>CDZY01049266.1_pt1 | contig 48985 bp, 49 predicted proteins | sample 557671 | NCBI WGS metagenome assembly CDZY01 (sample SAMEA3182091, study PRJEB8094) | gut metagenome | biome: human; feature: gut; material: Stool; isolation source: human stools | place: Canada | collected 2013-03-11
ATGGAATTGCTCTCACGCTGTTGGTCATCATCTTTGCCAAAGTCATCACGGCTCAATCGTTCGTACAGAGCAGTGATTTTCTCGTTTTTTCTCATAACTTGCGCTCCTTTCTTCGGTTTTAGGTTGTGTGTTCTAAGAGACTTCCCAACCGCTTGATTAAGAAGTCTTTTAGAGCATACAACACCTGCCGCCTGCTTGTAAATGTGGTACTGCTTGACGGCAATGCTGTCCGGGTCCCGCATCTCCAGACGGTCAAACAAAATGTCCAGAGGGGACTCGTAGTCCTCATCCTCTTCTTTTACCTGTGCCGAGCCTAACATCTCCATGATCATGGCGAAGTTCTGTTCTTCCGGCGGAGCTTCATGGAGCAGATACAGCATCAGTGCCTGAAGCAGTGCTGTCTCGCTCTTCTCCCAGAACGGATCGGAGGACTGGGAACCTTTGGGTGTGGTGTTTTGTATCAGATTGGAAATGAGACGGAGTACGTCTTTGTCATCGTGGACGTACTCAAATGGATTGTAGCAAAAAGATGTGTCGGGATTGATGAGGTCAAAGACACGCACCTCATATCCTTTCTTTTCCAGCAGACCGCCTGTCTTTCGGAGCAGCTCGGCTTTGGGGTCTGTAATGACCATCGAGCAGCAGCACTGCATGATGTTCGGCAGGGCAAAGCCTCTGGATTTTCCTGCACCGGAGCCTCCCACCACGAGGATGTTGAGACATCTGCGGTGCTCGTGGGTGTCCAGGCTGATGCGGAAGTTCTGCGTCAGCAGGATGTTCTGGGAGTACGGCTTCTGGCTGTATTTCTTACAGATCTGCCGGGCATCACCCCATCTGGCGGAACCATGTTCTTCCCCTCTGCGGTAGTTCTTCTGGCTGGAATAAAAAATGCCGATCCCGGCTGCGTAAAGTAACGTGCAGACCAGCACCGACTTGATGGTATATTCCGTATAATGAAGCTGGAAGGGGTGGTTCAGTTTTTCCGTTAGAACCTCCATCAGCTCAAAAAGATTCCTGCCCGGCTGAATAGCATCCGCAATCAGGATCGCTGCCCACCAGATGCCAGGCAGTCCGGCAAGCCAGATCACCCAGTCTGACTTCCGGCTGTTTGTTACCGGGATGGCTGCTGTTTTGGCCTCTCTGCTCTCGGCAGATCCGTGATGTGGAAGCTGTCCACTCCAGGAACGAGGGCAAGGCTGCTTCCATTCTCCCAGTTTACGTGGATCTGCCCTGCATCGTCTACCATATCCACCTTACCTTTTAAGCCGGGTGGCATGTGGCTCTCCCCCTCCATGCTGTTAAGCGTGACCTCTGTTCCCGGCGGATATCTTCTCCTCATGGCTTCTATTCTTTCTTGTGTCATATTTCTGTATATTCGTACCACATCCTTTCTTTATCTTCCCCGTCCACGGTATGGGCGGCGGTATCTGGATTTCATGATCTTTAACAGGACACTGTCGATCCCATCGGAATAGCGTCCGTTTTTCAGGTATGTGTCCCGGAGCTTGTTTAAAGCTTCTACAGATTTGGTGTGTTCAGCTTCTGTCAGGTAGAGCTTTCCTTCTTCCTGCTCTGCCAGCTTCAGAACCAGATCCCGTGTGGTATCCACCGGAAGCCCCTGTTCTTTTTCCTGCCGGAACACTTCCCGGAGGGCATGGATCAGCATATGGTTCATGATCCGGTCCATCTTTACATATCGCATTCTTGTCATAGGCGAGCCTCCTTTTTTCCTCTTTTTTCTCAACCACAACATACCACACTTCCTCCCGGAAAGCTACTGCAAAAGAGCCGGAAAAACCCCTTTTATCAGCGTTCCGGGGACTTTTTGTTCTTGGCTGGTTTCTCTGATTTCTCCTCTGGGACGGCAAATTCATCGGGCATAAATTCCTGCTCACTTTTGCCGAGGTTGCGGTCTACCTGCTTGCCGATGGAATAGGCTGCGCTCTTTACATTCTGAATAAAGGAGCGGAGTTCTTTCGGATCTTTCTGTCCGAATGCCTGCATCTCGCATACCTTGTCAAAGGAAAAGCCGGAGACATCCACGCCATATTTCTGTGCTGTCACATACGCCGCACAATAAGCCTGTGCCGCTACCCCTGCCCGGCTGTAGCTTCCATCGTGATGGTCAAGGGATGCACAGGCCAGCTCCCGGCTGATGGAATGGAACGTTGCATTTTCGCTCATGCCATTTCGGACATAGATCGTCCGCTGGTTCGGGATGTACTGTGCCTGTACCTTATCCGGCAGATTGTCTGCGATCTGAATCCGTACCTCGCTGTCGGTCAGCAGTGCTTCCATCATCTGGTCCATCGGCTTTGGCTCTGCCTCTTCCGGCTGCTTGGTACGGATCTGGCTGATGTCATAGGCTTTCTGGATGGAGTACCCCTGCTGGATGACACCGTCCTTTTCATATTCCTGTCCGACAATGAAGTTGTATCCCTTGCTTCCGGTCTTGACTACCTTGCCTTCTTCCTTCCATTTTTCAAAGGTCTTGACCTGCCGGATCTCCGGATTCTGTGCATAAAGCAGGAACAGGTTGTCTGTCCTCTGCGGCTTGCACTGTCCCATAAAATCAAGGAATCCTTTTAAGGAGTTCCCATTCTGGAAGACCTCCTGTGCCTTTCCATCGATCATACCCCAGATTTCTTCCCTCTCCTGCTTTTTCTGTGCGGCATATTCTTCTTTCGATAACCGCTGGGCGGACTGCTCCTGCGAGTCCTGCCCTAAAAATTTTGTCAGGTCCATCTCCTACCTCGCTTTCACCTTTCGTTTATTTCTTGCTTTCTTCTGCGTTTTCCTTGGTCCACGGTTCTTTTCCCGGCTCCGCTTCTGGGATTCCTCTGCTTTCTCCCGTTTGATATTCTCCAGCTCCCGGCGGACACTGGGACGCTCCTGTTCCCTCTGCCCTGCATCAGTCCCTTTTTCCTGCCCGGTAGAAATATTTCTGCTGTGCAAGGAAGAGCCGGACAGATTCTCTTCCCCCTCTTCCTGCACCGGGATAAAATTTTCCGGTTCGGAAAACTCCTTTTCGGGATGATTCTGGTTCTTTTCCTCTTCAGAAAAGTCCATGTCACCGACCTGGAATGCTTCGTCCAGATCGCTGATTTCAAACTGCACCTCGCCCTCTGGCATCTGCACAGTTTCCTGTACCGCTTCGGTTTCCGGTGCTTCCATTCCGGCGGTTACCTCATGGACAGCTTCCCCGACTTCGCTCCTTACAAAATCAAGGTTCATCTTATCCATGACACGGTTGACTTTGGCTGCATCATCGGCAAAGACCATGACCTCGCTCATCTCCGGGTTCTTTTTATCCCGGATGATCACATAGAGCAGTCCTCGTTTCCTGCCCTCACTGCAAAATTCTCTCAGGCGGTCGGACGGTACGGTAAAGAACTTCAATGGCTTGTTCTCCTTTAACATCCGCACCATCCGGGTCTTGCCCCTCGTTTTCTTCTGGTCTTTTAATACGGCGGCAACAAATACCGCCAGATACTTTGCCAGCGTACCCGAAAGCCTGAGCCCATGGTCCACGCCGTCCAGGGAATACCGGACGATCTGGTCCGCCGCATCGCCTCCATAATTCATGTTGTTCACCTGCTTTCTGTTCTCGGTTTTCTGTTTTTCTCCGTCTGTTCTTCTTCCTGTCTCCGGATCTGCTCTGCCAGACGCATCTTTTCTTCCATCTCCTGGGACTGCTGTTCGATCCGGATACAAATGCGGATATCCTTTCGAAGCGGCTTCAGTTCTTCGGTGATCTGACCGATCCGGACACTGTCCGGTTCGCTCCGGTAGAGCCGCTTCCGCTCTTTCGTGAGTGCCTGTACCCTCTCTTCCAACGATGTGCGGTAGGCGAGTAGCTCTTCACGGGTAGTGATCTGATGCTTCTGTAGAAATTCCATCTGCTCGATCCTGGCATCCAGTTTTCGGATGTCTGCCCGGAGCACCGGGGAGATCCTTTTCGGCTTCTGCTTTAGGGCACCCATCTGGTACAGATAGGAATAGTACAGGGCCTGTATCCCTTTTAACTTCTTTTTCGGGGATCTGGAATCTCCTTCTTTTCCAGCAGGTATCCTGCTCTTGGGCTGCAAGATCCACTGCCGGATGCTCTCTTCCGAGTAATACTTCCCAAGGCTCCGCAGACGGATATACCGTTCCATCCCCGGTGCTTTTAATGCAATGTACTTCCGGTTCAGCTTCCACTGGTATCCCCTCTGCTTCATCTGTTCCAGAAACTGTTTCCATGTGAAGCTCTCTGCCACAGCATCCCGGATGTCCAGACGGATCGAGGTTCTCCAGGTCGGCTTTCCGTCCTGTTCTGCCATCCACTGGGCATAGGATTTCCCTTTGCCGTTTTTCGGTTCGATGACAGATAAGCCGTATTTCAGGCATAAGGCATCCGAAGCTTTCCTTACATCCTCATAGTAACTCCTGCTGTTGCTGTGGTACTTTTTCCCATCTTCCATGCTCACGGAATTAAACACGATGTGGTTGTGGTAATGCTCCGTATTCAGATGGGTGGTGATGACTGCTTCGTATTTTCCCTGAAGGAGCCTTTCCGCCAGTTCCATGCCGATCTGGTGAGCAAGCTCCGGGGTGACTTCCCCTTTGGCAAAGCTCTGCACCAGATGGTACCCCTGTACTCCGTCCATCTTGTGGTAGCGTTTCTTCGTAGCTACCATATCTTGATAGGCAGTCTCACAGACGCAGCCGATGGCATCCTCAAAAACGGAACGCTCTGTCTTGTCCCGGTTCATGGCGTAATCAATGGCTTCTTCCAGAGAGCCGGCACTCTGCCCTTTCTTTGTGGTCTTATCCTTATTTCGGATGTAAGTGATGGAATTGTCCAGACGGCTGACCGGGATGATACTGGTGTATGCCATCGGCTACCATTCCTCTTTGACCAGCCTCCATGTCTCTTTCGTCATGCGGAGCATTTCCCGGATACTCTCTTCCCCGGCCATCCCACAGCCGTTGGCTACATGGGCAAGCTGGTTGGCATTGTTGCACAGACCGGATATTTTCCGTAAAAGCTCTGCATGATGCTCACAGGGTCTTGCCCGGACTTCGCCGCCCATGACGATGGAACGGATATATTCCTCACGGGACAGGCCGCTTTTTTCTACCTGTTCTTCCAGAAAACGCAGCTCCTTTGCATTGAGGCGGACTGGTATCACATGGTTTCTTTTTCTCATCTCTTCACCTGCTTTCCAACGGGTTATTGATTACTCCATTACATTTCACGGTTTTTCCAGATCAGGAAGCCTGTCAGCACGCCAATGGCTACTGCTGCCGCAATGATCTTTTTCTTCATATGGACCTCACCCCCTTTCCGGTACCTGGCACAGCTCCATCGGGGCGAACATGATCCCTCTTTTTTCCATCTCTTTTGCGAATTCCAGAAGGTTCCATTTCTTCCCATTGATCATGGCAGAATCGGCATCCAGATAGTGGCAGGTGGATATGTTACGCTCTCCATTTGGGGCATTCTGTACAAGACTCTCCCCGTCTGCCAGACGGAACAGTTCCTCTCCCTGGCTGTTTACAAAACAGATGCACACACCATGGTCTATGATCTCTTTCCGTCTCATCCGGCACCGCTCCAGTGCCTCGTCCTCACGCTTTCCAGCTATGAAAAGACACATTGCAAAAACTCCCATAACTCCTCCGGTCATCGTGCCAAGTACAAATCCTAACATTTTTTCGTTCTCCTTTCGTCTGTTTACGGTCCGGCATGGGGGATTGGGGTTCTCCCCAAAGTGCGTTTGGATATCCAAACGCTATGCTTGCAAAACCAGTCGCATTTTGCTTCGTCCCCTCTGAACCTATCGTTTTTCGGAATTATTCGTTTTCTTTGATTTTGCTTAACCCATCCAGCGTGGTACAGATGATATGGAGTCTGTCAGCCATGCTGATCTCCGTGTTCATCGTCCCGGTGGTCTCTTTTCCGCAGACGACCACCATCCTGCACCGTCTTAAGATCTGATGGGACATTCTCCGCATAGCCTGCATATCCTCCGCATCCCCATCATCAAGGAATGGGGAAAAGCTGTACTGCGGACAGATCGGCACATATCCCAGTTCGTAGATCTTCCGGCAGTACCGCTGTACTTTGGTCTTTCCCTCTTCTGCAGAGCAGCAGACATAAGCAAGTGCCTGTTCCAATACGACCATCTCCTTTCCTGGCCGGACAGGTTTCCTCTGCCCGGCGTTTTTCCAAAAAGAAACACCCACAAAGCATTCCGCTCTGTGGATGTCTTGTGGACATCTGGATTCTTTTCTTCTCTTTTTCAGATGTCTGCCAGACATCCGGCTACTGTGGTTCTTTGTTTTCCGCTTCTTCCCCAGCTTCCAGTGCAATGCGGACACGGTCGCTTCCCAGCTTATAATACGCATCGGTCACTTCAATGCCGACTGCCTGAAACCCCGACTCTGCCGCCGCAAGGATGGTAGTACCAGCTCCGGCAAACGGGTCTAAGATCAGGCCGCCCGGCTCACAGATCTGGATGACATCCTTCATCAGCTGGAGCGGCTTTTCTGTCACATGGATGCGGTTCTGGGGATTTCCATAACGAAACACACCCGGAAGGCAGGATACCGGGCGGTTGATCGGCATCGGTCCGTTGCTTCCCCATACAATATATTCTGCCTGCTGGCGGAATCTGCCTTTCTGCGGACGGGAGTTCCCCTTGTCCCAGACGGCAGTCCCTCTCCAAATCCACCCTGCCCACTGGAGGGCATCGGTGATGGACGGGTACTGTCTCCAGTCAATAAAGAGGCAGATCGGAGCCCCTCTCTTGCAGGCTTTCCGCACATCGTACAGCCATTCTGCCATCCAGTGGGTCCAGGAACGCTGGTCTTTATTATCCCCATCAAAATCCGGCAGGGCATTTTCTGCTTTCATGCTGCTGTACTTCTGGTTGGTAGTTCGGTTGCGTTCGTTCTGCTTGGTTCCCCCGGACGCATAGGGCGGATCGGTTATAACTGCATCAAAGATCCCCGGCTGGAATCCTTTGACCAGTTTTAAGGTATCTCCATGCAGGATACGCCAGTTCTCCCCTCCGGCAGACTCATCCGGCACACAGTCCGGTTTTAAAAGATCTTCAAGTTTCAGGGTATTTCCCATAGGCATCATCCTTTCGGTCACTTATTTTCCAGATTTCTCTGGAAGTGCTTTTCTTTATGGAACTGCTCATCGGCAGGTATCCTCTTTTTTCAGTGTTTCTTTTCTTGGCGTTCTGGGCTGTTCACGGTGGTCCGACAGCTCGGTTTTCACGTATTCGCTGATGATTCCCAGTGCTTCATAGTAATTGCTGCTCTTGTGGACACGGTCTGCCATCTCGTTGGCCTGTTCGGACATCCCGGCACATCTGAGCAATCTTGAGGCATCCCCAAGGATTGAGAAAATATTTCCGTCATGCCCTAAGAGCTTCAGCTTCGGACGGGACGGATTTGGTTTCGGCTGCTGTTCCTGCATCTCGTTTTCTGGTGCTTTCACCTGTATCTGGAAATCCGAGCCGGCACCGACATAGAAATGTAAGTATAATTCACCGCCGTCTACCTTGATCTCCCGTTGTTCCAGACTTTCTCCCCAGCCATCGCTGTACTGGCCTCTCAGATACTGCCCCACCACACGGTATTCCTCTGGTGTCAGATTCTCCCGGAGTGTCAGGTTTGCACAGCCATATAAAACACCATCCTGTTCTTTTACCGCCATTGTAATACGTTCCACTTTTTCCTTAATGTCCTTATTTCGGTTAAAATAATCAATCAGGTTGCATGGCTGGTTGTCAGGCATACCGAGCCGGTTGATCTCGTCAACCTTTTCTGCTATAGATGGCTGATACTGCACCAGGTCAGGTCCTTCCAATGGTTCCGCATCATCCAAATCCACAATATCTGAATAGTCCGGGATAAACTCTGCCATCAGAGGGGACAGCATTTCCACTTCTATTTTTTCTTTGATAGGCATCACCTCACTTCCTTTCTCTGCCGTTTCTCCGGTGTTCGGGCAGTCATCTTTGCCATATCTGCCCAGTCTGCCCCTTCGATCTCCGGCAGGTTCTCGATGATCCGATAGCTTCCCTCGTAGGCTTTTCGGATATGTTCACATGCCCACCGTCCGGCAAAGTCATTGTCGGTACATACTTCAATCTCGGTAATCTCCGGGTGCTGGGACAGAAAATGTTCCAGTGCCTGGGGCTTTTTCATACTCCGCTGGCTCTGCCCTTCTTTTGGTGCACTGATCCCGCCAAGCTCCAGACAGTACTTATCCCGGCTTCCCTGTTCCAGTGTCATGTGAGCCAGCACATCCACACAGGCTTCATAAACGGCAACCCGTCTGCATCCTGTTTGTGCCGGAACACAAAAAGCGTATGCCTTTTCGCTTCCAGCCTGTTCCATCTTAAAAGCCTTTCCGCTGGCATCGTAAATCCCACGCAGGAAAGCATATCTTGCCACCTGATTTTCGTCCCGGCCTACGAACACAGCATTGTGATAGGGCAGGCTCTCATAGAGGATTCCCAGATGAACACACTGCTGTAAGACCTCTCCACTGATTCCGCGCTCTTTCAGATATCGAAACACCCTGCGGCAGTCCGGGCTGGCTGGCGGCAGGACAAACAGCTTTTTGGGCTTTGTCTCCACAGGCGGAGGGATGTAGGTGGGATACTCATCTTTCAGCATTTGCACTGCCTCCAGAAAGGAACACCCATCTACATGGATCAGGAAATTTAAGGCACTGGTTCCCCCGATATCTCTGGATTTCCAGTGCCACTGGCTGGTGAGCTCGTTGATTTTAAAGCTATCGTGGTCTGTCAGCTCCCATTCATTTCTGGCTGAAGATTTTTTCAGGCGGTTCGGCTGGTATTTCTTCAGGTACTCAATGGCGGTGATTTCCCTTGCCCGTTTGATCTCTTCTTCCGGAATCCACGGCATTACATCACGGTATCCCGGAGCTGCTCTGCCTTATCCGTTTTCTCCCACGGGAATTCCTTTCTTCCAAAATGCCCGAACACGGCACTCTGTCGGTAAATCGGCCGCTTCAGGTGCAGGGTGTCACTAATCTGGCTTGGGGTAAGCCCAAACACCAGAGGAATCGCAGCGGCGAGGCAGTCATCCGCACAAATCTTTCCGGTTCCAAAGGTATCCACCTGCACCATGACTGGCTGGGCAACCCCGATGGCATAGGCAAGGGACACCTGACATCGGCTGGCAAGTCCGGCAGCCACCATGTTTTTGGCGATGTAACGGGCCATGTATGCCCCGGATCGGTCAACTTTGGAACAGTCCTTCCCGGAAAATGCACCGCCGCCATGCGGTACCAGGCCACCGTAGGTATCCACCATCAGCTTCCTTCCGGTCAATCCGGTGTCTGCATCCAGACCTCCGCACACAAATCTGCCCGATGGATTAATCAGGATCTTGGTATCCTCATCCGGCGGCAGCATGCGGAGTGCCGGGCGCAGCACTTTCTCCCGAATCTCATGCTCCAGCTTCCGAAGGGATTTTTCCTTTTCATGCTGACAGGACACAACGACCGTATCCAGACGGACAGGTCTGTCATCTTCGTATTCCACGGTCACCTGTGCTTTTCCGTCCGGCAGGATTCCCATGATATATCCGCTTCTACGGCTTGCAGACAGTTCTCTTACGATGCGGTTCGCCAGAACCACTGGCATCGGCATAAGCTGCGGCGTATCATCGCAGGCGTATCCCACCATGATTCCCTGATCCCCGGCTCCATTGGCAAGTCCGCTCTGAACAGAAACAGTCCCTGTCCTGCGTTCTCTGGAACGTTCCACTGCCCCGGCGATATCCGGACTCTGTTTGTGGATGAGGGCATCCATATGGATTCCATCTGCTTCATAGCCTGCACTCTCCAACACCTTTCTGACGATTTCAAACACCTGTGGCTCATATCGGCTGGTGATCTCTCCTGCCACAATGATGTTCCCTTTAGTAGCCAGCACTTCGCAGGCCACCTTGGAATTTTCGTCCTCTTTCAGACACGCATCCAGAATACTGTCTGCAATTAAGTCGCAGAGCTTATCCGGATGTCCTTCCGTTACGGATTCTGCTGTATAAAATCGTTTCATAATTATTACCATCCTTTCCAACGAGTCAAAACTCGCTGCTCGTTATAAACTAAATAGATCCAGCAGAAAGCACTCCTTTTTGGAACACTTCCTGCCGGATCTGGATTATGAGCTGTCTCACATTCTGCACTTTTCTAGTACGTTCAGACACTTTTTTCCATCTGAATACTACCAACACACACCCTTACATAATCCCCCTGTTTTGAACACTTCCCAGTCTGTGCGGTCATCATTTGTCTCATTTCTACACTTTTTGGGGGCTTTCAGACACTTTTCGTTAGAGCATTCGCTGATATTCCGTAGAGTATTTACCAAAGTTTCCACTTTTGAACACATTTTCCATCTGAATACACCTGGCATACACCCTTTATATACTCCCCTGTTTTGAACACATCCCTGCCCATGCGGTCATTATTTGTCTCATTTTCTGCACTTTTCGGGTACTTACGAACACTTCTGACTCCACACTGCCCCGGAAACCGGCACCGCCAGGACGATATTCCTGGCACCGCTCCATTCATATGAACACGTGACGAGCGTCAAAACCTTATCGTATATACACTTCAGGTAATCATCTCCGGTTTCGAACACTTCCCTCCGCTTGGCTACTTTTAGGTACTCTTGCACGGCCACCACATCTGGAAGTTTCTGCTGGAACGGGAACAGATTCCGGTCTGCTTTCAGTACCGTGACAATCTTATACTCCTGAATGCCGTCCTCTGTCTGAAGATAAGCAAAACGATGGGCGTTATAATAATCTTCCCCTGCATATAAGTCCAGGTTTCCGAAGATCGCCCCGCTGTTCATGTTGTGACCGTAAATGATGAGATTCCTGCTTTCGGACACTTTACAGTCTGCCTGTAAAAACAGGCTTCCGTTGATGTCATATTCCTTTTTGTAATTCCGTTTCAGGTAAAACTCCCCATTCTCCTGTTTGGACTGAAGCACCGGGTAATCAATCCCGGTATCCGGTATGGTCAGCCATCCCTGCACATCCGGGTATTGTTCCTGGAGAGAAACAAGGTCTACCGCAGCCACCGGGCATTTTCTCCCAGCTGGTTGGTCTTTCTTTTCAGATCCTGAGGCTCCCGGAGCTTCCGGCTCCGGGAAATTCCCTTTCAGCTCTGCCACCAGCTTTTTGTTCTCCATTGGGAGATATACCATATGGTAAAGCAGGAACCCGGCACTTAAGAAAAGTGCTGCAAGGCATACCGTTTGAAAAAGTTTTTTCGCGATTTTCATCGTTCCTGTCCGGCTTTCCTCTGCTTCTTTGGCTGGCTTTTCTGCGTCTGTCCCGGCACAGGCGGTTTTCTGGCTGCTTTCAGGATCGGCTCTGTCGGAATCTGGTTCTGTCTGCAGCCCTTTAAGATTCCGGTCAGGTACGACCGTCCGGGCGGATTAAAGTTCTGCATGTAATCTTTTGTCATGATATAGACAATGGCTTTGATCTCTCTTCCGCCTTTATTCTTGACGGTGATTTCCTGTTTGTCGTAAAAATCAGGATAGCCTTCATAAAGATCTAGGCTCTTTTCGCAGTCCCCGGTCAGTGACCAGAGGACGCCGTCCACATGGCTTCCCTCTTCCGGGAAGATGGTGGCAAGACCGCTTCCTGCGGCTGCAAAGGTCAGCCGATACCCCTCCAGGCGGACGGTTTCTACCATCTCCGCCTTTGGACACCGATATGCCATCTGGTCCAGATCCATGTTGCTTCCATACGCAAAATATAATTGTTTCAGCCTATCTGCCCCCTTTTTTCTTCTTTCTTCTGGATGCCACACCCATGCCGATCAGACCGCCTGTGGAAAGAATTAGGCACAGGGCCGGAAACCAGAGGTTGGTGTCATCGCCTGTTTTCGGGTTACTTACAGACGGGGTGTCCTCCGGCAGCTTCTCGTTCGTCACTTTCTGGATGACTTCAATCACTGGGGTTTTGTCATCTACATAAGTAAATGTCACTTCATGCTTGGTCTCATCCATCTGATATCCTTCCGGTGCTTTGGTCTCAACCAGATAATAAATGGCTGCCTTATCAAATTTGCCATCCTTATAAGTTCCGATTGCAAGCAGTCCGCTGGTTGCATGACCGTTTTCATCAGTGGTCAGGGTTTCTACCACTTTGCCATCGGCATCCCTCAATTCAAATTCCGCACCTTTCAGTGCAGCTCCGGTATCCTTGTCCGTTTTCTCAATGATCAGACGTCCCTTTGCGGTATCATCTTTCATGGCTACCTTCTGGATCTCTGCGGTGTCTGCCACCTCGAAGGTGATCTCTTCCGAAACGACATAACCGTTTGGAGCCTGCTCTTCTTTCAGGGTGTATTTACCGATTGGAAGTTTTTCGATATAATGCGGCTCTTTACCGGAAGTCCAGGTTTCTACGATATTGCCATTTTCATCTGTGATGGTCAGTTTGGCTCCTTCGATCTCATTATCTCCGGTAATATCCGTTTTGCTGATCTCCACTTTGGTCACATCATCTTCCATTACCTGTTTCTGGATCTCTACAGTATTCTCCACGGTGAATGTGATGCTTTCCGCAGTGGCATATCCATCGGCCGGCTTGGTTTCTGTCAGGGTGTACGATTTTCCTACAACCAATTCTTTGATGATGTGCGGCTCCTTGGTGGATGTCCATTCCTCAACAACAGCCCCGTTTTCATCCGTCAGCTGTAATCTGGCTCCCGGCAGTTCCTCGCCTGTGGTCAGATCGGTTTTGGAAAGTTCCACGGTTGTCGGCTCATCTTCAAATACGAACTCATAGGACACTTCTGCTTCTTTGTCTCCCTGGTACTCAAAAACAAATTCCTGTTCTTCTCCGGTGGTAACAAATCCATCCGGTGCATACAGCTCCTTCACATAATAGGTTCCGTCAATCGGCAGGTCTGCAATAAAGGAAATCTTTCCATCTACATCTGTTGTTTTTAACTCGATCAGGGTATCTGCTTCCATCAGCACCTTTCCAGATGCGGACAGGATATCGTTCCTAGTGTACAATCCAAAGATGCCGCCTTTTAATACACGGCCGGTATCCTTTTCTTTCTTCAGGACGTTCACTTTCACCTTCTGGCGGTTGTTCTGCCAGTCCTCATCGTATACGACAACCGGGGTATCCTGATCGCGGTAGGAAAGATCTACATATCGTGGTTCTTCATCCAGCACATAACCATATGCTGTGCCCACCTCTTTGACATAGTATTTTCCAACCGGAAGGTCAGATACTTCTGCAACACCGTTTGCATCAGTAGTCACGGTTGCCACCAGCTCGTCCTTAGCATAATAATCCGGGCTTACACCATCGGCTGCTTTGATATCCTCTGCAGCGTAAATCTCAAAGGTAACGTCTGACAGGCTTCCTGTGATGTACTCAAACAGATGCTCTACAACGCCTTTGACATTGTCCAGCAGGGTGATCTTATCAAGGAATTCACCCTTCTTGTTTACGATCAGCAGGGCTTTCGGCACATCGTCTTTCATTTCCACTTTCTGTACTTTTGCGGTATCCTGAACGGTGAATTCCACATCCGTGGTCTTTAAATAACCAAGCGGTGCAAGAGATTCACGGAGGGTATAAGTTTTTCCAACGGTCAGGTATTTGATCACATGAGGCTCATCCTTTACGGAAGTCCAGCTGTCGATCACATTTCCATCCTTGTCCAGAACAGAAAGGGATGCCCCGTTCAGCTCTACGCCTGTGGTCAGGTCGGATTTTGTCACCTCGATGGTGGTCGGCTGGTTCTTCTTCACAGATTTCAGCTTGATGGTCGGAATGTCCTGCCCCTGATAGGTGGCATCAAATTCCAGTATCTCGTCAGAAGATACAAAACCATCCGGTGCAGAAATTTCTTTCACATAATAAGTTCCAAGCGGCAGGTCCAGGGTGAAGTGTGCCTGTCCTTTTTCATCGCTTGTGATCTCCTGTAATAAGGTATCTGCTTTCACAATAATCTTGTCACCGGATTTGATCTCGTTCTTATTGTAAAGACCGAATGTAGCTCCAGCTACCGTGCTTCCTGTTTCTGCATCCTGTTTTTCCACGGTGATGCTTACTTTCTGGCGTTCATTGGTAAAAGTCACTTCTTCGTCTACGACTGGGGTATCCTGTCCGGCATAGGTAAAAGTTACTTCTTCGCCTTTGGCATTCCAGGTGTAGCCCTCCGGCGTTTTTTTCTCTTCTACACGGTATTTGCCGAGCGGAAGGTTCTCTACTACGGCACTTCCGGTTTCATCGGTTGTCACCGTTGCCACCAGTGTGTCTTTGGCATATTCCAGATAACGGTTGCCGTTCTCATCTTTCTGATGGTCTGCGGTATAGATATCTTCTGCGGCATAAACCTCAAACACGGCTCCTGCAAGGCTGGCTTCCTCATAGGTGAAATCCTTGTCAAAACCTTTGACTACTTCTCCTTCCTTGTGGATGGTCAGTCTGCCTTTTGCCGGGTGGTTCTCGAATTCCACCTCGATGATCAGGTCACCGCTGACCGGATCTTCCTGGTATGCAGTATCGCTGTCTACCTTGATTTCCACGGTATTGGCACTGTGGGTGTATCCATCCGGTGCAGTCACTTCTTCGATGCGGTAATTTCCACAAGCCAGATTCTGTGGCAGGATCAGGTATCCATTCTCATCCGTAAAATAAGATTTATGTACCATAGTAGATGGGTAGGTGGTCACCTGTTCCACATATTTCTTGTTATCCAGATCGTATACTTTAAACTCAGTATTCGGAACCAGGACAGATTTCTTTGTCTCGTCATCTTTTTTGACGATCTTTAATTTTGCTTCAAACTCTTCGTCCAGAAGCACACGCCATACCTGCGGCTGATCCGGATTGTTTTCCGAGATCACAACCTTAAAGTCATCGACTGGTTTGAAGTTGTGCGGTGTGGTGGTCTCCCTTACAATGTAGGTTCCGTATGCAAGCGGAATGGAGCATGCATATCCACGCTCATCCGTGAACATTTCTGTCTGTCCGTCTGCGGTCAGTACAACCGGAGTTGCAGATGCAAAGTCATAGGAACCGTCCTTATTTTTCTTCAGGCTGCTCTCCAGATATGCACTGAATCCCACACCTTTTAACAGATCGGCATCGGTCTTACCATTGTTGGCTGCTTTAATGACCTGGAACGGCTGTTTGATCACATCTTCCAGAGAAGTTGCGGTACGTTCTACCGTCTGAACCAGATCTCCCTCGTCATTACACTCCAGATCATGTTCTTCCGGGTCTGCCAGATATCCAACAGGCGGCGTCAATTCTTTCACGTAATACTTTCCGAGATAGAGGTCTGCGATTTCTGCATTTCCCTCTGTATCCGTAGTCAGGGTTGCAATCTGCGTTCCTGCCGGGTAAAGGACACCTGTCTGTCCATCCGGATGAACGATATCCTCACGGGCATACAGTCCGTAAACCGCACCCTCAAGGGTTGCATCTCCCTGTGCGGTCTTTCCGGTTTCGGAATCCTCTTTTACCAGTTTGATCTTCGCATTGACACGCTCGTTCTGGAACGTGTGGCTGAAAGAAACGGTTGCCTCTTTGTCTGTGGTGTACTGGAACGTAAAAGAGTACACATCCTCACTGTTTCTGGTATATCCGGCCGGTGCAGAAACCTCTTTCATGTAGTAGCTGTTAGCGATCGGCAGGTCTGCCTGATATACGGCTTTTCCGTCTGTTCCGGTCACTACCTTCTCAATGAGGGTATCTTTTTTGACCACAACGGTTCCGTCCGCTGCTTTGATGTCGTTTCCGGCATACAGGCCATAAGTGCCGCCCGGAAGGTATTTCCTGGTTTCCTTATCCTGTTTGTATACGCTTACGCTTGCTTTTTGGCGGTCATTTTTGAATGTCACGCTTCCCATGACCTTCTCCACATTGCTTCCGGCATAGGAAAGGGTGATTTCCTGGCTTTCGCCTGTGCATATCAGATTTTGTGGTGCCTGCATTTCTTTTACCACATATTTTCCCAGATATAGATTATCCAGTGTGACACTTCCGTCATCCCCGGTAGTAAGTCCGGCTTTGACCAGTGCGTCTTTTTTATAAATGACGGTTCCGTCTGCGGATACAATATCCGCTGCGGCATAAACATTGTAAACCGCACTCTTCTGTTTCTGCTCGGTATAAACAAAGGAAACACCATCATCAGTTACCTTTGCTCCGGTCAGGACTTCTCCTAATTTATAAACAGTCAGGCTTGCCATCTGCTCTGCATCGGTAACGGTTTGTTTTACAGTATCTCCGATGACCAGTTTCACATCGTAGGCTTTGGTATCCAGCAGATATCCGTTTGGTACGGAGATCTCTTTCAGGTATACGGTATCCTGTGTTTTGGTGATCGTAACGCTGGAAGCTCCGTTGGCATCTGTGGCCGGCATCTTTGTGATCAAGTTCTTTCCATCCTTGTCACTGTAAACGCCATAAACTGCACCTGCGATGGCTTTGTTGCTCTTGCGGTCCTTCTTTACGATCTCCAGAGTTGCCTGTTTTACCCATGACACTTTAAAATCTACATACTTCTCATCGGTCACGCCCTCGCCAAATACCAGGGCAAGGTCCTGTGTCTCGCTTCCGGTTGTGATCTTGTAAGCGGAATAGTCTTTGATGATGCTTCCCTTCATGGTAACAGACCATTCCCCTTTGACATCCACTGCCTGTGTCAGCGGTGCAGATAAGTAGAATTTGGTACCGCCGCAGATCTCCACGGATGCACCTGCACTGCTTGTTTTTCCCGTTGTCACATTATGCAGTTTGACACCGGAAGGCAGTTTCATGGTGATGGTCTGCAGTTCGGATGCCTTAAAGGTGATCTCTTCTGTTCTCTGGCTGTTGCCGCTGATATATGCGGTAACATCTGCATTGGAGAAACTCATGTCCACTTCCGGTATCTCCGGCTGGCTCATGCAATAATTGTAGAGTTCCATTGCCAGAGCCTGTCCGGTTGCATTCGTACCGGAAAAAGCGTCACTACTGTTATTGGCATAAGACGCAGCCAGATGGACAATGATAAACTGTTTTCCAGCGGAAAAATCAGGATGTTTCTCTGAGAAAAATCCATTTTCGCCGGATGCTTTTGTGCCGTAGTAGCATACTTTTGCCAGTGCTTTGCTGTCACCCAGTTTGGTGATCTTATAAACACCATCCCCAGGTCCTGCTTTTGACGGCTGCACACAGTAGGCAGTTGCAGACACGTTTCCAAATTTTACGGTATATTTATAGGTTACATAAGAACCCAGACCGTAGTCTGCATAATAGTATGCAGTCCCTCTTGTCACATCTACATCCTGTGTTGCTCTTGTACTGGTATTGACTGCGGTGAAAGAAACGGTTTCCCCATCTTCCATTGCCATAAGGTCAATATCCTGTTCCCCTGCCTGCTCCAGAACATCGCTGAGTGTCAGCCCGGATTCTTTATCGGTTGTATTTTCTGTTTCGGCTTCCTCTAATGCGGCATCAAACTCAGATTCAGAAAGTCCACCCTGAAATTCGGGTTCTGTTTCTTCCGGTTCTTCTGTTTCAGATTCAGCTGTCTCCGGCTCAACAATTTCTGTTTCTACAGGCACTGTCTCAGTTTCTTCCTGCGAGGCAGCTTCCTCATCATCAGAACCTGTATCCTCTTCGGTAACTGCCTGTTCTGTCTGCGGTTCACTCTGAGCTGCTGTCACAGGCTCTTTTACGATCAGGTTTCTCCCAATCTGATAAACCGGGTGGTTCTGGTTGACTGGCTCCACATAATAAACGGCATGGTAAGTGTCTGCATGGCTGGTGCTGAAGTTCTCCCCGGCGTCATTCTCTGCTTTCTGGAATGTCACTTTGACTTTGCTTTCGTCCTTGATTTCCAAATTTGTAAAATCCGTGGAAACATCAAAGTCCTGTCCGACTTCCAGCTCCAGATCGGTGGCTTTTACCACTTCATTTTCATCCAGCTGATCCTTTACGGATTCATACGCTGGCGGTTCCGCCGCTTTCGGCTCTTCCGAAGCATACACCGTCAGCGGTGAAATGACCGTGGATAAGATGGTGACTGCCGCCATCACCCCTGAAAGGATTCGCCTGAATCGATATTTACTCTTCATGTTTTCTACCTCTTTCTTCTTTTTCTTCATTTTGCATAAGAACAGCCGGATGTTTCCACCCGGCCTGTCTGTTCTCATTATTCTGTTATCTCGCATCATCTGTCCGTCTTGGATTCTGCAGACAGGCATAGGTACTTTTGTCATACCGCCATGCCTTATCCCCGTCCAGATTGGCAAGTAGATGCTTCCGTACATTTTTGTATTCGTCCCCGATCAATCCGAGGCGGAGCAGAAAGGTGCGGAACGTAAATGCCGGGTTATCCCCGATCTCCGTCTTTTTTGCATGGGTACAAGATTGGTTGATCGCCTGTGCGGATATGGCAAGTGCCAGTGTGATATTCGACCGGACTTTTCCTGCATGGAGGGTGCTTTCAAAACAACGCCATTCCAGTGTTCCCTTGGAAAAAACAGCATGTAGGTTTAAGGCATAATACCTTGTCCAGTTGTAATGCTCGGAGCTTCCGTCATTTCCCTCATACCATGCCCTTTTGAATTTTTCCATCGTGATGGTGCTGTTTGGCATCCGGCGGATCTTCTCCAATACCATAGGACGGACTTTCTGGCAATACTCATCTTCCCTTCTCGTCTGTACATTTAAGGCTTTGAACAGAATATCCTCTTTGCAGTACATGATCGTCAGTGCATTTTTCAGACTCCTTGGTGTATGATTGGATGCGTCCACATGGACATGCATGCCACAGGATGAATTGACAAAAGCACCTGCGTTTTTGACACACCGCACCACTTCCTGGAGTTTCCCCATTTCCGAATATTCCAATTTCGGGGATACCATTTCTGTCGAATAATCTCCATCGGCATCTATTACAGTACCATTTGCCAGCCTTTCACAGTCGATACTGCTGTCTCTTGAAAATTTCCACGTTTTTCCATCTGAATCTTTTACACACCAGGAATCGTAAGAACGGATATGATATGGCTCTGTTCCGAACATTCTTCCAATCGCAACAGCCGCATCATAGCGGCTGATACCTGTCATCTCAATCTCTGTACCAAAATACTGGTCTTTTAGGTCGATCTGCTTCACCCACCCTTCGCTTCTGGAACAGGTGAGCCGCTTTGGATCTCTTCATCTACTGCTTTCAAATTTCTGCCTATTGCTTCAATGACATTGACAGTGACACCATTACCGGCCTGCTTGTAAAGCTGATTATCCGATGTTTCTTTTTCCATCTTGGAAATCTGACCATCCCGATATCCCTGCAGCCGCAGACACTCCCTTGGCGTCAGCCTGCGGATTCTGCCGTGGTAAATCACTCCATGACGGTCAGTTGCCGTAATGGTGAACATTGGCTCTTCCGGTTCTTTCATCCTTCTTCCATTCTGGCGGACTTTTTCCTTGGCCGGTGTCAGCACTGCCCTTGGCGGTTCTTCCACCAGCACCCCGGAACTTTCGCCTCTGTGGTTATGGATGCTGGAATCCTGTCTGGTATTCAGACATCTTGCAACGTCTGTCACCAGCGGCGGAGGGGAGATATCTACAAAATGCAGTGTTCCCTGCTGGTTTCCGGTCGTCAGGGTATGGGCGATCTCATGCCCGACTCTCCCCCTGCGACTGTTGATTCCCGGATATCCGAGATCGATGCTGTCCCCCTCGTAGGCCATCTTGTATCCTTTTCGGGTGTTTTCCTTGATTGGGATACCGACTTCGTATAATCCGGTCTTGCCGCCCATACCACCAGACCCGCTGGTCAGCGTGCAGCTCAGTCCTTCTTCTGCGTAGACTCTTTCTCCCTGTTTGCCAGCATGGACTTGTATAAGAGCTGTTCCATTTGCTTTTGGGAAAGGTAATATTTTTCCGGCACATCTTCCATCAAGATATCCGACAATATACACCCGCTTCCTTGACTGGGGGACTCCGAAATCCTTGCTGTTAAGCACTTTCCATTCGACATGATACCCCAGTTCAGATAGCGTACTGAGGATGGTGTGAAACGTCCGCCCTTTGTCATGCGAAAGCAGACCGGGTACGTTTTCAAGGAGAAAATACGCAGGTCGTTTGTCTGCAACCAGTCTGGCAACTTCAAAGAAAAGGGTTCCTCTTGCATCGGCAAATCCTTCCCTTCGTCCAGCGATTGAGAATGCCTGGCAAGGAAATCCCGCACATAAAAGATCAAAGTCCGGCATTCGTTCTGTTTCAATATTTCTTGCGTCATTGCAGAACCACTCTCCTTCCGTATCAAACAGCACCCGGTAGTTGTGGTCTGCATATGCATCTGCTTCACAGTGTCCGACACAGGTGAAGCCCCCTGCCCTGTGCAGCCCTTCTCGGAATCCTCCGATTCCACTGAACAGGTCAAAAAATCGAATTGTTCCGGCTATCAGCCTCCCTTCGCTGCGAAAAAAACAGTGCAGATTTCTCTGCACCATTTCCGTCTCTTGGTTTCTGTTTTGTGATGTCTATTCTTCTGATTCCGCTTCCTCTGGCTCAGATTCTTCTGCTTCTTCGGTTTCCAGTTCTGTTGGCTCTGCTTCCGCTGGCTCTTCGTTTTCTGGCTCTGTCGGCTCTTCATCTGCTTCAGCTTCGTCCGGTTCTGTCATTTCTCCGTCTGTTTCAGCTTCCAGTGCTTCTGTCTCAGGCTCTTCTGCTTCAGGTTCTACTGACTCTTCATCCGGTTCTGATTTTGCAGTCTCAGGATCTTCCATTTCTGTTTCTTCGGCTTCCTCTGACTCTGCTTTCCATTTGGCTTCTTCTTTTTCGATTGCATCTTCGATAAGCCCGATTAAGAAGTCTTTCTGTTTCATGCCATTCCTGGCGAGGACTGCTTTCAGTCTGGAAAATAAATCCTCGGTTACCTGTACTGCTACTGTTCTTAAATCTGCCATGTTCGCCTTTTCTCCTTTTCTTGTCATGTGTTCTTCGATTACCATTTCAAGGTATTTTGGTATGCTGATTCCTAACTCTTCGACTTCCAGTTTTAGCTTTTCATGCAGCTCTACCGGGATTTTTCCGCATATGTTTTTCATCTCCATTGTGTTCGTTCTCCTTTCTTTTTTCTACATACAACATACCCTAAAACGTGACAGAAAGCTATTCACAATACCCAACGAATATGAGGCTCTCAAAAGCTCCCAAAGGATGCAGATCCAATAACATTCAATAGGCATCACCCCTTTCAAAAATCCGTGATTTATACTAATTTGACTGCTTGAAATTTGGCTATTTTATCACCAGGAAAGACTTGACTTTTTCAGAATGCATCCTCAAGCCCGGAGAGAAAATCCAGCATCTGGGACGGGATTTCTTCCTTTTTTGAAACACTCTCCCCGGAGCCAGAAATGGAAACACCTGCCAGTTCTTCCCGGATTGCCTGCCGGATGCTTTTCTCCAGCTGGTTGTTTTCCTGATCTTTTAAGATCACCTGAACCAGATAGCTGCTCTTCTGTCCATCTGGAACACTTTGCAGGATCTCCCATGCCTTTTTGTGATCTGGGTTATCAAGGTTCAGGCGGAACGAGAAAACGGGTCTCTTTACTTCGCGCACATCTGCCCCACAATCCGCTCATAGCCGGAAGCATTGGCGTGTACGTCTGTCAGGTAAATCTGCCGACACAGCCCGTCCTGCGGTGTCACGTGCCGTTTCAGAATGCTGGCTCCGCCGCCCATGATCACGGACGGAATTGCCTTCAGATCGAACCCGGCTTCCATAATTGCAGACAGTATTTTCTCCGTGTAGAGCCTTCCCTGCCGGACAATGATTTCTTTTGCGGCCGGGTCCATGCTGCAGCTCTGGCCGTTCAGAACACGTTCGATCTGAATATCCGTTACAGACAGTCCGGTATTTCTGCGTACCTGCTCGGTGATCTCATCCACACACCGGATCACACCAAGTTCCAGGCTGCGGCAGGTAGCGGCATTTGGAACACTGTTGTCCAGCCGCATCAGGTCTACGGTCCAGCCACCGATATCTGCGAGAAGAACAGAAGGCTCGTCCCGAACACATTCCGGGTGGAGAGCCAGGGCTGAGTATCCCTGTGGGAACAGTTTTACATCCTGAATCCGGATCTCATAGCTCTCATCCTCGTACCGGAAACGCAGAGGCTGCTCTTTCCGAAACAGATATTCCCGGAAACCTTTTTTCTCCCTGCCAAAACTTGCCAGTGGGAGGCCGGCTGTCAGAACCACATCTATTTTCCTCTCTCCCCGGCGGTAGCGGATCTCCTGTGCAATGGCTGCCATTGTCAAAAGATAATAATTGTCATTGGAAGTCTTGCTTCTCACCAGCGTCTGCCGCCCAGTTCCACACACATAAAATTTCCCATTGTACTGCAGGACATTTTGCATGGTATACGGCTCATAATCGTACCCGGTCAGTCCAGTCGGGAAACACACATGGGGAGTTTTGATGGCATAATATCCATGATCGATTCCTATAATAATAAGTCACCACATCCTTTCAGGTTTTTCTTGTTCTTTTCCAGCAGGTGGTCTTTTGGTCTGGAAAAAGAAAAAGGGCAGAACCCCGAAGAGCCCTGCCCGTAATAAAAAATACAGCCATGTATATTTGCAAATAAATACGCATAACTGTATTAGTTTAATTCTTATTAATCTTCAAACTCTTTTAACTCGTCAAGCGGTTCTTTTGAAGTATCTATTGCCATATTGTTCTTTAACCAATCAGCTTTGCTATAACCTGTTCCGGTCAATTCAAATATTTCACCTTTATACCCTACAGCTTTAACCCAGCCCCATTCTATAAGTCTGTCTAAAGCCTCTTCCCATCTCGCAGATTCTCTTTTTGAATTATCAGCCATAAACTGCTTACCTGATGTAAAAATCTGAGTAGGTGAACCAAGTGTCCGTATCTTTAGTATTTGCCCATCACCATCAGCCGCATATACTAATAAAAAGGCAGAGTCCACTGGAATGTTCCCAACATCATCTAGCCCTACAACTGATTTATTTTCTTCTGGATTTCCAATAATTAACGTATTATCTTCAACCTGGAACAATTTTTTGATATCTTCACTTGTTGCTGTAGGAATTTCTTTCAAGGTTAACTGGTTATTTTCTAGGTCAGTGAGTCTACTATAGAATTGAGAAAACATCTCTTTCATGTCATCTAGCATCTTCTGCTGATGTTCTCCAAGTTCAGTATTTGCTTTATTTCGTCCTTCTGCCTCTTCATTAATTATATCCACTATATCTCGATATCGAACCCATCCAGCGTTATCATCAACATAGTTAACGGCGTTCCTAAATGTCGGTGATGCCACATACTTTAAACTGTTTAAATCTGTGAAAAAATCAACTGTATTTTTATCATTTTTGACTTTTTCTCTAAACTCATCCAGTTTCTTCATTTTATCATACTTATCATTTCCGGTATCCTTTTCACTTTCAGAAATAGCCGAAGGTTGTTTAATCAATACAAGTACTGGTAATCCTTTAGTTTTTGCATAATTGTATTCTTTCTCTGTGTAACTTATACCAGTTTCTTCATCAATTGACCCATACCTAGCACCAATAACAAGAAGATAAAAATCACACTCATCAATCATTTTTGTTATAACATTCCATTGACTTGTAGGTGCAGCATGAAATTGCTCCATTCCTACCGGAATAAAATTATTCTCTAGTGCCACACCTACCAATGCCTGTCTTTCCTTTTTAAGATCTTCATAGGTAGAACTTATAAAAATAGAAAACTTTCGTCTATTCTTCATATCAATATGCTCCTTTTATACTTATCTCTTATCACTCCAGGTTTCCGCAAAATCAAATTTCACAAACTCTACTAATAATGATACCACAAAAATGAGTTAGGGTATATTTTTATTTACATTTCTTAAGCTAATTCTCGAAGCCATTCTCTGATTTCCATTGGTGTATTTTTGCAAAAATCCCTAATCCACATTTCATGCAATCTGGACTCTGATTCTGTATTTTCTATGCTCACAGCACATCCACCTGTTTCCTGAAGTGCTTCCAAGCAATCCCATTCTTTTTTAAAGTCTCCTGCAAATTCCATCCAAACTTTTATGTGATATTCCTTAAAACCAAGATGATAAATCAGATAAGTCAACCTGTCGAAATCAGCTAACTGCATTTTTTCTTTCTTAAATAATAGCCTTTTATCATGCTCGCTGCATAAATATAAAAATGCAAACTGTTCTATTTTTACCTGCTCCATATATTTCTCCCTCTTCTGTTCTTGTCTCACTTTTACAACCGATTCTACCTTGTCCAATCGTTAAAATCAATACAGATGGTGCAAAAAGTGAGACAAGCCATCCTTTTACCAGAGAGGAAGAGATTTAAGATGCCAAAGCCAAGGACACAGTCTGGTGAGAAGAATCTGATTAGCCAGCGATTGATTGAACTTCGCAAGACCCACAATATGTCTCAGCGTGATCTTGCCTATAAACTCCAGTTAGCTGGTTACGATATGGATAAAAATGTAATCACCAGAATCGAAACAAACAAGCGTTATGTCACTGATCTTGAATTAAAAGCCATTGCTGAAATCTTTCAGGTTTCATACATATTTCTCATTGATGGCAAAGATGAATAGAAGTGACAAATGGGGAAGTTCCTTTCGTGCTTCCCCATTTTATCCGTCCCTTTTTTACAAATTTAATAGTTCCAGAATTTTCTGCATGCCAGCCTGATATAAAGATTCCGCATATAATATCCATCTCTCACTAACTTCAGTAACGTATTTGTCTATTGTTTTTCGCTTTTCTTTTGATAATCCCATTGTCTGAACCTGTTCTTCATATTTCGATATTTTTTCAAGCATTCCCTGGTACACTGTATTTTCTTTCAGCTGATCTTCAACCTCATCAATCCAGGTATCCAGCAGCAACTCCAGCAGTTTCTTTGTGTCACCGTCATCATTTCCCAATATTGCTTTTTTAATTTTTCCAAGCATTGCTCCATAGGAGATCATTTGAGCCTGTCCCATATAAAAATGGTACTGTTCTTCTATCATTTCCTTTTCGCTTTCCAGTCGGAAATATTGATGCACTGCCTTATGCTCTTCTGTCGTTAGACTGATTGCCTGATTCGACTCCATAAATGTTTCTATTACTGGATACCTCTCTGTAAGTTCCAGTATTTTATTTTGCAGTCTCTGGTATTCCGCATCATGCTTTTTCAGATAGGTGCAAACCTGTTCTCCTATCCGTATCCCCAAGCATTGCTCATTCCAGATGATATCTGGCTGTGCTGTCATATCGGTGTCTCCCTTCTGTGTAGTTTTCCTGTTCCAAGCACAAGACTATACCACACTTCTGGGAGAAAGCTATTCACCAAACCTACTGAAATCTCCTGGCAGATCCTGTGCAACCTATCCCTTTTTCCACAAAAAAACTGGTATGAAAGACTCCTTGTTCTCTCATACCAGCTATCTATTTCTTATTTAACTGAATACACATTCTTTTCTATTCTCTGTGTATCCTGTACTTATTTATGGCAAAAATCAGACTACAGACACGCTATACACTCTTATGCTACATAATCCAGTTTACGGCAGCCCGGCTCAAATGTCACGTTGAACACTCCAACCTGACTTGTCGATACCGGAAAGAGATAGCTGTGTCCTATGAAATACTGGGCAAATGCATCATTTGGCTGTCCGATAGAAAATACCATGCTCTTTGCATGTGCTCTCATGGCCTCGTCCTCGTATGGAAGATCGCCCTCATTCACTTCCCACACTTCCTTTGCAAGATTGAATACTGCCCACGCCTTTGGCCAGCCGGCGTAGAAGCCAACATGTGTGATGACCGCTGCGATCTCCTTCTGTGATACACCGTGATCCTTCGCATTCTGAAGATGGAACTTCAGCGATGAGTCAGTGATTCCCTGTGCCATAAGTGCCACAACAGTTATGATACTTCTGGTCTTTACATCGATGTCATTGTTGTTCCAGTTCTCCCCAAAGAGAACATCGTCATTAAAATGTGCAAACTCAGGAGCGAACTCTCCGAGTGCATTTCTTCCCGCTGTCTGTACTATCTTTGCCATTGTTTTTCTCCTTCCAAATGTAACTCTGTTTCATATATTCGTCGGATGCATGAAGGTTATTATCATCTCTCGTGAATTTGTCATACATCTATTCTTTACGCGAAGGTTTTGTCAACCCACTTCTCGATCTCCTGTCTGTTTGCCCTGTTGAGCAGTCCACCTTCTACAAACTCAGCTCCCGGTGCTGACGGCTGGAGTTCCTTGATCGTGTTGCCAAATCCGCTTCCACCTGATGTTGCGAACAATGTGATTTTCTTGCCTGTGAAGTCGTACTTCTCAAGGAATGTATTGATGATTGTTGGAGCCACATACCACCAGATAGGGAATCCAAGTACTATCTCATCATAATTCTCAATATGTGCATTTGAATCATCAAGCTCCGGTCTAAGCTTCTTGTCGCTCATCTCGACGCTGCTCCTGGATTTCTTGTTCATCCAGTCGAGGTCAGCCTTGGTGTACAGCTCCTTTGGTTTGATCTCGTACAGGTCTGCGCCTGCTGCCTCCGATATCATCTCTGCAACCTTTTTCGTGGTTCCACTTGCGCTGAAATATGCTATAAGCTTTTTTGACATTATGTAAACCTCCTTCAACTAAACGTCATCCCATTCTAATCACCTTTGACGTGGAATGATGCTGCATGTCAAGTCTTCGTCAAAAACCTGACACATTCCAATATCCGCCCACACATCCTATGAATGTATGAGCATAAAAATAAGCAAGTACTTTTCAATACATGCTTATTTTAGTCCTGATATATCTATATGTCTAATACCTATATCGAATTATCTGTTATGCCTAAAAGGCATATTGTTACATCAGTCGCTTAATGATAGAAATTTTCAATTAACTCATTTAATCTTCTGGCCGCTTGATTTTGCAAATCCCATGTGATATAAAGTAAACGCTGTTTACCAAATAGTAAATGGAGGTGACTATCATTCGGGAAAGTACAAAGGAAACAAGGGCGGCAATACTGAAAAGTGCCATGGAAGTCTTTCTTGAGGTTGGATATCAGGAGGCGTCTATGCGTAAGATCGCCGCAAGGGCCGGTATAACCGCAGGCGCAATATACAAGCATTTCTCAGGCAAAGAGGAAATGTTTGACGAGATATTTGAGGAAAGCGGCAGAATGCTCATGGAAGTCACTAAATCCATGATCGGAATAGACTTCACTGCCATGTCAGATGACGAGCTGCTCAATGTGTTGTATTCCAGGATATCAGTACAGATATTCGATATGCTTGAGGGCGACATGCAGCTCTTTCATATGCTGCTGAAAAATGACTCAGGCAAATGTCTGGAGAAATTCCGCAGTATCTATATAGAAAGAAGCGCCGGTTTTGCGATTAAGTATTATGATGAATTGTACAAACGCGGAATCGCAACAAGAAAATTATCTGAAAAGACCGTGTATATGCTCTCTCTGGCCGAATTCTCAATGGTCTGTGAAATAATCGCAGATGACTCATGCCAAAGTGGAGTCACAGCAGAGATGAAAACTGCATTTATGGAGGCTATGAATGTTCTGTTGCACGGAATAGAGGCAGGACTGCAGATAGGAGGAAAAACTAATGGAAAAAAAGAAAATCGAAAAGGGCTCTGTCCAGGAAACTCTTCTTCTTCCACTGTACGGAAGAAAGCGTGCCATGGAGATGTATCCGGGAAACTTTAACGATCTTGACTGCCAGAGAATATACAACGAGGTCGAGATAGACTATAACAGGAAAGGTATCATGGAGAAAATCGGTGCTATCATGGCTGCCACCAGACAATATGATCTGGCATCCGTCTGCCGATCGTATCTCAAGAATCATCCAAGAGCCTGTGTTGTGAACCTCGGCTGTGGTCTCGACACAACATTCAGCCAGGTGGATAACGGACAGGCACGTGCGTACAATCTGGATTTTCCTGATGCCATAGCTGTCCGCAATGAACTTTTAGGTGAGCGTGAACGCGAGACAAATATCGCCTGTGACCTCAACGATCTCTCATGGTTTGACAAGATAGATTTCCGCCCTGAGGACGGGATCGTATTCTTCGCATCGGGGGTATTCTACTATTTCAAAACTGAGCAGGTTAAGACTTTGTTTGCCGCCATGGCTGAACATTTTCCTGGAGGCAAGCTGGTATTTGACGCGACGAAGAAAAAGGGTCTTAAGAACATGCTGAAGACATGGCTCAAGGACTGTGATGACAACATCGGTGTTTATTTCAGTGTCGATGAACTCTCGGAACTTAAGAGCTGGAGTTCTTCATTCAGTTCTGTCATCAGGAAAGGATATCTCACAGGGTACAGACCTCTTGACAAACGATATGGATTTGTACTCAACACTGTTTTTAAGCACCTGGACAAATCCTGCATGTGTCAGATAATCGAGATACGCTTTAAATAAATCGACAGGCCAATAATTGACCTGTATTGATAATTTGACTGGTGTCAAATAGAATAGAAAGGATATGTAACTATGGAATATGGATTTACGCAGAAATTATTTGGCTATTTCTATCACAATTCATGCATGAAACAGGCAAAAGCACAGCATCTAAGCCTTGACAGCAAGGCTATAAAGAACGAATACAAAGCAGTCCTTGAGCGTGCCGATGACATAGGAAAGTCGCACCTCATGAGCTCATACTGCATGGGCGCATATTTCATCGCACTAAACAGAAAGACTTCTCTTTCACCGGAGGAATGTTTCAGCCTGTACAAAGACGGGCTGTACAACAATAAACTTTTTCATATGGTTATTGGAAATGCAGACAGCTATCTCGATGAAAAAAAGCTTCCGGGAAGGAAGAAATGGTCTGAGGAATCTCATCTGAGACGCTATAAGAATGACTGGGTTCTTGACATCATCGAGGGCGGGCCAAACGATGACTTCGTACTCGGCTATGATTATCACAACTGCGGGATCTGTAATCTCTGCCGTGACGAGGGATGCTTTGAACTGGCAAAATATCTGTGCCGTATGGATTTCGTGCTTGCTGACATGATGGACTTGAAGCTCACAAGGACTCAGACTCTTGCCGAAAATGGAGCTTACTGTGACTTCCGCTATGGACGGAAGTCACAGTAATTGATCTATCTTTTATAATCAAGTTCTCCCACTGCCATAGGATTCAGATTCAGTGTCACCCATTTGACCGAAAGCTCTGTGAGTCTGTTTATATCCGTCTCATCGGCATCTTTGATGCCGTTTATGAGTCCGGCAAATTCTCTCTGCTCGTACGCGTCAAGTGGTGTGCCCATACATATGTATCGATACAGGGCATTTGCCATGCTCTTGAAATCTGAATCCCAGTTGCAGCATGCGTTATCTAGTATCTCATAGGCAAGTTTTCCCGATATACGGATGACCTCGCCCTGAACTGTGCCCGCATGTCCCGAACCAGGCACAAGAAGATTCCACAATTCTCCATGCTGCTTCTGCCAGCGCTTCTCATGAATGACGATCGGCGATGTGCCGTCATATTCTACCCGCCTTGGAACAGAGGCAACTCCGAGCAGTCCGTACAGACTCTCCATCGCCCTGTCGAGCTCTGGCATAATATCTGGACTCATATCTTTCCTGCGAAACTCTATATCCTCAGCCGCGCTTCTCATATATGTTCTTATTTTATCTGTGACCGGAACTCCTATCCCGATCAGATACTCTGCTACCGGCGCAAGCTTTATCAGATCAAATGTCCTTGCCCAGTGAAACGCTCTCTCAAGTGGAGTCTCCCCTGATCTGGATGTCACTTCTGCATCTGCTCCCGCCTGTATCAGACATTTGACAAGCTCAAGATTGCCAGTCTTCACAGCCACATGCATTACGGTCTCTCTGTCAAGGCCCTGGGTGGCTGTTATGTCTGCGCCCAGCTTCACCAGCGCTATTGCCTGTTTCTCTGATAACATTCTTCCAGCATGATAAAGCAGCGGTGTGTAGCCATACTGGTCAACATAGTTGATGTCGATCCCCTGCTCTATCAGCCACCGCATCATCTCCTCTGAAAGTGGAAATTCCAGTGCATTTCCCTTGTTGTATCCGCCATATGCATTGATGTCGCATTTGCCCAATACCTTCTTGATGTCCTCATCACTTGCCGTCTGCACAAGCTGCTCAAAATCCTTTGGCAGTGTTTTTCTCTTTGCCATGTGTGTACCTCCCATATTCTATTCTACTTACCCCTGATCTTCCTGACATTCCTGTTCATCATATGCCTTCCCCAGTTTCTGTACAGGAACGCCTTCACCCTTGACATCTCCTGATGGTGTTCTTTTAACAGTTCATCCGGCGAATCATACACTCCGAAATCCTGATTGATACCTTCGCTCTGGATATATGTATTATTCCTGTCAAAATCTATAACAGGATTCTTAAAGTCCTTAACTGCCACTCCAAATCCGCAAAATGCACCCGTACACTCACTGTATTTCGCCTGCAGCTTTTTTAGATATCCCATATCCAGAATAAACGCCTCAAGCTCATACCACCTGTTTTCAAAATACACTTCTACCCAGCTATGGAATACATTCTGTGGTGCATTTCTGTATACGATTCCTGTCATAGCGCCCTTCTGTAGCTTTTTATCAATGGTAAATCCATGCACTCTGCACGGGATATCGCAGGCTCTAAGCAGCGCCATGAACAATGTTCCCTTGGTGTTGCACTGTCCATAGCCATCCCGCAGCACCCTGGACGCCGGGACACTGTCATCCACATTATATCCAAACAATATCTCATCCCTGACAAATGTATAAATGGCCTTCAGGCGTTCAAACTCTGCCATGTCACTCCACTTTCTCTCTCTGATGAGCTGCTTGATATTCTCATTTGAATAGTCGAGCATCTTTGTCTCTGTCAAATAATCGTGCATCCCTTTTACCTCTTATCCGAAAAATTGCATATCTGTATCGGTGTGCCACCTTCCATAACGTGGAAACCGTGTCTCTCATAGAAAGCGACATTCTTGCTGTCCTCCTGCATTCCCTCTATGTACAGATAATTCTTATATTTATCTCTAATATATTCTACCATATTTCCGGCTATTTTCTGCCCCTGATATTCAGGATGCACAAGAACATAGTGTACAAATGCCACCAGCTCTGAATCATCCAACACTCTTGCAAGTCCGACAAGGCGCTCACCCACCATCCCATGCGGTAAGAACAGTCTGTGAGTTCATAAGTGCTTTGTGAAGTCTCTGTGGGTATTCTGCCGAGATCCACCCAACCGACTTAAAAAGCTCCTGTACCTGATCCTGTGTAAATGTTTTCTCTTCTGTATATTTTATCATTATGTCTACCCCCTATGGTCACATTTCTGGCACTGTGTCATCTCGTTTTCGTTGTCTTCCTTGTAAAAGGTTCCTGACCACTGACAAATACTCTTAAGTATCGGTACAACGGATCTGCCCTTATCTGTAAGTGAGTATTCAACTCTCGGAGGAATCTCATCATATGATCTTAGAAAACTTTGGTTTTCCATATTCGGAAACATATTTCTCAATGTCAAATTGATTTTTCTTGTCAAAATCCGAAAGCTCTTTGTACATCTCGTTTGCGGTTATATCGACCTTATCTGAAAAGAACGGTCTTACTCCACGCACCTGCAATATACATTTGCCGCCATCCATAAGAGCCAGGCGGTCTTGGCTCATAAGCTCCCGCCCAAGTTTCTGATAGTTCAGACCATAGGACTGAGATGTTCCTCTGGTATCAGAGGTGTTGTACGTGTCAATCGTTTCCTTACCCAGCACTTCCGACAGATCTTTTAATGTTGACTTCTCCTTGCCACCTAAAAACAGAAATGTATCGCAGTTACCCTCGATCGTCTCTGCGTTATCCTTATAAATTGACTTTAACTGTGCCTTAGACTGTAGGATAATGGATGCCGATATCTCTCTGCTTCGTATGGTTGCAATCAGCTTGTCAAACTTCGGAATCTGTCCGATGTTTGCGAACTCGTCCAGGATACACCGCACATGTACCGGGAGCTTTCCATGGTATTCATCGTCTGCAATCGTGCAGAGCAGATTGAAAAGCTGTGTGTACATGATTGATACCAAAAAATTAAGGGAATCATCTGTATCCGAAATAATGACAAACAGTGCTGTCTTTCTTCTACCGATGTCCCCTAAGTCGAGTTCATCATATGCTGTTATCTCCCTGACTTCCTTGATGTCAAATGGTGCAAGTCTCGCACCACAGGAAACCAGAATACTCTTGGCTGTCTTACCTGAAACAAAATGTCAAAGACTTTTTAGTACCCATACATTTCATTGCATGAAAAAAGCCACTGTAGATTTCTCCACAATGGCTATAAAGTCATTTTTATTCACTTTTGATTTTCGGCAACCTCATGCCCAAACTGGAATAGGTTTGACACTTTAATCGGGACTGAACTCCTTATCGGTAATGACATAATGAAATTCATCTGCACCAAAGGTATCTTTGTCCAGATCTGTAATAGTAAATGTAGTTCCATCAAATTTCATATAGCCGCTGGTGCCGTCAACAACAACGCCATCTTTTACAATGTCCAGATAAACAATTCTATCGATGCTATTCAACTCATAGGCCTGCCAACCGTCCACACCCTGAAAATAGGCTGTAACATTGGCAAACGGTTCATCGTTTTCCTTCTTGCAGACAAGATAACTGGCACTGTCCTCCGATACCCAGGTGGCAGTCATTCCCCAAGGACCTTCCGTTGATACATATCTCCCAAATTTATGGTCGTTGGTACGGTTAATTATGAGTCCTACAAAAGAACCAACAACGAGTACAAGAATAAGCACAACGACACCAACAATGATTTTTACATTCTTCCTCATGATAAATTCACCCTTCCATAAATTCATCTGTTAAGAATATTCTTATTTTTCGCTCTTATTGAACATACTAATTATACCACAATATATGCAAGTTTTCCATATGCTTTTCTACCTATGCCGTATGCTGATTTGCCCTAACATCATTCTCAATCAGCCTCTTTATCTTGTCCTTCATGCTTTCTTCGGCATCCTCATTGAAATGCACTCTCACAACATACATTGTGCCACCTATCTGCTTTCTGAGTGCTACCGGTGTGTGTGATTTTCTATTCTCCATTTGTGTTCTCCTTTATGTCTGCCTGGTAAGGAAGAGCCTCTTTCAGCTGACAACCGGAAGCTGACAACCGACCTCTAAAAACTCTCAATTCCTTTTATTTATAGTTACTTTTCCTAAATTTACTTTTTCTCAAATATTCCGTTGCTTTCGTTGTCAGAACTATATATATCCCTTAAAAACATAGTAAATATAAGGTTTTATAGAACATAGAACCGACAACGGGGTTGGCAACGGGATAGACAACCAGCCGACAACCTATCAGGCATTTATCTCTCCATCCACTCCGGTGGCAATGATAACTGCTCCATCTGCTCCTTGGTTATCGGTTGAAAATCCTGACCTCTGTTGTCAGGCTTCTCCCATCCTTTCTGCCTGCGGTATGGTTCAGGAAAATGTCTTGGATTACTAAAGGCAATCCAATTACTGCAGTTATTCATAATGTCATTAATCTCACGAATTTCCCATTGTGCCGGATTTCCGTCATTTCCCAATGCCTCAGAATATAACTGCCTTGAACATACCATGCTTCCCTCGTAATGCTCCAAATAGTCAAGAATCAGCTCTTTCTTGGTATCTTCCTGCATAAACTGCTTCTGATACTCACAAAGCTCTTTTTCCATCTCTTTCGGAAGCCTCAGCTGGCATTTGCCACTCCTGTAGATTTCCATAGCCTCTGCCCACATCTGGTCGATATATTCCCTTGATGTCTTTTCATCATCGAGTATATGAGTTTCCGCCTCTTCCATATTGCAAAGAATAGGCAGAAATCTTCGGTTTCCCGACCTGTCCATAGGCAGGAAATCCAGCGAATTTGATGAACCGGCAAACACGCACTGCCTCTTGTGGTCTTTGGGATGCCTGTCGTATGGGGTCTTGTAAGTGTCTTTCTGTCTGCTCATAAAGGACTTGGTATCTTCCACATTCTTGGCATTGAGAATTGCCACCATTTCAGGGAACTCTATAATCAGATGCCCCTGTATTTTTTGGTATACATTATCATCATCCATTTTCTTCAAGTCATCCGTAAACCAGTCATCTTCCATGGCAAGGAAACGCAGAAAAGTGGATTTACCGGCTCCCTGACCACCTACCAGGCAGAGCATTACTTCAAACTTGATGCCCGGGCATGAAATTCTTGCTATCGTCCCTATCATAAAAAGCTTCATTACCTCATAGGTGTACTCACTGACCTCTGCCCCTAAGAAGTGATGCAGTGCATAGCGTATCCTCTCCCAGCCATCCCATGTTATGGAATTGATGCGGTCAAGAACCGGATGGTATCTGTTTTCATTTGCCACGACCTTTATCACATCCTCAATCCGCTTTTCGTTGGATAATCCATAATGCTTTTCAAGGTAGACAACAAGGAATTTCAAATCAACATCCGTCAGGCTGTCGCTTTCACGATACCATCCCAAATCCCTTGTAATGTCGATTTTATCCGTAAACATGTTCAGACGGAATGCACCCTGCAGATTAGGGTCATTCATCAAAATCAGACGATAGTTACCGACTGTTTTCCTGACTTCTCCCTTTTCTGTGCTCTCCAGCATCGCCCTGACTTCTCCGATACTCTTCAATTCTTCCTGCAATCGACTTCACCCCCTTTCCAATGTCAGAAACAACAGAAGCTCTGTCAGGGATATCCTTTTCAAGGAGAGTATCAAGCTGATATTCCACTTTACTGATATTCTGCAGAGCTTCTACAAAGCAGGGATGCCATTCCTCATCCATGCTCTTCGGTGCATATTCTGTTTTCCATTTCCTTAACAGATGATAATAGTCTGACAGAACACAAAAACACTGCTTCTGCTCTTCATCCAGTATCTGCTCCGGTGTTTTCTTTGGTGCCATCTTTTTCGGTGGTGCCCGGTTGGTTGCGTCATAATTCAGTCCAAAGTCAGATGCAATCTTCATTGCAGCTTCCTTTGGTGCAAGCCCGAAATATTTTGCCACAAAATCTATCGCATCTCCGGTATCTCCACAGCCGAAACAATAGTATCTCTTATCAATCTTCATGCTGGGAGTCTTGTCTTTATGAAACGGACAACAAGCCAGCCCACTCCGGTTGATTTTGATGCCATACTGCATAGCCACCTGCCTTGCAGTGACATTTTCTTTCACTACTGCAAATACATTCATGCTTATCCCAATTCCTCTCCCCTTGCTTTTTTGTGTGCTGGTGTTTCTGCCACCTTTGCTCTCTGCTCCTCTACAAGCTTCCTGTTTGCCTCAAGAAGGGCACGGACTGACTTCCTTGCATGTTCCTTTACCTCAGACTTCTTTTGCTCCTTTATGCGTGGATTTTGCAATGTTTCCATTACTTTCCCGGCTACTTTCTGTGCCATGCCCCTGAGCCTGTTTTCCAAATTATCAAGACACCTTCCGACAAAATCCCGCTTGTCCTTTGGTGTCTTTCTCTCATCCGAGGTCAGCCACTTTTTATATCTGCGAAGCTCCTCAATATCTTCCGCCCTGGTCTGCTCTGCCATTGTATCAGATACTGCCTCACACGCTTTTTCATAGGCATCCTCAGCTACCTGTTCCACAAAATTCTCCATATCCAAAACTCTCATGGTAATCTCATCCAGAACTGCCTGCTTCTCTGCAATTCGCTTTTTCTGATTTTCAATTATAAAGTCCTGCTTTTCAAGATAGCCTGCACCACCATAAACCGGCTCACACTCCACCTGCACTCCGTTTCTCTGTGCTATCTCCAAAAACAATTTTCTGCATTCTGCATCAAAGTTCATTTTCCGGTTATTGTATTTCCCTTTCTTTTTTGCTGGGTCAGGCAGTTCAAAGCCAAGCTCTTCCAGTGCCTTATCCTGCTGGGGACATAATTCTCCATATTTGTTTTTTGCGTCAAATACATGCCTCTCATGAATATGCGGGGTTGCCTCATCCAGGTGCAGTGCCCAGTCCAATATATGAATGTGGGAGCCATATCTTTTATTGAACTCGTCAAAGAACTCTGCTGATACCTTAGCTAGCACATCCGGTGTAACCGCATGGTCTATATTGCCAAGCTGTATCACGCTTTCTTCCGGGCAGGTCTTATTGTTTTTCAGTACATCATCAATCGTTCTGTTTCTCTCCGGATGCCTTGCCTGCTCATTCCTCTCATTCTGTGCATCCACAAAATCTGAATAATGCTCATAGTAATAGGCACGCTCAATTTCTGTAAAATTAAACTGCCTCTCTTGGGAACTGCCCGCAAAACTGTAACCCTGATAGCAGTCCCAGTAAACATTCTGCTTTGTTCTTTCCGAATCAATATGTTCACTGTGCTCCACATCAAAATCCCTGTCATTATGCTTTACATCATAGACTCCATGCTTTCCACTTCTGCCATTATGCCTTGAAGCTTTCATTGTCTTTTCTCTCCTCTCCACTGTTTTGTTTTTTTGATGGCGGAGCCGATAAACCCTTGCGTTTGCGGCAAGTAATACCCAGTACTTATTGTCGCTACGACAATAAACTGGGCAGGGCTTCTGCCCTTGACCTGATGAAGGCTCTGCCTCTCAACTCCGACAAAGGTTGCACCTCTGTACTCTGCTCCGAAGGAGTTGAAATCTGTCATCCCACAGGACGGATAACACAGTTCAACTTCTCCGGTTGCCCTGCATTTCCTGCGGAAATTTGAGCATGAAAAAAGCACCCAAGACTTCTCTCAAGTGCTTTCTGCGAAATCCTATTCAGGCATTCCAATCGTCGGTTCCAATGCAAGACTGCCTGCCGTTGCATAGACTCCGTTCTCCCTGTCCTGCCTGCGGATTTCTTCTTTCATTGCCTGCATTTTTGCACGCTTTTCATTTTTTACACGCTCTTCATATTTCCTCTGCCATCCACTTTCTTTTCTTCGTAAATACTGCTGATGTCTCCTGTCCTTGATTCTGTTAATCCGGTCAATCTCAGCCTGCTCTTCAGCAGTAGGTTCTGTCATCATTGCCGGTGGAACATACCGACCAACAAAATTGAAATAGATTTCAATCTCCTGCGTGGTTTGGATGCTCCCCTTTCTGTCTCTTTCATGCACCAGCACCTTATCAACAAATTCATTTACCATTGCCGGTGTCAGTTCCTCGAACTTCTCATATTTATCAATCAGTGCAATAAACTTGCCGGCAGAATTTCTGCTTTTCTCATATTCTGTGAGCTTCGCTTCCAGCTCCTTAATCTCTGCATCCAGCTCCGCTTTTTCCCTGGCATACTGCTTATCAAGAACCTCATATCTGCTGTCCGGTAGTTTGCCGAGAATATTGTCCTCATAAATACGGCAGATTAGCTTCTCCAGCTCCTCACAGCGATTTCCAGCCACTGCGATTCTTGCCCTGACCTTTTTTACCTCTGCATCCTCCTGTGTTGACTGTGCCATTGTTATGGTGTCTATGAACTCGCTCCGGTCATACTTTGCATATTCAAAGATTGCCCTGAGTGTGTCTCCTATCAGTTCCAGCACCACTGACTCGTTAATCCTGTGCTGTGTCTTGCACAATGTTCCGCAAGGTACCTTGGTATAAGCAGAACAGGTATACTGGGCAATCCTCTTTCCATTGCTTGTCCGGTGCACATACATTTTTGCACCACAGTCAGCACAATACATAAGACCGGTAAGAACATGATGCTCTCCCCATCCGTCCGGGTATCTCCTTACATTTTCCCGTAATTTCTGCACTGTATCAAAGGTCTGCTGGTCAATAATCGGCTCCTGCGTATTCTCAAATATTACCCAGTTGTCCTCTGATACATAATGGCTCTTTTTATCCTTAAAATGCTTCTGTGTTTTAAAATTGACCGTGTGACCTAAGTATTCCCTTTTCTTCAATATCCCGACTACTGTAGAAGAACCCCATCCATAAGGGTCTTTCACTTTCTTGTTTCTGTTATTCCCCTGCCCGAAGCGTGCCATATGCACTGCCGGTATTTCCACTTTTTTCTCCTGCAGAAGTTTTGCTATCTGATAAGGACCCAGCCCATCAATAGTCCATTTGAATATCAGCCTCACAATTTCGGCAGCTTCTTCATCCACAATCCAATGGTTTCCGTCATTTTCATCTTTCAGGTATCCGTATGGTGTAACACTTGCCACATGCTTTCCGGATTTTCCCTTGGATTTGAATGTGGATTTTATCTTTTTGCTGATATCCTTGGCATACATTTCATTCATAACATCCCTGAATACAAGGAAATCGTCATCTCCATTGTAACTGTCATGATTATCGTTAATTGCAATCAGACGAACTCCCTTTTTGCGAAAGAACTCCCGGAGCTGACCTACCACAAGATAATCCCGCCCTAACCGGCTCATATCCTTTAGAATAATGGTTTCCACTTCTCCATCTTCCACAAGCTGTATCATAGCCTTAAAGGATGGTCTGTCAAAGGTTGTGCCGGATATACCATCATCAGTGAAGTGCCTGAACCTGGTCCACCCTTTTTCTCTGCAATAATCTTCCAGCAGCTTCTTTTGATTTGATATACTGTACGACTCCCCAAGGTTCTCATCCTCTCGGCTTAATCGTTCATATAATACAATTATTTTCTCACTACTCATGTTCTGCTCCTTTCCTCTGTATTTGAGCCAAAAGTAATAAGCTCAAAGAGAATCTTTAATCTGTTAAGGTACTAAAAAGTCTCTTTCATCTTATTACACCTGCCGCAAGTTTATATTTATGATACTGTCGTACTGCAAAAGAATCCGGATCAGCTTCTATGCCCTCTTCATCATTACCAAATTCTATGTCTTTGAACATAAGGTCAATGGCATTCTCAAAGTCCTCATCCTCTTCTCTTGTCTCCGACGCATCTATCATGGCTAAAAGTGAGACAAAATTTCTCTCACTCTTCTTACAGTATTTCACAATGTACGCCACATACGCTGTGAACAGTAACCTCTCGGCTTTCACCCAGAAATCTTCTCCGCTCTGTGCGCCCTCCCCCTTTGTATTTGCAATCAGCGTATTCACAAATTTGAGCACATCCTGCTCCGTATGAATATATGCAAATGGGTTATAGTGCATGGACTTTGCGAAATTGATTGTGTTGAATACCTTTATCTTATATGGTGTCCTCTTATAGATCACCTTGCCGGATTTGGTCTTTAAGACCTGTCCGTTCTTGCCGACCTTCGGTACTTTGTTACCCTTGTCGTCAAGCTCCCATGCCCCTCTTGCAAGCATGGTACCAACTTCTTCAAGTACAGTTCCCTTGGGATCAGTCACTACATATGAACACTGCATTTGCATAAGTGACGGTTTCACAAATCCTCTTGTTTTTCCTGCTCCGGAACCTCCGACAATCAGGATATTTTTGTTTCTGTCGTACTTTGGGTGTTCCGGTCTCGTCATTCTGAGCCACTCTGTCGCAGTCAGCGGAATGTTGTTCCACTTAACCGGGTCTGTATATGGTTCAAAATCCTTATCCATTCCCCACTTGGCAGAGCCATATTCCTCTCTCGGACGGAACTGCTTGGCATTCTTCTTTCTGGAGTTCATGAAGAGCTTGAATGCCACACCTGCGCCAATACCACAGATAAGCGGTGTCAGCTTAAACGATGGTGCAAAATAAGGCTTGACCTGGAATATCAGTGAAAATGCTTTAACACACTTATCCAGCATATCGCCGCCATCTACTGATACCACCGCCTGTACATACTTATTTATCACATAAAATATGATTACAAACGGGATTCCATCAATCGCTATCTTATTCGCATTCAGCTTTCCATTCTTGTAATATGGTTTCAGTATTTTCTTGGGTAATGCCTTCAGGTCATCGAGTACGGCACCGCCAATATTCTTCTTTCCCATAAGCACCACCTACAAACTTGTATCCCGGCTCTTTTTCTTCGTTTTTTCACGCTGCCGGTTCTTGTCTTTCTGTTTCTTCTGTGACTGCTCCTTCTTGTCCTTGATTCTCTCCGTAAGCGACTTATCCTTCTTCGGATTATGTTTTCTCGCCGCTTCCTTGATTTCCTCCTTTGCATTTGGTGTGATACTTCCGGATTCCAAAACTTCATTCTTGTGATCCTTGATCTCAAATCTCGTAGAGAATCTTGACAGTGTTTCCACATCATCCATATTTATCTCACCATTATTTACAAAGTCAGCCGACATAACCTCCTTGCCCTTATCATCGTAAAGTACAAGTGTCTTGGTCATTTCCTTCTGCTCCTCAAGTACCTGTTCGGAAGCCATCTTCAGTAATGCTGCCATCTGGTCTATGCTTTTCACTTCACAGAATGCAGTATGCGTGATGGAACCATCTGCCCTCGTTACCTTTTTCATATCCACCGGAATATGACTTTTCTTACAGGCTTTCTCTAAAAGCTCCGCTGTTCTCTCATCATTCACATCAATATGCGTGACATCTTTGCCCTCTCTGTTGAATCCCTTTAATGAGCCATGCGTTTCCTTATAATTCGACATTACCTTATCGACAACCTTGCCGAGCAATGTCTCCTTCTGTTCCTCGCTCATACCAGGATTCTGCTGTTCAGACCGCTTGCACGCATCTGCAATGGCAGTAATCAGATCTACGCTGACAGTCACAATCGCCTTTCCTGTCTGGAACGACTCCTGCGTCAATTCATCGACCATTGTTCTGTCCTCCCGATATTATTTTCTCTATGCTTCCTGTCCTGTGTGGGTGGTCTTACCCACGGAATACCATTTTTGCTATACATCAGGTATCCTCCTTCTTTTTTATTTGAACTTCTGGACAATTTGTCCAAAAGCTGCTCTCTTGTTCTTTGTCCATGAAAGGACAAAAAAAGAGCATTCATGCTTTTACACATAAATGCTCTGACGCTGTTTTATTATAAAATTGTCTTATCTGTTGTTCCCTACAAACTGGAATTTGTCTCTTTCTTACCCATTAGCAATCTGAACCAATTTATCAATTATAACTTGTGGTATCTCGCTATTTTCATAACCTTGTTTAATAGATTCGATTGCATTATCTATATCGTTATTCTTTGCATATAAAAACGCTCTGATATGACACATATACGGAACATATATATGGGGTAAAGTTACTATCCTCTGATTAAGAACAGTAATGGCATCATCAACTGTTTGTACATTATTTATCCACTCTCTTATCAGTGGGATATTTTTATCTATCACATTTTTTATATATTCCAATGCAAATTCTATATCGGACGTGTAGGTAGGTATTTGATATTGAAAACTTGTGCATTTCCTTGGATTATAAAATTCTTCCTTTGTATATCCACAGTCTTGTTCTCTTTCATCCTCTATGTGATTATACCAAGCATCAGCAATGTGTATTTTTACAGAACTTTCTGTCCGATGCCATGTCAACTTATTTTTACTATTGATATCAGGGATAAAATCATAATTATATCCCCAGCGCAAGTATATGTGATTTCCTCTTGGATAACATAATTCGACCACAAAACGCCGATTAGCACTCCATTCAGAGTGCCATTTTTTTATCTTTTCATTATATTTCAACCCGAATTCTTCTGACAACCTTCGAGATATGTATTCGTCATAAAGTTCTCTTTTAATATATTCATCACCATGTAAAAACTTATCTTTATACTCTTCTTGTGATAATATTTCATTTGATTCCCTTTTTTTTGAACAAAAACCCTTACTCAATACATCAAATAGACTCATAAGTAACCTCCATTATTGCAAATCATCTCTTGCTTAAATCCCGATTTAGTAAATCGTGATTTGGTATCGTTACATCCTATACTACCGAACACCAAAAGAATCCGTCCACAACAGCATATATCCACTACTAAAGGCAACCGCCTGAGAAGCTAAATCCGTGACAGAGGCACTGTAAAACGGAATCTGATCGCTTTTAAGAATTTCGATTTTTATCTCCTTCTTGCAGTATTTCGTACCAACACCTCATACACTCCAAGCAATATACACCCGGCGACATAGCACAGGATATCTTTCCAATCAAATACAGAACCGACCAAAACACTTAAGAATTTTTCGTAGTTTTCTTTCCATTCGGTTTTCTTCTTAGTGTTCGTTGCTCCTTGTATTTTCCCTATGGGCATGACTGTTGGCATTATCCTTACAGCACCGCCTCGCTGATCTGACATTCCTTTAATGTGGATCTTACTAGGCGGAGTAAAACTCGAATAAGAAACAACCACCTTACGCATCTTATCTAATAATCCCTGTGGAAAAGAAACTTTCTTTGGAGCGACAATATCACATTGTGGGACATCAATTTTGGGAATTGGGTTAATACCACTGAACTTTGGCTTTCTATACTGATAATCAGCACCCTCGATTCTCTCAAGCTGTCCGACAAAAGCCATCCTCTCTTTATATAGTAGTAATTCTTTGTTATATACTTCTTTCTCAGAATCACTTAGTAAAGCAAGTTCTGCATCGGTTAACTCTCTAAACATATATTGCCACCTCCTAATAAAAAGTACAGCCTCAGCCAAATAATAGCACCGAGGCTGTACGCAATCCAACCAACTATTTTTTATAGTGCGAAGGTACATTATACACTTATGTAGGTGGGTTAATTGCCACCATTGCCTCCACCATTTCCTCTGATGCTATTCGCAAGCTGAGCATCAACATCATCAAAATTCTGCGCATTCGCCTTGAGAAGTTCTGAAAGGCCCTTAACTGCACCAGGAATATCCTTAGTTACAAGACCTTCAATATTAGTCTCAAAAAATTCAACTAAAGCATCCTTAGCGTCGCCTTCCATTGCCTCGATAGCAGCTTTAAAGGCGGCAACAAATGTCGTTGCTGCTTCTCCATACTGGGTTGAATAGTTCAAAAGATTTGTTACGCTCGTATCCATTGACGCTTTTACTACTCTACAACCTGCCATATTAGTATCCTCCTATAAATTACTTGTTATTTTCCGTTCCGAGTTGCTCATCAACGCCTTCAGTATCTGGTATAGCAGATTTGATACTCTTGCAAATTGATTCAAGCATCTCAAGCGCACCTTTGAGACTTGAACCTGTTGCAGGTTCAATATTGTTTGTGTAAAAGTTAACGAAGCCTTTCGATGCTGAACCAGTGAAATCACTCGCTGTAAGGGTTTCAACCTCTTTCTTTACAGTACCATAGAGACCATCAGAACCATTACCGTCAGCAGCACCAAAAGCGGTGGTACGGTATGCCTGAATGGCCTTGATTGCTTCATCCATCATCTCAGGTGTGATATTCACTGTTCCTGTTTTGCCCATGCCTGCCATAGTTAATTCCTCCTAAATATCGTTTTATTCATTCGTTCAGTTCCTCGAACTTAACGAATATATCCTTATAGTATCCTGTGCCTATTATAGTATTTAGCGTATCAGAAATATGCTGAATAACTGCACTCATATCCTCAATCGGCTGCAGAAGAACATTTTTAGCTGTAAACTGAATTTCATCTCCTGCCGAAGTATCCAATGCACTTGTTACATCTTCGTACATTTTTTCAAGCTTGGTTTTAAGATTAGCAGCTTGCTGTTTCAGCGATGCCATATCATCGGACGCCGTTTTAAATGCTGTATCATCAAGTACAATGTCATGAAAAAGAAATGCCATATTACTTACCTCCGTTCTTAGCTTCGTTCAGCTCTTCCATAAGAGGTTTCTGTAATTCTTCCTTGAGATACTTGCACTTTTCTTCTGCTTCATCAAACTGCTTAGTATCGATTAAACATCTCACTCGAAGCATCATTGCATTGATGTCTGTAGGATCTTTCAGTATATTATTTCTCAGCTTTTTAATAACTGAACCATACTGATCCTGCCAACCATCCAAGTTAAGATCTCGCATTGCTCTCGCTTCCGTGTACCAGCCGAGTTCAATCATTGAAGGCTCTTGACTCTTTTGTAACTCTAAAGCATAGTACATTATCTTACGATTGTCTTCAAGTAACGTATACGCACCAATGTACATACGATTGATTCTGTCTCTATCCTCAGCAGAAATATCAAACGCCTCGTCAGTGAGCTTGTATTCGTCGTTGTCTGCTTTAGATTCCTCAGTCGGAGTGATATATGTACCGCTTTTCCTCATCGCTTCCAGTTGTTCAACACTCAATTGTTCATAGCGATAAAGATTGGCATTCATCTCATTTAAAATCGAGTTTGGATCTAACTGTTGAGGTGTATACTCTCCAAACAGAACGCCGTTGTTATAAGAGAACACAGGCTTTTCCGCTGCAACTAAGCACTCTATGACTTTATCAGCATCTTCAAGCTGAAGATAGAGATCGGCGGCAGTTAAATAGCACTCGACAACATCAGAAATACTCGGTTTCTCTTTTTTCAGGAAATGCTTAATATAAGCTAACGCTTTCTCAAAATGAATCGTGTCGCCATCTTGTTCATGCTTAACAAGTTCGTAATTCACCATATCCCCGCAAAGAGCGAAAGGGAAGGAGGGGAGGTTCATTCGAGCATAACGCAATTCCTTAAACGCATCGTCTATACGTCCAGCCTGTTTGAGCAAAATGTAAGCAGCTTGATAGCCGGAATAGTCAGATGGTGCAAGCAGCTTCATCTGATTAGCAGTCTGCAAGCCATTTGTAATCTCATCAAGAAGCCCATAGATAACCGCCTTGCGTTTCAGTATATCCATGTCTGCCGGAATGATAAGCTCCGACTTTTTCAAATTGATGAGAGCATCATCAAGCTTTCCAAACTCCTGATTTACAATTCCAAGGATATGATACATCTGTCCTGCGGCATCTTCATTCAGCCCAAGCTCATCTGCTTTAGCAAAATTCTGCATGGCTTCAGCAATCTTATTTACGCTTGCCTGTGCATAGCCGAGGCTGAAAAAGCGATTTCCATTGTTCGGATCGCAGTTTACAGCTTTTTGGTAATACTCAATTGCATCCTCATATCTACCAAGTGACATACATACATTAGCTGCACACTGATAAGCATCTGCACAGTTTTCATCAAGCTTAATTGCTTCTTTTGCGAGTGTAAAAGCTTCTTGGAACTGACCATTAATAAACGCCACTTTTGAATTAGATATAAACTCAATGAGTCTTTCATTTTGTATATCTGACATTTTATCACTCCATTCTCTTCTGGACTGTTTACGAATCATTATACGAAATGAACCATATCATATGGATAATATTGCTCATTTTTCAAATCGTCATCTATAAAACCAAGTCTTTTTGCAATAGCACCAGCTTCAAAACACCAATATCCATAATACTGATATTTATTCACCAGTTCATGTGTACCATACCAAGCACTATCTACAGAGCCTTTATACCATCCTCTCAAATATTTTAGAAAAGCATCTCTATCTTCATCGTTAATGCTTTTTACTAACTTTTTGTATGGACGAGGAAAGGATATTTTCGATGTATCAAACTCACTTTTATTTCCAATGAGGATAAAATCTAATAATGAATCATATGTTTCAGATTTCCTCAATTTATTTTTTATTATATTCAACTTACCATCGTCCAAATTCAGAAGATATGCTAAAGAAGCAAAAATAATATTGCTCTCGTATACTGAATCATCCCACGCTTCACCAAACAAATCTAAAGAAGATTCAAATTCTTTTTTTATTTCTTCAATTGAATCACCTTTTGAATACTTAGCGATTATTATCCCGATTTTTTTTTGTAAAATGTAATCTTTTACAAAAAGTATCTTGTCATTTAAGTATTTTCCAGCAGCAATACCCTCTTCAAATCTTTTGATTCCTTCTGACATTTTCAAAATATACTCATCAAAATACTCTTTTGATTTAATTGTATCTCGCATAATATTCTCCTTAATACCAAAAATTCTCGATGTAAATAATTGTCTACTTTAATGACTTAACACTAGTTGTAACATTTACTAAACCGTTATCGTTACTTACATTTACTCTGAACAATTCCTTAACAGTATCACCAGTTGCAAGTCCTTCGATTATGTCATCTGGGTCATCGACTATTTTTCCTATATTATTTTTTATCCATTTATCACCCATTTGCGGACCGCTCTTTTTGGTGTTACCTAACTGCGAAGAACCATACTTTGCCTCTGCTATGATAAATTTAGGATCTCCATTTGGATCCTTATTCTTATATACGCCATCTATACCATGATGAATTTTATCGTCCAGTGATTCAACACCATTATGCATTTTCTCAAATCCCTTGCTGTCATAGTGTTCATCCATCTTCATTTCACCATAGTTGCCTTTTTGTTTTTTTGTTTCCAGTTCTATTTCACCAGATTCGACTTTCTTTACACAGTCATTGTTATGAACCCAAATCTTGCAATTGCCAACAAAGTATGTATGGTAATCCTCAACTTTGAAGTTATAAACAGTTATAGGCTTCTCGCACTGCTCAATATCATGTGTTTCAACGATAAGATCTTTACCGTCAACACTTATGAGTTTATCACCTACGAAAAGACCTTCTGCCTTGATAAATCCTCTGCCTTGTACATAGAATGGGTGATTGTCTGTGGTGATGACTTCTTCACCATTGATTACAAGATGAACGAGTTTGTCCACCTTGCGGACATATGTTTCAAGGACAGTTTTTTCACTTGTTTCAAGCGTATCAGGATCAGTTGAAATAACCTTATCACCAGGATTTATCTTTTCAATAGCGAGCAGACCAGCAGTTGTAAGTACCAATGTACCAGCAACAAAGCACGCCATATTCTGAGAAGCAGCACCTGAGAACGAAGATACCAAGCTTACCCCCATCTGGAACTTGTTGTATACATCGCTCTGATGCATTTTGTTGTTAAGTTCCGTGATTGGGTTATTAGGATCAATCATCCCCAATCCTAATGATACCATGTCAAAACCATCCATACTATTAGAAATGGCCCCGCTGATTTTAGAGGTTGTCTGGATTGCGTTTCCTAATTTAGAACCGCAGGTTATGAATTTGCCGGCGATTCCGCCTACGCCGCCCAAGGCACCACCCATTATGGCACCATCTAATGCACCTTGGGCAAATCCTTCTAGGAATGAGCCTCCTGTTAGCATACTGGTAATTCCGCCAATCAAGCCACCGGTCAAAGCACCTTTTAAAGCTCCGATAAGAATGCCAGTGCCTATACCCTGTAAGCCAGGAACACAAATGCAGACAACAGCCACTACGATTTCAATTACCAGAACGATCTCTTTCCAGTGATCTTTACACCACTGACCGACCTTTTTCAAACCTTCGCAAAATTTTTCCCAGTCGGTCTTTTCGCAGTCAGGCTTAAGATAAGAGTATTGTTTGTAAAAGTCCTTCTTAGCACGTGAGATTTCGGATGATGCCGAATTATCACGATCTACCGTCAAGTTAATAAACTCATCGACTTCTCTTTGGGTTGCTTCGAGACCCGCAATCTGCTGTTCTTGTGTCTGAGAAGAGGTTCAAAAACAGTTAACTTCTAAATCAACTGTTTTTTGAAAGGTCGTTTCATCAGATTCTTATAGCAATCCAGCAAATAATCTCATAAATAATTGTCCCAGTCGCAAATATGCACTTCGTCCGGTTTGATATTGGTCTGTCACATCACGACATTCTCCCAGCGTGTTCACTCTTTTTTGAAATAGAACAACACCACAGCAACAACTCAAATCGACTTAAAATTCCAGACTATTCGCATTCAGCAAGAAATACTTCATTCCCATGATGACAAAACCTTCATCATTTCTCCAAGGCTTTTTGCTGCCATTTACAATGACGATCTTCTTGAAAGAGTCCGGGATATTACGCAGAGAATTGAACTCCTGCGTCTGTTTTTCTTCCGAAGTCATGTCATATGCAACCTGGATATAGTATCTCTGGTTTCCTTGATTCACCACAAAGTCAACCTCCAACTGCTTGCGAACACGTTTGCCCTCTTTATCCTTATCGAAGATATCCACGACACCCACATCAACATTGTAGCCACGGATCAACAGCTCGTTATAAACAATGTTCTCCATGATATGAGTAGGCTCCTGCTGTCTGAAATTCAGACGTGCATTTCTCAGTCCCAGATCCGTAAAGTAGTATTTCAGATTTGCACCGATATACTTTCTGCCCTTAATATCGTATCGGCTTGCCTTGGAAATCAAAAAGGCATCTGTCAAATAGTCGATATGCTTGGAGATGGTTTTATTAGCATAAGTCATCTGACGCTCACTGGCAAAGGTATTGGCAATCTTTGAAGGGTTGGTCGGTGCGCCGATTGCAGATGCAAGCACATCAACCAGAATCCCAATCTCATCCACGTTCTGAATCTTATTTCTTTCAATAACATCCTTCAGATAGACATTTGCAAAGATGTTCTTCAGATAGTCTGCTTTCTGTCGTTCGCTCTGGAAACTTACGATCTGCGGCAATCCTCCGTAGATCATGTAGTCATCCCATGCATCATCATAATCGCCGTCATAGACAGAATAAAACTCTGCAAAGGAGAGAGGGTAGATTCTAATCTCATCACCTCTGCCACGGAATTCGGTCACAATGTCGCTGGACAGGAACTTGGAATTACTTCCGGTGACATACACATCAATATTGCTCATGCGGAGCAGGCTGTTCAGCACTTCCTCAAATTGTGACATAAACTGCACTTCATCAAGAAGCAGATAGTATTTGCCATCGTCTTTCATGGCATCTTTGATGTACTTGAAACACACCTTAGGATCTCTTAGTTCCTCATTTTCAATACCGTCCAATGCAATCTCAATAATATGATCAACATCAACGCCGTTCTCCAGTAAGTATCTCTTAAAGATGGTAAACAGCAAAAAGGA
>CDZY01034114.1_pt1 | contig 48777 bp, 26 predicted proteins | sample 557671 | NCBI WGS metagenome assembly CDZY01 (sample SAMEA3182091, study PRJEB8094) | gut metagenome | biome: human; feature: gut; material: Stool; isolation source: human stools | place: Canada | collected 2013-03-11
TTCTTCGTTAGCTCAGTCGGTTAGAGCATCTGACTGTTAATCAGAGGGTCCTTGGTTCAAGTCCAAGACGAAGAGCACTTTTAAAGTCAAATGCAAATTTTCTTCGTTAGCTCAGTCGGTTAGAGCATCTGACTGTTAATCAGAGGGTCCTTGGTTCAAGTCCAAGACGAAGAGCACTTTTAAAGTCAAATGCAAATTTTCTTCGTTAGCTCAGTCGGTTAGAGCATCTGACTGTTAATCAGAGGGTCCTTGGTTCAAGTCCAAGACGAAGAGCACAAAGGTTCGCAGATAGCGAGCCTTTTTTGTTATCATACATATCATAAAAGCCTTCATCACATTCTTTTGTAATTCCATTGTAATCTCCAGCCGCCATTTTCCTTATATTACTCTCAGATACAAGATTTCCACTCAAATGTTTTGGAACTATCTTACTATTATTTACATTTGTTGGGAAACAATTACTAATATGAAAACGCACATTATAGCACTTCTTCTACTTACAGGAGGAGTATTGAACTTATTTGGAGAAAACTTACATAACTTTTTCAACCGATATAATTTCAGCTTCATTACAGAAGATACTGGGTTACCCCATAACTTCATCAATGATATTTACAAAGACACTCAAGGATATATCTGGGTAGCTACTAATAATGGAATAGGACGGTATAATGGCTATCAATTCATTCATTATAATTCCCAATCCCACTCCATTCGCTTGAAAAACGACTACGTGCATAAAGTCTGTGAGGATAAGTTTCAACGACTCTGGATAGGGTCGGAAGAAGGAATAGACCTCATTGACTTGAAACATTATACACAGATAGACACGGACAAAGAACTGCCTGCCGAATTGAAATCTCTAGCAAGTAACTACATTGCATCCATCTATCGGGACAAGCAGGATAATTTGTGGATATCGACAGACAAGAATCTATGGTATCTGGAACTAGGCGTAGACGGGCAAATAAAAGATTACTATAAACTGAAAAAAGATACAGAATCCCCCATCCACGCTGTTATTGACCTGCAAGAATACATCTGTGCAGGCATAGATAATCATGTATGCCGTATTGAAAAAGGAAGCAACCACTTACTGAAAACCAGCATGGTATCGGAGCTGCTGAAACCCTTTTCAGAAGACTGGAGAATTCTCTGCATGGAAACTGACGGGGAATTGTTATGGATAGGAACCAATCGCGGACTCTTCAAGTATAACCATACCCGGCAGAGTTTGAACCGGTACCGTTACTCCAATCATCGCCCCGGAATGCTAAGTCAAGCCTATATAACCGGAGTTAAACTGACTAGCAAAGGAGATGTCATCGTTTCTACTCTGAACGGACTCAATGTATACAATCGGGATACCGATACTTTTACTTATATCCGCCAAAACAATGAAATGCCTGACAAGTCGTTGAACTGTAATTTCATCAACTGCCTGCTGACCGACAATGAGAATATCTGGGTAGGGACCGAGATAGGAGGAATCAATTTATTGACTCCCAATTGTCTGCAAACGTATGTGTGGCAATATAACTATCTTCGAGAAACCTCTCTTTCCCCCAATCCGGTCAATGCCATCAGCGAAGACAAAGACGGAAATCTATGGGTAGGAACAGTAGAGGGAGGACTCAACAAAAAGAGCAAAGGCAGCGATGAGTTCATTCATTATACTTTTGACCAGAACAATCCCACTTCCATCAGTAACAACTCTATCCGTGGCATTCTCATTGATTCCGAAAATCATTTATGGGCATATACTTGGGGAGTCGGAATCAATGAACTAAATCTGAACATCCCCCATAACCAAACTTTCCAACGCCATATCCGGGAAGACTCCATAGGACTGGAAGGAGATTTCCTGAGCAGCGCCTGTGAAGACACCATGAACAATGGTTTATGGTTTGGTACTACCAGAGGGCTTCATTTCTACCATAAAAAGACCAAGCGTTTCACCCGGGTCTTGTTTGACCGTTCCGACAATGAATTCGATGCGGTAGGATCCATCATTATCGACCGCAAGAAACGCCTTTGGATGGGAACATCTGAAGGAGTTTTCATTATGGATTTACACTCGTTCTCCATTTCCTCCACACAATTCAGCTATACCTATTTAAAACATAAACTGACGGAACCCACTTCATTGCAATTAGAAAAAATAAACTGTATCATAGAAGATCATAATGGTACCATCTGGCTGGGGGCAAATGGGAACGGACTATATCAACTAGCGGAAGAAAACGGAACACAGTTCACATTTCATAACTACACCCGCAAGGACGGGTTACCCAATAATACCATTATAGGTATTGTGGAAGATAAAACGGGACATCTGTGGATGTCCACCAACCACGGCATCGCCCAACTGGATACACAAACCATGACTTTCACCAATTATACAAAAGAAGACGGACTGCCCAATAATCAGTTTTATTGGAACGCATCTTATTATTCTCCCCAAAATAACCTGTTATATTTCGGTACTATAAACGGATTAGTCGCTTTCACCCCCGATATAGCCAAGACAAAAAAGCAGGATGCCAAAGTCAAACTGACCTCAATCAGTGTCGCCGGTACCATGGTCTATCCTCCAGCAGACGGAAAAACTCCCTGCGCGGTAACAAATTTACATACCATCCGTCTGCACGAAAAAGATCATGGTTTTTCCATCGAGTTTTCCACCTTAAACTATGGAAACTGTAACCGAGTGAAATATGCCTACCGCTTGAAAAATTATGAGAATGAATGGACAGAAACCCTTCCTGGCGAACATACTGCTAGATACAATTTCGTTCCCTCCGGAAAATATGTGTTCCAAGTCCGTGCCACAGACGAGAAAGGACATTGGTCCGATAAAATAACGGAAGTCAAAGTAACCATCACTCCTTATTTCTATAAATCCTGGTGGTTCTATTTATTGCTTGCCATTCTGATCACCGTAGGCAGCTATTATTTTTATCAATGGAAAATAAGTCTGTACCGTCAACAGAAAAAACAACTGGAAAAAGAAGTAGCCCAACGCACCCATGAGCTAGAGTTACAAAATAAACAACTAGAAATAATGGCACGACACGTCGAGGAGGTAACGGAAGAAAAAATTGCTTTCTTCACCAATATCACTCATGAATTCCGGACACCAGTCACTTTAATCAACGGTCCCATCCAACGCGCCCTTGACGAAAGCCATGAGCCGGAAGTAAAGAAACAGCTACAAATAGCTGAACGGAATTCCAATTATCTGCTATCACTAGTCAATGAATTAATGGACTTCAGAAAGTTAGATGCAGACAAAGTTGTATTAAATAAGACAAACGAAAACTTTATCCGCCTTATACAAAATATATTAATGCCTTTCGAAGTATTTGCCCATGAACGGAACATAAACATCATCACCTACTTCCGGCTCTGTACCCCGTTTTGGATATTTGATGTTGAATATATGCGCAAAGCCATTATTAATCTGATATCCAATGCTGTTAAATTCACTCCCGATTATGGAAAAATAAGTTTGTATGTGGCTTCCCTTACCGACAAAAACAACCATACCTGGCTGTTCATAGATATAAAAGATACAGGTAATGGTATCGTACCCGAAGATATAGAACGTATTTTCGAACGCTTCTACCAATCCAAAAAGAGCATCAAATATCCCGTTTATGGACAAAGCAGCACAGGAATCGGACTATTCTTATGTAAGAAAATCATTTCTCTGCACGGAGGCAACATCTATGCAGGAAACAATCCCAAGCAAGGAGCTTTCTTCAGAATACTATTACCTTTGGAAAAAGGTATCCCCCAAGCCAAATCAGAAAAAGAAAAATATGAGCAGAATGAACATCCACTTTCCATTCCTGCCAATGGAAACGAGAAAAAGGAAACCATCCTCATTGTTGAAGATAATGCAGATATGCGTACTTATATTTGTTCCATTCTCAAAAACAATTATCAATTAAAAGAAGCACAGAACGGTGCAGAAGCTCTTTACTTGATTCAAAGAGAAACGATTGATTTGATTGTCAGCGACCTGATGATGCCCGTCATGGACGGGAATGAATTATCCCGCCGGGTAAAAGCTAATCTGGCTACTTCCCACATCCCCTTTCTCATGCTCACTGCCCTCCGGTCTGAAGCCCAAGAAAGAATCAGCTATGAAATAGGAGTAGATGAATATCTGTGCAAACCATTTGATGAGGTTATTCTAAGATTACGTATCCGAAATATACTTGCCTTACGCCAGAAATACAAATCCATGTTCTCCACTAGTATGAATTGTGAAACATTGAATATAAACGCTAGTTCCAAAGACAACACATTTATGACATCGGCAATCAATTTAATGAAAGAACATTATGCCGACTCGGATTATAACTTAGAGCGCTTTATCCGCGATATGGGATACAGCAAAACCTTAGTCAATCAGAAATTACAATCTTTGACAGGGCAATCCATTGGTCAATTCATGAGAAACTACCGATTAAATGTGGCAAAAGACACTTTAACCAAAGTAGAATGTGACATTTCTGTTGCAGAAATCGCATATGCCGTAGGTTTTAACGACCCTAAATATTTCACAAAATGCTTCAAAGAGCTGTTTGGAGTACTTCCAAGCGAATATTTTGGAAAAAAATAGTTCACTTTACTATTTTACTCCATTTGTGCACCATATTCTCCTATAAAAAGCTTTGTTTCCCTTACATTTGTAAAAAACAGAAATGCAAATGTATATGAAAAACACATTCTTATTATTGAGCTGGCTGATATTACTCCCCTCCGGTATACTGGCAAACCCCATCAAGGAAATGCTGGAAAGGATAGACAAGGGAGCATCGGACAAGTTCGTAGTCGAACTACACAAAAGCTCAAATGACTTTTTCGAGTTGGACCAAAAAGGCGACAAGGTAGTGATACGAGGCAATACCTATATTAATATAGCAACCGGAATCAACTGGTACTTAAAGTATCATGCCGGAATCCACCTGTCATGGAACAGTATGCATGCCTCACTACCCAATGTTCTTCCTCCCGTCTTCCGTAAAGAACGCCACGAAACAAATCTGGCCCTGCGTTATGATTTCAATTACTGCACCTACTCCTACTCCATGGCATTTTGGGATTGGAAACGTTGGGAAGAGGAACTGGATTGGATGGCACTGCATGGCATCAACCTGCCACTTGCTGCCGTAGGACATGAATGTGTGTGGCGTAACCTATTACTCCGCTTAGGATTTTCCAAACAGCAAATCAATGATTTTATTGCCGGACCAGCATTCCTTGCCTGGTGGGAAATGAACAATCTGGAAGGATGGGGAGGCCCTAACCCCGATAATTGGTATAAACAGCAAGAAGACTTGCAGAAAAAGATATTGAAACGAATGAAAGAATGGGGAATGCACCCCGTACTGCCCGGTTACTCGGGTATGATCCCCTCCAAACTGGATTTGGGAAAACGTATTGATGGTGGAAAAGAAGAGAAAACATTAAGCAACATCTCCTCGGAATCCGCCCAAAGCACTCTCAACAAATGGAACGGATTTGACCGGCCGGGAATCTTACTGCCCGACGATCCCAAGTTTACCCAGATTGCCAGCCTTTTTTACGAAGAAACCGAAAAGCTGTATGGAACAAGTGACTACTACTCCATCGATCCTTTTCATGAAGCCAAAAGCTTGCCTGCCGGACTAGACTTCGGCAAAGCTGGCAAGGCTATTATGGATGCAATGAAAAAGGCTAATCCAAAAGCTGTGTGGGTGGTGCAGGGATGGACAGAAAATCCACGCCCGGAAATGATGAAAGCGCTGAATCCCGGCGATCTGCTCATCCTTGATTTATTTAGCGAATGCCGTCCCATGTGGGGCATTCCCTCTATATGGAAACGAGACAAAGGATACGAAGAACACAACTGGTTGTTCTGCCTGTTGGAAAATTTCGGTGGGAACGTGGGTTTGCATGGAAGGATGGACCAACTTCTTCATAATTTTTACCTGACCAAAGACAACCCACTGGCCGCTCAGCTAAAAGGCATCGGTCTGACAATGGAAGGCATTGAAAATAATCCCGTTATGTTCGAACTGATGTGCGAACTACCTTGGCGTGCAGAAAAGTTTACCAAAGAAGAATGGATAAAACAATACATCCGCGCACGCTATGGCACAGACGATGAATCTATCTGGCAAGCTTGGCAGATCCTGGCAAACGGTATCTACAACTGTCCGGCAGGCAACAACCAACAAGGTCCTCACGAAAGTATCTTTTGCGGGCGCCCATCACTGAATAATTTCCAAGCATCCAGCTGGAGCAAAATGTGCAACTATTACGACCCCACTACCACAGCAGAAGCCGCACGATTGATGGTGAGCGTAGCACACAAATATCGCGGTAACAACAACTTTGAATATGATCTAGTTGATATCACCCGACAAGCCATTGCCGACCGTGCCCGAATAGTGTACAATTACGCTGTTGCCGACTTTAAAAGCTTCGATAAAAAAAGTTATGCCACACATACCCGACAGTTCTTGGAACTACTGATAATGCAAGACAAACTGTTGGGCACACGCAAAGAATTCAAAGTAGGGAACTGGATTCAACAAGCGCGCAATCTAGGAAGTACATCTGAAGAGAAAGACCTCTACGAATGGAATGCCCGCGTACAAATCACCACATGGGGAAACCGTTACTGCGCCGACATCGGCAAGTTACGAGATTATGCCCATAAAGAATGGAACGGACTACTGCGCGACTTTTATTATAAACGTTGGGAAAAATACTGGCAAGTACTGCAAGACCAACTGGATGGCAAACTTCCTGTACTGCCAGTAGGTAATTCATCAACCCCCACTGCCGATAATCCAGCCATGACCATAGATTGGTATGCCCTGGAAGAACCATGGACACTGGCAAAGAACACCTATGCGGCATCTGCCGAAGGTGATTGTATAGAAGTAGCAAAAGAGGCTATAACATTGATAAACAATTGATTGTAAGATGAAAAAGAAAGAACTCGATACAGAAACCGCACAGCAGGCACTGCCCATTAAAAAGAGGCTTTTGTCACTCGATGCACTCAGGGGCATCACTGTAGCAGGAATGATTCTGGTCAACAATGCAGGAGGCAAAGTGTCGTATGCACCTTTACAACATTCTGCATGGAACGGACTGACACCTTGTGACTTGGTTTTTCCTTTCTTTCTGTTCATCATGGGTATTTCAACATATATTTCATTGAACAAATTCAATTTCAACGTTTCCCTACAAGTGGTAACCAAGATATTGAAACGCACATTTCTTATTCTATGCATCGGATGGGCAATCGGTTGGTTTGACCATGTATGTGAAGGTGACTTCCTGCCTTTTGTCCATCTGCGCATCCCCGGGGTACTACAACGCATTGCTTTATGTTACTGTGTTATTTCTTTTACAGCCCTATTTATGAATCATAAGTTCATCCCCACATTAACCTTTATCTTACTGGTAAGTTACACTGTCATATTATGCATGGGGAACGGTTATACCTGCGATGAAAGCAATATTTTATCCATCATTGACAGGCAACTTTTCGGCGAAGCACATCTCTATCAGAAGAGCCCGATTGATCCGGAAGGATTTGTAAGCACTCTCTCTGCTATCGCCCACACTTGTATCGGTTTTTCATGTGGAAAATGGATAATACAAAGCCATCAGACAGAAAACAAAGTGCTCCGTTTGTTCTTGACCGGATTCATTCTGATGAGTATCGGCTATTTGTTGGCAGATGCGCTGCCTTTAAATAAAAGAATATGGTCTCCTACTTTTGTTCTGGTGACCTGCGGAGCGGCTTCCATGTCACTTGCCACATTAATGTATTATATAGACATAAGGAATAAACAAAAATGGTGCCGCTTCTTCATCATCTTCGGCGTCAACCCCCTATTCCTCTATGTACTGAGCGAAGTACTTGCCATTATGATGGGAAGTACCGGATGGAAGGCGGCAGCCTATGCAGCCATTCATTCAGGAATAACCGACGCCTACCTTGCCTCAGCTGTCTACGCCCTCGTTTTCACTCTGTTTTTGGGGTGTATCGGTTATCCGCTATATCTTAAGAAAATATACATCAAACTGTAACAACCAATTCATAATATATAGAGAACTATGCAGTATTAAACAAGAACATATTAATCAAAACCAAAATTAAATTCTATGCTAAACGTACAATCTCTAACCCAAAGGACATTTGCACAGATAGTAGTCTTTGCATTACTCCTATTAAACAGTACACTGGCATTTGCTCAAAATCAAGTTAACGGTATTGTCACAGACAAGACCGGAGAACCCCTTATCGGAGTGAATGTAGTCGAAAAAGGTACTACCAACGGTGTTATCACTGACTTTAACGGACAGTTTACACTGAATGTAGCACAAGGAAAGACACTCGTATTCTCTTACGTGGGTTACACTACCCAGGAAATTACAGTAAAAGGATCTTCTCTGAAGATTATTATGGAAGAAGATTCTAAAACATTAGATGAAGTTGTGGTAGTAGGTTATGGCAGTATGAGTCGTAAGGATGTAACCAGCTCCATTACCACTGTGAAAGCAGACAAACTGAATGTAGGAGTTTATTCTGACCCTGGACAGTTGTTGCAAGGTAAAGTTCCTGGTTTGACGGTAGTACAAAGCAGCGACCCGACTTCTGGTACAGCTTCTATCTCTTTACGTGGGGCTTCTTCTCTGCGTACCGGTGCGGCAATGGAACCTTATTATGTTATTGACGGTATTCCCGGTATGTCATTAAGTCTGATTGCTCCCGAAGATATTGAAAGCATTGACGTACTTCGTGACGCTTCTGCAACGGCTATTTATGGCTCCAAGGCTGCTAACGGTGTAATCTTGATTACCACCAAAAAAGGTAGTAAAAGTGAGCACACTTCTGTAAACTACAGCGCATATCTTGCATTTGACAACATTGCCAAGCGTTTAGATATGATGACTGCCGACGAACTCCGCACCTATGCCAAGGAAAATAACATCACTCTTCCGAATGACAAAGGAGCAAACACCAATTGGAACGATGAAGTACTGCGCACAGCAATCAGTCATAACCACAACGTTTCTATCAATGGCGGTTCAGAAAAGACTCAATACAGTGCCAGCATGAGTTATCAAAACAAACAAGGTATCGTACGTGGTACAGATTTCGAGCGTTTCGGCGGCCGCGCATTCTTGCAAACCAAAGCACTGAATGATCGGCTCACCTTAGCCTTTAATGTGAATGCCGCACAATCAAAAGGTACCACCGTTGATTCCGCCAAAGATGGCCAATCCGTATTCGATGCCATGAATTATTATTCTCCACTAGTTCCTGTCACCAATGCAGACGGTTCTTGGTATAGCGACAAAACTATCTCCCAAAACTTCAATCCTGTATCCATGATCAATGAAGATACTTTTGAAAATAACAAGAAACTCCTTCAAGGAACAGCCAAAGGTACTTTAGATATCACTAAGGACTTGAAATGGAACTTAAGTCTTTCCTATCAAGACGAACAATATATATGGAACGAATACCATACCAGCAAATCCCAATATAACACCCGAAATGGCGAAGCTAAACGTATTGCAACAGAAAACAAGAAAAAAATTCTTGAAACATACATAAACTATGATCATACATTCGCCAATATCCACAAACTGGGCCTGATGGCCGGTTATTCATGGGAACAGAATGATGACAATGACAGTTTCGGTCTGGATGTCTACGACTTTTACAATGATAACACCACCTTTTATAATCTGAACCTTGCCAATAAAATGGATTGGCAGAATGGCGGTATCACCAGCAATAATAACGGTCATTTGGAAACTTTACGTATGATCTCATTTTATGGACGTATCAACTACTCCTTCAACAGCAAATACCTGCTTCAAGCAACAATTCGCCGTGACGGCTCCTCTGCTTTTGGAAAGAACAACCGTTGGGGAACTTTTCCATCTGCATCGTTGGCATGGCGTATGAGCGAAGAAAAGTTCATCAAAGATTTAAATGTTTTCGATGACTTGAAGTTCCGTGTTGGTTATGGTGTTAGTGGTAACTCACTCGGATTCGGAGCTTATTCGGCTATCCAGACTTACAGTACTTCAGGTTGGTTCAACTATACAAACGCCAATGGCACACAGAATAGTTACCATACCCTGGCAGCCGCCTCAAATGCCAATCCAGACCTAAAATGGGAACGTACAGCCATGTTGAACATCGGGCTGGACTTCAGCTTCTTTGGAGGCAGATTAGGAGGAACCATCGAATACTATGACAAGCGTACCAGCGACCTGATATACACTTACGAGGTTTCCACAAACCGCTATCCTTTCGGAACCATGCCGGCCAATGTGGGAGATATCAGCAATAAAGGTATTGAATTTACCATTAATGCCACTCCTATACAAACAAAAAATTTCTCTTGGCAAACCAGTTTGAACTTATCTCATAATAAAAATAACGTAGAAAGTATATCCAACAGTGAATATTCCGTAGATTATATCCGTGCAGCCGATCCTGAAATCGCAGGTTATTCTTCAAATGCAGACGTACAGCGCATCATGGAAGGACATCCTATCGGCACCTTCTACACCTACGAATGGGCCGGCTACAATAACCAAGGAGTATCCATCTTTTATGTACACGATCCTGAAACGGGTGAGCGTACAGGCGAAACGACCACAGATCCTGAAACTGATAGAGACCGTACTATTACCGGCTGTGCACAACCTGATTTAAATTTAGGCTGGAGCAATAACTTCTAATACAAGAACTGGAATCTCGATTTATTCTTTACTGGTGTTCTTGGACAAGATATCTACAACGCCACTGCAGAACAATACTCTAATGTTTCTTTTGTGAAAGAAGGCCGCAATGTATTAAAAAGCGTAGCTACCGAACACCGTGCTACAGACACACAATCTCAAGCACCATCCAATCGCTGGATAGAGAACGGTAGTTATTTCCGTCTGTCCTCGGTTTCATTGGGATATACTTTCGGCAAAATTGGTAACTGGATAAACTCGCTCAAGCTATACGCTACTTGTAATAATGTATTCACCATTACCGGTTACTCCGGTCGTGATCCGGAAATCAACCTTGGAGGCTTGGAACCGGGTATGGACAGACGCACCAATTACTATCCGCGTACCCGTTCATTTATGATCGGTGTAAACATGAATTTCTAACCATATAATTGAAAACTAATATGAAAAATAGCATAAAATTAATAACCTGGCTAGTAGGTGGTCTGTTCACCTTCTCCTCCTGCACAGATCTAGATGTGGATCTTAAATCCACTTATACAGAATACCCGGATTCCGAAATTGCCAAAGAAGCGAAAATGGCAGGTTTGTATTATGGATTCGGCGGAGCATTAGGACGTCGTTATATGGAAGCTGCCCTGCTGTCCTCTGATGAATTCATGGCAGTGACATTTGGTGGTAACTGGTATGATGGCGGCAATTATATCCATTCCTCTCTTCATGCCAGCCTTCCAGGAGACGCACACGTGGACTGGGCCGGTGATATTCCGGCTGCAATCACAAAGTGCAATCAAGCAATTTTTGACCTGGGTGGAGAGGATGAAAACAATGCCGAACAAGAAGCCTTGATTGCTCCGGCACTTGCCATGCGTGCTTTCTATCATTTTATTTTTATGGATACATTCGGAGCAACTCCCAAATTAGACCATTTGATCGGCGATTCTGAAGCTATCGACCGTTCTCCCCGTTCCGAAATTACAAAATTTATCGAAAGCGACCTGCTTCGTGCTTTGGCTTCCGGCGGTTTAAAAGAAGATGTTGATGCTTCCACTTATGGCAAGCCAACCAAATGGATGGCTGAGGCTCTCCTTGCCAAACTCTATATAAACTGGGCTGTTTATACCTGTGATGATGTAGCTACTTATGATCCAAGCATGACTAATTCCAAATTGAATGATGTCATAAAATATTGCGATGATATCATCGCCTCTGGTCATTTCAACCTCAGTGATGGTTATCGCAAGAAATTCATGCCGGACAACGGCTATCAGATCAAAGATTTCATCTATGCAATGCCATACCAAAATAATGAAACATCAACCAGAGCCAATACTTACGCCCGTTTTCAATTCTGGCCTAAATTCAACAATGACGGCGCGGACGGCAAAGGACTGTTCGGTATAACACTATCCAAAAATGCTGGAGGCGTTTTCATCGTCACTCCTGAAGCAGCAGACCGTTTTTGCCTGGAAGGAGATGAACGCAATGACATCATCATGAAAGGTGCGATCAACTATTATGACATCAGCACACATACAATGGGAACAGAACCTTATATATACAACGGACAACAAGTTGTCCTCACCAAGAATATCACCATCTTGAATGACCAAATGGATCTTGGAAATGACTTGAACGCATGGTGCCAGGGATACCGATGCATCAAATGGGCTATTCAAGCAGACGATTATAACCTCTATAACCGGAATCAAAGCAATGATGTACCTATCTTCCGTTATGCAGATATTCTGCTAATGAAAGCAGAAGCTATTCTACGGGGAGCAACAGCTACGAACGGTGATACGCCACAATCCCTGTTCAACCAAATACGCAGCTACTGTAACGCTCCATTATTGGAGCATTCTCCTTCATTGGACGAGTTGCTTGAAGAGCGTGCACGTGAATTTTACGCAGAAACATGGCGTCGCAATGACCTAATCCGTTTTGGAAAGTTCGAAGACGACTGGGGATATAAAAATCAATATCATCCGGAAGCCAAGACCGAGAAATGGCGTAGAATCTTCCCTGTATCTGTCGGCTTGATGAATTCAAACACCAACTGGAAGCAAAATTACGGTTATTGATAAATTAAATAAGTTTTTATAAGGGCTTGTTACGGCAAGCTCTTATAAAAACCTTTAAAGCAAAAAATAATTCATGAAACGTCATCAAATCTTATTACTTCATATCGCGACATCCATCTTGGTATTATTCCCATTTCCTATACATGCCCATAAAATGATGTACCAGGACTCTATCGAAATCGTAGTACACAGAGGAGCGAACCATATAGCGCCGGAAAACACCATTCCATCAGCTCTAGCTGCATTGAAACATGGAGCCGGCTGGATAGAAGTGGACGTGCGCAAAAGTAAAGACAATATACTTTATAATCTGCATGATGAAACTTTAGACCGTACTACCAACGGTAAAGGTCCCATTCAAGATATGCTATCCAAAGATATTGAAAAATTAGACGCCGGCAGTTGGTTCAGTTCTCGATTTATCGGCATTCACGTACCCCGTATAGCCGAAATGCTAGATACCCTACAAGGAAAGGCACACATTTTTTTTGATGTAAAACGAGGAACTCCGATAAAAGATTTGATTACATTAGTACGCCAAAAAGGATATGAAAATAAAAGTTTCTTCTGGTTTGCAGACTCAGAAATGCTGAAAGAATTTATCAAAATCGCTCCGGAAATGAAGATTAAAGTAAATGCCTCCAATATAGCGGCTTTGGAGAAATGGATGAAAATATGCACCCCGGCCTATGTAGAAACAGATATCCTCAATATCACTCCTCAATTCAAAGAATTCTGCAAAAGCAATCATATCAAGATAATGGCTGCTATTCAGAATGCGAGTGAAAAAGAATATAAAAAAGCGATTGAAGTCCATCCCGATTTAGTCAATCTGGACCGGCCGGAACTCTTTATAAAAATACTCCATCAGGAGATTAAAAAATAACCCTTTTCCAAGAAGAGCTATGAAAAGTACCCTATCTTACCTGCTGATTATATGCAGCCTGTTTACTGCTTGTATCGGTCATCAGGAAGAATCCCTACTGTTCTACGTAGATACCCGTACGGGCACTGCACCAAGCGCAACCCACACCGCAGAACTTTTCGGCAAAAATACCGAAGAGTACGGGCAAACGCTGCCTGCTGTTCTAGAGCCCAACGGAATGAACTTTTGGACTCCCCAAACACAAGATACAGAAGCAAAATGTAAGGCTCCCTATTATTACAAAGATACGAAAATACAAGGTTTCCGCAATTCACATTGGATTGTCGGAGGTTGTACACAGGATTACGGTTCCATGACCTTGATGCCTGTATCGGGTACACTGAAATATCTTCCCCAAGACAGAGGAAGCCTGTTCTCTCACCAAGAAGAAACAGCAACGCCCGCCTATTACTCTGTCCTTCTCAAAGATTATTCCATCTTTGCAGAAATGACCGGACGTTCCCGTTCAGCCATTTTCCGATTCACTTATAACCAACCGGAAGATGCTTATCTCATAGTCAATCCTAACAGTGATGAAGGGAAAGGATATATTGAAATCGATACCATAAAAAAACAGATACGCGGATACAATCCCGTCCACCGCATCTATCAAGGCTGGGGAGAACCCGCCGGATACAACGGGTACTTTATCATTGAATATCAAAATGAAATAGAAGAATATGGTACATTCCGGCATGACAGTCTCTTCGCCGGACAACGACAGATAGCCGATGGAACAAGTATAGGTGCATATCTCCGGTTCAAAATACACTCAGAAGGACCCATATTAATCAAAGCCGCTTCCTCTTTTACTGACATGGAAGGCGCTCAAAAGAATCTGGACACCGAGATACCTCATTGGGATTTTGACCGCACCCGACAGGAACTGAACTCCATCTGGGAACAAAGGCTTTCACAAGTTACAATACAGACAAACAACCGAAACGATAAAGAGAAATTTTACGGAGCACTCTACCGTGCCTCATTCCTGCCACGTACATTCAATGATGTAGACGGGCGCTATCCTTCTTTTTCCACAGGACACCCGTTCAGACAATCAGCCAACGGTAGAAATTACTATGAAGATTACAGTATGTGGGATACTTACCGTGCTCTCCATCCTTTAGTCAATATCCTAACCCCAAAGAAAGCCGGAGACATGATGCAATCATTGGTGGACAAATATGAACAAGGCGGCTGGCTGCCTATATTTCCTTGTTGGAACAGTTATACCGCAGCCATGATAGGCGATCATTGCATCTCCGCACTGGGAGATGCCTATATCAAAGGAATCCGTAATTTTGATATCAACAAAGCTTGCGAAGGAATGCTCCGGAACGCATTCAGGACTCCCGCCACCTATGAAGAATATAAAAACGGAATGGGACGGCGTGCTTTGAATTCTTATCTGAAATATGGATACATTCCTTTGGAAGACAGCGTACCGGAAGCCTTTCATACCTGCGAACAAGTGTCACGTACTTTAGAATATGCATACGATGATTTCGTATTGGCCCAAGTCCTGCAAAAGTTGGAAACATCAGATGATTACTTTCCTGATCCACAAAAAACAGGACTTTATGATACATTAATGATACGTGCACGATATTACCGTAACGTAATAAACCCTAGCACCGGATATGCCCAAGGCAGATACGCTGACGGAAGTTTCCTCACCGATGCCGGTAACGCCTTTTCTTTCACCCGCTTCATCACCGAAGGAGCTCCCTGCCATTATACTTGGTATGCCCCCCATGATATATACGGACTTATGGAATGTATGGGCGGAAAAGAAAAATACATTGCCAAACTGGATTCCATGTTCAGCGAACACCGCTACTGGCACGGCAACGAACCTTGTCATCAGATAGCCTACCTCTTCAACTATGCCGGACAACCTTGGAAAACCCAACGGGAGGTACGTCATATTATGGAAACAGAATATCTGAACGCTCCCGGTGGTCTGTCAGGTAATGATGATGCAGGACAGATGTCTGCCTGGTATGTATTTTCTGCTATGGGATTCTATCCGGTATGTCCCGGTACACCTTATTATATAATAGGAAGTCCTTCTTTTCCCCGGATGAGCATCCGCTTGGAAAACGGAAAGACATTCACCATATTAGCCCACAACGCCAACAAAAAAAATATATATATCCAGTCAGCAAAACTAAACGGAAAAGAATATGACAAGAATTACTTTACACACCAAGATATAATACAGGGAGGAACATTAGAGTTCCAGATGGGCCCGAACCCTAATACAAACTGGGGAGCATCCGCCCTCAGCCTGCCTCCCGACAATATGAAATAAGTACAAAAAATAAAAAACAACCCATATGAAGAATCAAACTATCATCAGCCTCTTATGCTGCCTCCTGTTGTTTGTGACAGGATGCAGTACTTCCCATCAAGGGAACACGTACGACATCATGACCTATGGAGCCAAAGGAGACGGACAAACAGATGATGCCGCCGCTATACAACGCGCCATCAATGCCTGTTCCGCTGCCGGTGGCGGAACCGTAATCATTCCTGCCGGACACACCTTTCTATGCGGTCCGCTATATTTGAAATCCTATGTGAACCTTCATCTGGAACCCAACTCCCGATTGCTGGCCAACCCCGATGAAAGCATCTATACAGAAAGCGCATTCCGCGAAAACCGTGGCGAAGGAATGATGTGGATCAGTGGAAAAGACTTAAAACAAATATCCATTACCGGTACAGGAGAAATAGACGGAAACGGAATCGCCTTTATGGGCAAAGAGCTGGATGATTCCTACGAGCTGAAGCCCGTCACTGATTTTGACCCACGCCCACATGTGCTTACCCTTATCAATGTAGAGAAAACCGTTATCCGTGACATCACGATCCGGAACAGCGCCTATTGGACAATACACCTGATAGGCTGTTACGATGCCTTGATTGACGGCATCTCTTTATTGAATAATCTAAAAATACGCAACGGCGACGGTATTGATGTGGATCACTCCAAAAAAGTACGTATAGCGAACTGCTTCATTGAATCGGGCGATGACTGCATTTGCCTGAAGAATCGTCGGGAATTTGAAGAATATGGCTCTTGCGAAGATATTGTAGTGACTAATTGTATCATGACTTCACGTTCATGCGCTATTAAGATAGGCTCGGAAAATATGGACAAGATTGATAATGTATTATTCAATAATTGCATTATCAAAAACAGCAACCGGGGCATCGGCATACAAAACCGGGATGAAGGTACTGTGAGCAATGTCATTTTCTCCAATATATTAGTAGACTGTATGTTCTATTCTGATGTATGGTGGGGTAAAGCGGAACCTATCTATGTCACCTCATACCCTCGTGCCGTAGGCAATCATAAAGATGCAGGCTGGCGTTTCCCCAAAGGTGCAACGAAAGGACACTCGGGAGAAGTCAGCAACATTTTCTTCAATCAGATTAAATGCACTAGTGAAAACGGCATTTTCGTAGGGGGAGACACTCCGGAGAAAGTGCATCATATCTATTTTGATGAAATAGATGTCAAGTTGTTAAAACGTACCGGTTATGAAGGCGGTGTGTATGACAAACGTCCTTGTAACGGAGATGGTTTTGTATATGACAAGACTTATGCTTTCTATCTGGACACCGCTTCGGATATCCGGATTACCGGCTGTAACATTTATTGGGCCTTCCCTCAATTGACACAAGCCGGAGGAGATATCAAAGAGAAGAATACAATACGTGTAAAAATAAACAAGAAATAATTATGACCCACATTCCATTCAAAGTTTCTTTGTTAAGACTGGTCTTCCTGCTGCTGCCCGTGACGGTCGCGGCACAGGAAGCCAGACTTTCTGATTACGTAGATCCCAGAATCGGTTCGGAAGGACTGGGACGGGTATTTATCGGTCCCTCCTGCCCTTATGGTATGGTGAAACCATCGCCCGATTGCACTGTCCATCCCAATAGTGGTTGGCTGCCTATGCCCGAACAAGTCAACGGTTTCTCCCAAGTACACGTCAGCGGGACAGGAGGAGGTCCTAAATATGGCAACATACTTGTCATGCCTTTTGGCAAAGGTATGGATCAGCTCAATCATATAGACTATCGCAAAGATGAAACAATCCGCTTGGGCTATTATGCTACCGAATTCCAGAGAACAGGCATATATACTGAAATAACAACTGCTCCACGCGCCTCATTCTACCGATTCACCTATCCCGAAGATTCCTTAAAATCCCTGTTGGTTGACGCCGGCTTCTTCCTGGGTGAACAACCGACCCCCGATGCCCGCGAAGCACAACAATTTGTAGGTTCGGAAATTCAAATCATATCCGATCACGAAGTAATGGGATATACCCGTATTCGCGGAGGTTGGAATAACGGACGTGCCTACACCGTTTATTTTTATGCAGTAACCGACCATCCCTTTGTACAAACGACCACATGGAAAGGAAACCAGATCAGCAATGAACGATACCAGCCAGACTCCCAACAAAAAACCGGAGCTTTGTTGCGTTTCCCTTCTTCTGCAAATACCATTCAACTGAAAGTCGGAATTTCATTTATCAGTTCTCTCAAAGCCAGAGAGAATGTATGGAACGAAATACCTCATTGGTCATTTGAGGACACCCGGCAAGCCTTATTGGCACAATGGGAAAACTTATTGCAACGCATTGATATAGCCTCAAATACACCCGAAAAATATAAGCGTATGTTTTATACCGGTATCTACCATACCATGTTAATGCCTGTAGACCGTACCGGTGAAAATCCATTATGGAGTGATCCGGAACCTTATTATGATGATTTTTATGCTATCTGGGACACCTACCGCACCTCAACTCCACTTATCACACTGATTGACCCTCAAAGAGAAACAGACATTGTACGTTCACTGATCAATATCTATAAACGGGACGGCTACATGCCTGATGCACGAAGCGGAAATTGTAACGGACGGACACAAGGCGGCTCCAACGCCGAAATTGTTATAGCCGATGCATTTGTAAAAGGACTACCAAACATAGATTACCATCTGGCTTTGGAAGCTATGCTGAAAGATGCGACCATACCGCCCGGAGGTAACGAAGAAGCGGAGGGAAGAGGCGGACTGATTCCTTATCTGGAATTGGGATATATTCCATACGGTATTCCCCGAGCCGGAAACCGCACAATAGAATACTCCTATTGTGATTATGCCATAGCCTTAGTAGCAAAAGGACTAGGCAAGACAGACTTGTACCAGCAATACTTGAAACAATCTTCCAACTGGAAGAACTTGTGGCGGGCCGATTATGAACATGCAGGAGTCAAAGGATTCATACTTCCCCGGGATAAAGAAGGAAACTGGTTAGACAAAATACCTTTCGGAAACTCCCATATCCAGAAACCCACCTTCACATATACCCCCGTTACCTTTGAAGGCCCTTGGTATACTCCTTGGTGGAACATGTTCTTTTATGAAGCCTCCTCCTGGGAATATGCACTCAGCATTCCGCATGACGTACCCGGACTCATTGAACAATGTGGCGGAAAAGAGAAGTTTGACGAACGGCTGGATATTTTCTTTGACAAGGGTTTCTTCAATGTGAATAATGAACCCTCCTTCCTCACTCCCTGCCTATACCACTGGGTAGGGCGTCCGGATAAAAGTGGCGACCGCATCCATGAAATTATCCAGAAGAACTATAATGACGGTTCTGCCGGTCTTCCCGGAAATGATGACTCCGGAGCCATGTCATCGTGGTTGGTATTCCACATGATGGGGTTGTACCCCAATGCCGGACAAGACTATTATTTAATCCATACCCCTCTACTGACAGAGAGTCGTTTCCATTTACAGGAAGGCAAAACATTCACGATCAAAACCGAAGGGCTTTCCGAAAAGAACAAGTATATCCGGTCGATTTTATTAAATGGAAAGAATTATCCATATTCCACCATCCGCCATAATGATATCATCAAAGGAGGCGAGTTGGTTTTAAAAATGGGCCCTAGTCCCGGTAACTGGGGGAGCAAACTATTTCCTGAATCTAAAGAGTAACATACGATGAAGAAAAAACTTTTTATATGCTTTCTGCTTATCGGCAGCCTGATGGGAAATGTAATGGCACAAGATATCATTACCAACCCTCTGTTATTTGTATTCAAACTGCATGGACAAACCCGAAAGTACCAATTTACTTTCAATCAGTCCAACGACACCCTTTATCTGCATTGGGGAATTGAAAGAAACACCCGATGGCAATCAGGCAGCTACGCCATGCCCCAAGAAGCTTTAAAAACGGCGGTCAGACTAAGCTTCTTACAGCCGGAAGACGGACAGCATATCTGTCTCCCCATTCAAGAAACCTTTGCCCTACTTTCAGCAACCGCTTTTCAGGAATTGAAAAGCCAAAAGGCATTTCATTATAATCAGACAGAATACCAACTGGCTGATACCAAGTCACAAGCTATGGGCTATTCCTTACTGCATGTAAACGACTCAGTAGACGGATGCGAAATGTGGATTATGGATAATCCGGATTTCCCTCTGATATGGGAAATACAAAATAATCCGCTCGGCATCAATTGGAAAGTAGCTCCCATAGATCTCCCCGCACACAATCTGAAAGAAGAAATCATCCAAAGCCCGGAAAAAATGGGTAGCATCTATTATGCTTATCCCACACCAAACGGCATACAAACTCCGGTACCCGAAGGTTACAGTCCTTTCTACATCAGCCATTACGGACGCCATGGGTCCCGCTGGATGACTTCGGACGAACGTTATCTAGAAGTCATTCGTGTCTTTGATACGTTTCACAATAAATCAGGACTTACCGATTTAGGTGAAGATGTGAGGCTCAGACTCCAGAAAGTATGGGAAAATGCCCGTGGGCGCGGAGGAAACCTGACCCCATTAGGAGAACGACAACACAAAGCCATTGCCAAACGGCTTTATCAACAATATCCCCATATATTCCGGGACAGCGCCAACATATCAGCGCGTTCGAGCGTTTCCGTACGTTGTATCATGAGCATGTCCGCATTCACAGAACAACTGAAAGAACTAAACCCCTCCCTCCAGATCACCCGCGAAGCCAACCAAAGACACATGGACTACATTGCCTATACTTCACCCGAAGCCGAAAAGCTGGGTTCGGCAAGTGCGCCATGGAGAACAGCTTTCCATACATTCGAAGAAAATCATATTCATCCGGAACGTTTAATCGCTTCACTTTTCAAAAATCCCAAAGAAGTCAGGAATCCCCGCGAGCTCATGATGGGACTTTATTGGATTGCTTCCGACATGCAAGATGTAGAGTTGCCTCTATCCTTTTATGATTTGTTTGAAAAAGAAGAATTATTCGGTATCTGGCAGTCTGTGAATTATCGGATGTATATTTGCAATGCCAATGCTCCCGTCAATCAGGGAGCAGCCCCCAAGAGTGCAAAATCTTTATTGAAGAATATTATAGAAAGTGCCGACCGCGCCATCCGTGAAGGAACTCCTTGCGCCACCCTCCGTTTCGGACATGATACCAACCTGATCCGTCTGTTGGCACTCATGCAAGTAGAAGGATGCTCCAATCAAGAAACAGATCCCGACCGATATTACCTGGCCTGGCAAGATTTCCGTGTTTCACCTATGGGAGCCAACCTTCAATTAATCTTTTTCAAGAATAAACAAGGAGAAGTTATTGTAAAATTGCTACATAATGAAAATGAAGTCAAATTACCCATTGACAGCCCTATTGCCCCTTATTATAAATGGGAAACGGTGAAAGCATTCTACAATCATTTATAAACATACAAATTGAGAAACAGCAATTTCCTTCAAAGTCCAATCTCCCTATTAGCTAAGGCTTTTCTTGCCTACAATTAAGCCCTTTCTTACGGTTACCTACTACAGACTCCCTCAATGGACCGTAGAGTCCATTGCAGCAGACTGTATAGTCCACCCAAGCAGACCTTACAGTCCACTGGCGGAGTCTGTAGCAGATGACTGTAAAAAAAAGCTTAACTATATGGAAGAAACGGCTTACACAACCACTCTATTCCGGTTTTATCTTTTTCAGATAATCAGAAGGAGCCATACCGAATTCATCTTTAAAACACTGACGGAAATAGACCGTACTGTTAATTCCCACCTTGAACGCAACTTCTGAAATATTGTATTTCCCCTCTAATAACAAACGTTCCGCATATTGCATCTTTATTTTGCGGATATATTCATTGGTGGAAAGTCCGGTCAATGCCTTCATCTTCCGATATAGGGTAGAATTACTCATACACATGGCGTCCGACAAATAGCCGATGTCTATCTTCTCAGAAGAAAGACGATCTTCAATCAGCTTGTTAATCTTCTCAAGGAACTCATTATCCAATTTATTCATAGACTCGGTTACTGCCGCACGTTTGTCAATGAGTATGGAATTCGTATTAAAACGCTCTGCCAACAACTTGCGGGATTCAAGCAAATTATGGATACGGCTATGCAACAAAGTAGCACTGAAAGGCTTTGTCAGATAAGAGTCAGCACCCACTTGATACCCCTCTTCCTTATCTTGCAAAGAGTCCTTTGCCGTCAGCAAAATAATGGGAATATGGCTGGTACGCAAGTCTTCTTTCAATTTCCGGCACATCACAATGCCGTTCATCACCGGCATCATGATATCACTGACTATAATATCAGGAATGCAGCCCAATGCTTGTTCCAAACCTTGTTCACCATTGGCGGCAGTCCTCACTTCAAAATCGTCCGAGAAAGATTCTACAATATAATCACAGATGTCCCTATTATCTTCCACTATCAGCAGAATACGCTTACCACTATGCACAGGTTCTATATTTTCTTCTTTTTCGTCCTTTTCATCGGAAGTTTTCTCCGTCGAGTCAGCATGCAGCACATGGGGATACGTGTTATCCGTCAGCAGACTGACATAAAAAGTACTTCCCACATTCAAAGAACTTTCAACCCTGATCTCCCCCTCATGCAAAACTACCAGGTTCTTTACCAGAGCCAGACCAATACCTGTTCCTGAAGCCTGATGTTCGCTTCCCTCTTGATAATAACGGTCAAAAATATGAGGCAATGCATCGGGAGCAATACCGAAACCGGTGTCACTCACACTGATTTCCGTATGGTGTATATTATTCCGGACCACCTGATGTAATCCTAAAGTTATAGTTCCTTTCTCTGTATATTTTATAGCATTGGAGATCAAATTATCCAGTATAATCGTTACTACCTCCTTATCAAAAAACAAAGACATATCTTCCTGCTCAATCTCAAGACAGAAATCAATCTCAGGTTTCCGGTTCAATTCCTTATACTTCAGTCCGATCTCGTGTACAAGGGCTGCCAGATTGTCACGACTTACACATAATTTCTTGTTTTGGGTTTCCGTTTTTCTGAACTCCAGTATCTGATTAATCAGGTTCAACAACCGGATGGCGCTTTGATGGATAACCGATATTTTCTGTGAATCTTTCCCTGATAAAGAATTACTTTTCTGCATATCTTCCAACGGTCCCAGAATCAACGTCAAAGGAGTACGCAACTCATGTGTGATATTGGTATAGAAACGTAAACGCTCATTATTCAGCTCCTGTTCCTGCTCATGATTTTTCTTCTCCAACTCATAGAGAGACTCCATATCCAGTTTCTTTTTATAGGCATGAAGAATAAAATACAGGACAGAAACACCCGAAAGAATATAAAATAACTTGGCCCACCACGTAAGCCATACAGGCGGGTCAATACGGATATCCAGAGAAGCTATCTCATCCGCCCATTCCTGATTCCGTATTCTTGTCTTTACCTGAAAACAATAATTTCCCGGAGGTATATTACGGAAAGTCACATTATTAGGATCGGTTACTGTATACCATGAATTTTCCAACCCTTTCAACATATAAGCATATTCCACTTGATCGGCCAAGGCATAATTCTGTATATTGAAGGTGACGCTGAAGTTATTTTGCATATAGCTTAAACGTACTTCCGACTGGCCTTCAAGCGCCATCACCTTTTCATTACTGTCCGTATCACGCAACGGGCCGAATATACGCATCTCCGTAATAATTGCAGCAGGTGACTCTCGTTTTTCCAATACCTGATCTGGATTAAAACGGCATAAGCCATTGATTGAGCCAAAATAAAGTGTTCCATCCTTAGCTTCCGCCACACTTCCACTCATGAAATTGCCCATAGGCACATTATCCCAATGATCGTAATTATAGAAAACCTCCTTGTCTTTCAACAAGCAGCTGATACCTTTATTGGTGCTCACCCATATATTTCCATGATTATCTTCCGTAATGGCACGTATATGGACATTGGACAAACCCTCCTCACTGCGATATACTTTATAGTCCCAACTCTGAGAGGATGGAAAACAAACCAGACCTTCTCCCGTTCCTATCCACATTCTGTTCTGACTATCCATATAAACAGTATTGATAGTATTAGAGGGAAAAAGAGAAGTCACGTTAAAAAGTTTAACGCACTGAAAATGTTCATCAAAAACCCCTAATCCTCCTCCGAAAGTACCAATCCATAAACGATTAAGATTATCTTTCGAGATACATCTCACCAGATTATTCTCTACTGTATAATGGTCTGCAATGCCTTTATCATGCAAGCGTACCTTATAGATGCCATTACTAGTTCCTATCCATACATATTCTGCATCTTCATACAGTGCACGCACATCTTCCCCTGTTTTATCTTTAGGAAAAATCTGGTGAAAACTTTTCTTTTTCACATCATAAAAATCCACTCCTCCCATAAACGATCCAAACCAAAGGTTTCCTTCCGAATCACAAAGTGCAGCCTGTATGGAATTATCAGTCAAATCACCGGTTTCTTCTTTATAAACCGCCACCCGCTTGCCTTTATCAAATACATTGATGCCTCCCCCATCGGTTCCGATCCATAACTTTCCATCCCTTGCTACGCATACACTGCTTGCTGTCTTATTATTCAGGCTACTACCCGAATGCTGGATAGGAGAATAACTATAAACATTAAAATAGGAAGATTCATGGCTAAGAAAATTAATTCCACCTCCCCACATACCAGCCCATACATTTTTAAAGGAGTCCTGAAACAAACAACGTACAGTAGAATTAGAGAGACTGTATTCATCATCCCCTTCCTTTATATATTGAAAACGCACTTGGTCAGGAGAAAGAAACATACGTTGCGTTAAATCCAAAATGGCTATTCCTCCAAATTCCATGGCAATCCAAAGTTTATTCCCATCAAATTGTCTGATATCAAATACGGTATGAGGAACCCCGTCCTCACTATGATGAAAATGGATAAAATTTTCGGCTTCCGGATTGAACAGTGCCAGCCCCCGGTCTGTTCCCAGCCAAATATTACCGCTTAAGTCCTTATAAATGCAAGTTACCCCATTACCTGGCAAACTGACCGGATCTTCAGGGTCATGCATAAAGTTCTTTACTTTTTTATCTTTAAGAGACAACACACTGAATCCATGATGCACATGCCCCATATACAACTTTCCATCTCCTCCATCAACAACCGACCAAATATTATCGCTAGCCAATCCCGGAACTGTTTGAGTATTGTAATGAATGAATTTTCCAGCCTTTTTATCGAAATAATCTACTCCCCGCCAATATGTCGTAATCCAAAGATTACCATCTGTAGCTGCCACAATCTTAGTAACATCATCCGTTATCAGACTTTCGGGGTTCTCGCCATCATGCCTATAGCAAAGAAAAGTGTTATTTACATAGTCATACGCATTCAGACCGGCCCTTTGCGTGCCTATCCAAAGGATAGAATCCTGAGGATCATCCAACAAACAATTCAGTTCATTGCCTGTTATACCCTGCCTTGTCAAATCTTCATTCTTCAAATAAGTAATGAAACGGGTACCATCGAATTTGTTCAACCCTTCCTCCGTGGCAAACCACAGAAAGCCCTGTTTGTCTTGAGCAATGCTCACCACATAATTATTGGATAATCCCTTCTCTATACCAAGCTGCTTAACAGAATAAGGTTGTGCCAATGAAACAACCGACAGCAGCAAGAGCCAAAGTACGAATATCTTTCTCATAGCATCAGTGTACACATTGTTAAATAATATGGTTCAAAAATACAAATAAAGTCTGTATTTTAGATACATAAATCATGCATTGCAAGATTTACCTCCCTTTTCTGCAAGATTTATATCAGGATTTTAATTCTTCTTCACGTACATTTGCACCACTAACGAATTTAATTCGTCCTCTATTAGAGTAGATGTTTAATCTTCAAATACTAATAAAATATGAAAAAGAAACATTTGTATGGTGCCATGTTATGGGCTTTTCTTGTAACTGCAAACCTATGTACGGGATGTAGTGATGATAACGACTACCCCGATGTAGACGGACAAAATCCAACAATGACATTAGCAACAGACCACATCGAGTCCGGAGCGGGACATCGATTTACTATTGAAGGGACATTAGAAGACAAAGACGGTATTGCTTCTATCAGCCTACAATGTGCCGACCTGCATTTGAACAAGACAATTGATTTAATCGAAATCTATGGTGCTCCGCAAGAGAGTTATGATTTAAGTTATTACTTTGACATAAACCGAAATGAAATCGGCGAACGTTTCACAGTCAAAGTTACTGTAACCGATGTAGGAGGACGCAGTATATCTCAAGATGTATTAATCACAATGGACGGAGATTTTGCAGCTCCGGTATTTTCAGCTGCCCCGGATGCCACTGTTACAGTATTAATGAAAAATGAAACGAAATTCAATCTTCGGTTCACGGCTACAGATGATCGTGCATTGGATTATGTCACAATTAATATTCCAGGTATAGACGGGTTTGACAACCGCCGTGTAGATGCTGATGGAAAAAGTTCATTGAACTTTGCCGAAATAATAGTATTCCCCAATGAACCGAAAAGTTATAATGTGACAATTACCGCTTTTGACAAGAAAGAAAACTCAACCACTACCACCAGTGTATTGAATATCTCAGAAATGCCGGATTTTCCCAAAATGTATCTGGCAGATGTGGCAACTGCCGAAGAACTGAATAGTGATATATTCGGGGTACCGATGGTAATTGAACATACAGGTGAATATCAGTATAAAGCAAATTATTACTGTCAAAAAGCCGGAACTAAAATATTCTTCTTACCACAAAAGAGTGACTTCACTCCTATTTGTTTCGGGCTTGATCCAGAGGATAACACCAAACTGACAGACGATCCCGAAACAGCAATGCCAATCGTACTTGACCAAGCCAATGTTTATTATGAAATTAATATTGATGTGAAGAACAGTACATACAATCTGAAAACTTACTCAATTGCCGATGCTGTAGACCCCATACCTCACACATACGGTTCTATCAGCCTTGACACATGGGGTGACGGTGGTTCGTGGTTACAGGAATTCTATTTCGGATATATGACCAGTAGCCCAACTGAAGTCCTGCGTTTCACTCAAGATAAGACCAATCCTCACCTATTCTATTTGGATACCCCCCTATTCCTGGAGGCAGGTACTAAAATGAATTTCGTTATTCATAACTGGCACTCTGACGGATGGTGGAATTATTGCACGTGGCGTGTAGACAACTCAGACGAACCGGAGATCTTCGGATATTATGGTAAAGAAGCCAAATATACCAATCCGGCATGGACCAAACCCGATCATGTAGGTGACAATTGGGCAAAACCAACAGTGAACGTCACAGGGAATTATAAACTTATATTCGACGCTCATTTGGAAAGAGCTAAACTCATTCCGGCCAATTAACAAGTAACATTAGATTTAAGATATGAAAAAGCAAATATTATTATTGTGTCTTGCGCTGACAAGTCTATGTAGCTATGCGCAGACCATCACTGTAAAAGGTGTAGTAACCTCGGCTTCAGATAAAGAACCGATGATTGGTGCAACAGTGCAAGTTAAAGGTACAGGTACAGGTACTATTACAAGTATTGATGGTGATTATTCACTAAACGATGTTGCCAAGGATGCCGTACTTGTGTTCTCCAGCATAGGATATGAGACTCAAGAAATAAAGGTAAACGGACAAACCGTTATCAATGTAGTGCTGAAAGATGCCAGTGAATTACTGGACGAAGTAGTGGTTATTGGTTATGGAGCCGTGAAAAAAAGTGACCTGACCAGTTCTATATCTACCGTAAAAGGAAAAGAAATTACCGAAACTGTAACCGGTAATGCAATGGACGCCTTGCAAGGTAAAATCAACGGTGTTCAAGTAACCAGTGGTGGTGGTCCGGGCGCACAACCAAAAGTTCTAATCCGTGGTGTAACAACAGTAAACGGAACCGATCCTTTGTATGTAGTAGATGGCATGCCGGTAGGTACAAACATCAACTTCCTAAACAGTAATGACATTGAATCTATGGAAGTTTTAAAAGACGCTTCGGCTGCTGCCATTTACGGAACACGTGCTTCTAACGGTGTCATTCTAATCACAACCAAAAAAGGAATGGCAGGAAAAACAAATATCAGTTTTAATGCATCTGCAGGTTTCCAAACACTGTCAAAACCCAAAATGGCTAATGCCGCCGAATATAAAGAAGTATTCAATACCCGATACACAAATGACGGAGGAACTTCTATTTGGAATGATACAGGCGCTACTACCAATCCCGGAGGAACAGACTGGTGGGACGAAGTAATCAACAAAACTGCTTTAGTGCAAAATTACTCACTCAATATCTCCGGTGGTTCAGACAAACTGGTTTATAACCTGAGTATGGGTTACTACCGTAACAATTCACAATATGACTATGGTTATTGGGACAAAATCAACGCACGCCTTAATACAGAATATACATTTAATAAATATGTAAAAATGGGTTTCGACATTGCCCCACGTGTAGAATCATGGGATGATACCCCCGATCTTTTTTCAGCTGCCATGTCTATGGACCCCACAACTCCTATATTCAAGCCGGAAGATCAATGGGTGGATAACGAATTCAATAACTATCAGCGTTCTTACAACAACCAGGAGTGGAACCCTGCCGGTTCATTGGCTCGCCAAAATTCCCACTCCCGTGAAATGGGTACAATTGTAAATACTTATTTACAGATAAACCCTATTCAAAAACTGACCCTGCGCACGCAGTTCGGCGCTAATGCACACTTCCGCCGTACAGACAAATTCACTCCTGAATTCTATATTGATGCTTTGGAACAATCTACATTAAGTAATGTTTCCCGTGAAATGCAGGAATGGCTTGATTGGAACTGGACTAATACTGCTACTTACATCACGACTTTTGCAGAAAAGCATAATATTAATGTAATGGGTGGCTTTACAGCTGAACGCTTTGCTGAATTCCAATCAAAAGCCTCACGTGACGATGTTCCTAATAATATGGATCAAATGCAGGAAGTAAATGCCGGTACACAAAACCAAAAGTCAGAAGGTAAAACTGCTTACAGCACATTAGTATCTTATTTAGGACGCGTGATGTATAACTATGACAATCGTTACTATCTAACAGCTTCTATTCGTGCAGATGGTTCTTCTCGTTTCCCCAAAGGAAACAAATATGCCATCTTCCCTTCTGTTTCTGCTTCATGGCGTATCATCAGTGAAAGTTTCATGCAAGACCAGAAGATTTTCAGTAACTTGAAATTACGCGGAGGTTGGGGACGTGTAGGTAATCAAAACATAGATAATGATGCTACGCTGACTTTGTTAGGACAATCTGATTATGTATTCGGTACAGCTCCAGGACGTGTTTCAGGTACTATGGTATCAGGCGTTGGCAATAATTTGCTAAAATGGGAAACAGTAGAAGACTGGAACGTAGGTGTGGATATGTCCTTCCTTGACTCCCGTCTAGACATGACCTTTGAGTATTTCCAAAAGAAATCTTCTGATATGCTCTATCAGAAACAAAATATCTTCGCCATCGGATACCCCGACTGGAACAGTACAGTATGGATGAATATAGGTAGTATGAAAGCTAGCGGTTGGGAATTAAGTCTGAACTGGCACGACAAAGTAGCAGACTTCCGATATAATGTGGGATTGAACCTTTCCGCAGTGAAAAATAAAGCTGTTAAATTCTCCGGTGACGGTCCTATCCAAACTGGAGGTTTCAACAGCGACCAAATTATCCGTAATGAAGACGGTGGCTTGATTTCACGCTTCTACGGCTACGTAGCCGATGGTATTTTCCAAAATTGGGATGAAGTTTATGCTCACACCAACGAAAATGGCAAGCTGGTACAATCCAATGCCCAACCCGGTGACATTCGCTTTAAGGATTTGAATCATGACGGAGTTCTAGATGAAAATGATAAAACATGGATCGGTAACCCATATCCCGATTTGATGGTAGGTTTGAACTTGGGTTTCAGCTATAAAAACATCGATTTCACAGCCAACTTCTATGGTACATTCGGTAATGATATTTTCAATAAGACCAAAGGTTTATACTCCGGCGTAAGTGGGCAAAACGTTTGGGCAGGTACATTGCAGAAAGCATGGCATGGCGAAGGAACCAGCAACGATATTCCTCGTCTGTCCTACAATGATTTGAATCAGAATTACACACGCGTTTCAAGTTTCTTTGTAGAAGACGGCTCTTATATGCGTTGCAAACTATTACAAGTGGGTTACACACTCCCCAAGAAGTGGTTGAACGGAACCGAATTGCGTCTCTCATTGTCGGCTCAAAATCCTTTCACTATCACCAGCTACTCAGGTATGGATCCTGAACGTCCACAGATTGGTAAAGATGGCAGTGTAATTGAAACCGGTATTGACGGCATCGCTTATCCTAACCCACGTACTTTCTTATTTGGAATTGATTTAAAATTTTAACCCTCAAGGTATAAACCATGAAAAAGATATTAACAATATTAACAATGATTGCCTCGCTGACATTCACTTCTTGTGAGGATTTCCTAACAGAGGAAGTGCGCGGGCAACAAAATTTGGATACTTATTTCCAAAGTGCAGAAGAAGCCGAAGCATTTATTACTGGTTGTTACCAGGCCATTACTTTTGGCGGATGGTGGAATATCAACACAGTATGGTTGCTTTCCGAGATGTGTAGTGATGACGGTTGGATGGGCAATACCAGCCAAAGTCAAAGTGACTATATTTCTTTGGCCCACTATCAAGGTACCGGACAAAGCAATGGTGCCATCTCCAACTTTTGGCAGTATCGATACAAAGGCATTCTACGTTGCAATATCGCAGTGGAACGCATTTCACAAGCTGATTTCTCAGATGAAGAAATGAAGAACCGGCTTGTAGCCGAAGCACGTTTTCTCCGTGGATACTTCTATTTTGAACTTGTGAAGAATTTTGGTGGTGTGCCTCTCATTACAGGCTTCCTGTTGCCCGAAGAAATACAAGGTATTACCCGCGCTTCGGCCGAAGATGTATATAAGTTCATTGAAGATGATTTAAAAGCCGCTGCTGATGTGTTGCCACAACGTAGTCAATATGCTGCTACAGATATGGGACGCGCTACCCGTGGAGCTGCATTAGGCCTATTGGGAAAGGTTTACCTCTACCAAAGCAAATGGCAAGAGGCACATGATGTATTGAAAACAGTCATCGACGAAGGTGAATATAAATTACTCGACAACTTCGGTGATGTATGGGATGTTGACCATAACAATAGCGAAGAAAGTCTGTTTGAAGTACAATATATGTATGATGGAACTTATGCATTGGGTGGTTCTTTGACTGTTATTACCGGTGCCCGTAGTGGTCCCGGCGACGGATGGTCTTGGGGACAGCCAACCGCTAACCTCGAACAAGCCTACATCGATGCAGGAGATACAGAACGTTTACGTTGGACTATCATTAAAACCGGTTGTACAGAAATTGCCGGAGAGAATAACTTCGACAAGTTCGTTGAAAACAACACAAAAATCGCCAATTATAAAGATTATATCGAAAAGTACGGTTGGGATCCCGAATGTTATATTATAGATCCGTCACAACATAAATCAGCACGTATTGTCCGGAAGTATTTTGTACCTATTGAAAAACGTCCGGAAGTATACAATATCGACAAAATTCCATTAGATCATCGTATCTTACGCTATGCAGATGTATTGTTGATGTATGCTGAAGCCTGCAACGAATTGGGCGAAGATGGTACAGCACGTACCTACCTTAATGAGGTACGGAATCGTGTAAAATTACCTGCTGTCACATCCAGTGGGAACGAGCTTCGCAAAGCTATCCGGCTAGAACGTCGTTTGGAACTGGCATGGGAACAAAACAGAATCTATGATATCCGCCGTTGGACAGATGACAATGGCAAGAAAATGATTTGTAACCTGATGGGAGCAAACGGTACATTTGTAAAATACAATACAGATCCCGCTACCCGCGACATTTACGAATGGGAAAATCAAGGTGAGGCAAGTGATAAAGGAATCAGCTTCAACGAAAACCGGGATATGGTATTCCCGATACCTTTATATGAGATTACAATGTCTAATGGTTCTATCACCCAAAATCCGGGCTGGAATTAATCATTTTCCAAAAAGAACAGATTGTTACAGGAATTAAACATTCAATAGGTCTTTATATTCTGTCGCGGATAGTTTGCTAGGATTATCCGCGACTATTTTTTAATCCATCTAAAACAATGAAACTAAAATATATTTTTACTCTTCCACTGTTCTTTTCTACTGTAGCCTGCAGTGACGATTCTCCCCAAACACCGGATACATCGGGGCAACCGGACAGCAGCATAAACGTAGAAAAAACAGTAACCATAGATGCCGGACAATCTTTTCAGACTCTGACAGGATTTGGCGCATCAGATTGTTGGGCACCTGCCTTCGTAGGAAAAAGCTGGATAACGAATCGTGACAAAATCAGTGAACTGCTATTCTCTTCTGAAATACAATCAGGACAACCTAAAGGTATAGGACTCTCCATGTGGCGTGTGAATCTAGGTGGTGGCAGTGCAGAACAAGGTGAAGCAAGTGGAATAGAAGACAAATCACGCAGAGCAGAATCTTATCTGACTGATGACTTAACATTAGACTGGACACGCTGTAAAGGGCAGCGCTACTTCTTGCAGCGCGCCAAAGAGTTTGGTTGTCAGAGTATAGTACTTTTCAGCAATACCCCTCCTGTACAATATACCTCCAACGGAAAAGGATTCTCCAATAGCGGAGGAGTTTCTAATTTGAAGGATGAATGTTATACGGACTTTGCCAGATACATGTCAGATGTAGCAAAATACTATGTAAACGAAGGATATCCAGTGACACATATCTCACCAGTTAACGAACCCCAATATAATTGGGACAGCGGCCAGGAAGGCAGCGGATGGACTAATGATGAAGTAGCCAGACTTATACGTGAATTGGATACCGCCATCACTTCTGCCGGTCTTTCTATTGATATTCTTCCAGGGGAATCTGGAGATTATGAATATCTCTACAAATTTAAGAATGATGCCGCCCATAGTAACGTACTTTCAGCATTTTTCACACCTGGAACTTCCACCTATATAGGCAACCTGACTCATGTAAAGAAACTTATCTGCGGCCACAGCTACTGGACAGATGGCACATGGGATGGTATGCGTAATGTCCGGAAACAACTGGCCCAAGCAGCCCAACAATATGATGTAGAAATATGGCAAAGTGAGTGGAGTATGTTAGGCGACGGATACAGCTCTTCCGAGTTTATAGGCTATGACCAAGCAACCGAAATGGACATTGCACTTTATATGTCAAAAGTAATACACAATGACCTAACTATAGCAGGAGTTTCCTCCTGGAGTTACTGGACCTCAATGGATATCCCCCGCTGGGGACACAAAAACCGCTTCTTACTGATTTCACTGGAACCCTCCGATGGAGTTTATGGGGATATAGAGAAAGAAGGCACTTATAAAGCTACTCCCACACTTTGGGTATTAGGTAACTACAGCCTATTCATCCGACCGGGTTATCGCCGTATCATGCTTAACATGAATGAATCATCCAGTTTCTTCGGGTCAGCATGGATTTCACCGAAAAAAGATAAAATTGTTGCTGTTTATACCAATCTATCAGAAAAAGGAGTCCGGCTAAACGAAATTCATAAAGAATGGGTAAGTGAAATAAGCTCCATCACTACTTATACAACAACAAATAACAAAAATTTGCAAGAGGTACACGTCACGGCAGACCAACAAGTAATTGTGCCTTCGGAAAGTGTTACAACTGTCATTTATAATCTGAAATAATCCCTCAACTTTATGAAATACAAAGCATTATTATTCTCTTTATTTGCAACAGCAAACCTGTTTGCTCAACATCCTGCCATTCACTTTGAAATAGAAACAGACCAACCCTGTCAAACCATGGACTATTTCGGAGCATCAGACTGTTGGAGCATGCAATTTATCGGCTTATGGCCGCAAGAAAAACAAAACCAAGTAGCCGACTGGCTGTTCAGTACGGAAAACCATGAAAACGGACAACCTAAAGGAATCGGCTTGTCTTTATGGCGTTTCAATGTAGGAGCCGGAAGTGCGGAACAAGGAGAAGCCAGCCAGATAGCCTCTCCCTGGATGCGCACCGAATGTTTCCTTCAGGCAGATGGTAACTATAATTGGAATAAACAACAAGGGCAGCGCAACTTCCTGCGTCTGGCAAAAGAACGGGGTGTAAACAAATTTTTGGCATTTCTTAATTCACCTCCCGTATATTTCACACAAAACGGTCTTGCCACCAACACAGGCCGTGGAGGAACCTTAAACTTAAAGGAAGAGCATTATAAGAATTTTGCCCGTTTTCTTGCCAATGTCATAAAAGGGGTGGAGAAACACGATGGAATCAAGTTCAATTACCTCTGTCCATTCAATGAACCCGATGGGCATTGGAACTGGATTGGCCCCAAACAAGAAGGTACACCGGCTACCAACCGCGAAATAGCCCGTGCCATACGCCTCATCAGTAAAGAGTTCGTAAATAACCAAATTGACACACAGATTCTAGTCAATGAGTCCTCTGACTATCGTTGTATGTTCGATACTCACATGACTAATTGGGAACGGGGGTATCAAATCCAGTCTTTCTTTAATCCGGACAGTACAGCCACCTATCTGGGTGATACTCCCAATGTTCCCCGGCTGATGGTAGGGCATAGTTATTGGACTAATACTCCTCTGAATAATTTACACGATATCCGTTGTCAATTAAAAGATACTTTAGACAAGTATAAGGTGGATTTCTGGCAGACAGAAACCTGTATCATGGGCAATGACGAAGAAATCGGCGGAGGCGGAGGATATGACTTCACCATGAAGACAGCATTATATGTAGCACGGATCATTCATCATGACATTGTATATGCAGGTGCTCGCAGTTGGCAATGGTGGCGATCTATCGGTGGAGATTATAAAGACGGATTAATCCGTGAGTATAGTGATCCGACTTTTCTGAATGGTGAGGTGAAAGACTCCAAATTAATGTGGGCTTTGGGAAACTACAGTAGATTTATACGCCCGGGAGCTGTTCGGAAAGCAATTATAGCCAAAGACAACCAAGGGAAAATCATTCCTGAAGGCGATACGGATGTAACCGGACTAATGTGTTCAGCATACCAAAATACAGACGGAAAGGAGGTTTTCGTTATGATTAATTATGCAGCGGAAGATAAAGAGTTTACTTTCTATCAGCGTAACGGAATTATAAAAAACTGGACAATCTATCGTACTTCGGATAAAGATGGAGAGAATCTTCTACCGGTAGGAAGCATCAAAAACCATGAAAAAGTTGTGATCCCGGCACGTTCCATTATTACGTTGGTCACTCAATAATACTCCAATATATAAAGAAATAAGGTTGGCTCTTTGTGAAGAGTTCAGCCTTATTCTCTTCTTAAAATACATTTCGGTTCTCAATCCTTCCTTTTTATACTGCTTTCCCTCACCTGCAAACAAGTAGGAATAATGATTTGCCTGATTTTTTTATCTCCCTTAATCTTATCAATCAACATCTGACATGCGGCTTCCCCCATCTTATAAGTCTGATGCGAGACGGCCGAAAGGCGAGGCACTACATAATTGGCATGTTGCTCATCTGTATACCCAATAAGCGCTATATCCTGAGGAATACGAAGATTATGATTTCTAATCACTTCCATAGCGGCAAATGCCAATGTATCATTCATGGCAAGAATTGCATCGGGAGGCTCCGGAAGCGATAATAAAATTTCTGTAGCTATTTTCCCTTCTTCAAAATCAATTTTCCGACACACAACCAAATCTTTCTCAATAGGTATCTTATTTTCCCTTAACGCTTCAAGGTAACCATGTTTTCTCTTTCTTACTATATCCAGATGGTTTGCACCACCGATAAAAGCAATCCGTTTGCTTCCATGATCCAACAAGTGCTGTGTCGCCATCTGAGCAGAATATACTCCATCAGCCACTACCGTAGAAAAACGGTCAGGCATGCAAACACGATCAAATAGAACAAGCGGCATATTCATATCATCCAAACTCAACCAATGGGCATAATCTGTTGTTTCTTGAGATAAACAACCTATAATACCTTCCACATGCATATTGACCAAATTCTCAATATTTCTTTTCTCATGGTCGTATGACTCATGGGAAGTCGTGATGATAACAAAATAGCCGTTTGCTATAGCGGTATCTTCTATACCACTTAAAATAGACGCAAAGAAATGAGTAACAATATCAGGTACAATTACTCCAATGGTACGGGGAGTATTTTTCCGGAGACTCATAGCAAAAGGATTGGGGTGATAATTCATCTCTTTTGCCAATTTTTGAGCTTTAATACAAAGTTCCCGACTGATTTCGGGACTATTTTTCAAGGCACGGGATACTGTAGGTATGGATACACCTAATATCTGTGCCAAATCTTTCAATGAAGTACGTCTCGATTCTGCCATATCAATGCTGTAAACGGTGATTCACCTACAAAGAAAGCATATTCTCACCAATATACATACAAAGAGTGCATTTTTTAGTGATAAGATTAGTGGTAAATACTGCGATATGCACCCACTATTCACCACCAACCACTTATCACTAATAAATCGTTCCGCGCATCCGGTCTTCGAATGCAGCTAAAGCAGCCTTGGCGCCTTCCCCCATTGCTATAACTATCTGTTTATAGGAAACATCCGTTACATCTCCGGCAGCATAGATACCTTTTACAGAGGTCCGGCCATTTTTATCAGTCAGAATTTCACCCATGCGGTTCGTTTCCAGCAATTCTTTAAACAAAGTGCTATTGGCAGTCAAACCTATTTGGACAAAAATACCATCCAAGGCAAAGATCTCTTCTTTTTCGGATGAACGGTCTTTCTTTATAAGCCCCACCACTTTATCACCGTTTCCTAACACCTCTACCGTTTGAGTATTAGTAATAATATCCACATTGGGCAGGCTTTTAGCTTTCTCCTGCAAAACAGTATCCGCTTTCAAAGTATCCATGAATTCGAATACAGTCACTTTGGAACAGACTCCCGCCAAATCAATAGCAGCCTCAACCCCGGAGTTTCCACCACCTATGACTGCTACTTCCTTATCTTTATAAAATGGTCCGTCACAATGAGGACAGAAAGCAACTCCATGACCGATGTATTTTTCTTCACCGGGAACATTCAATTTTCTCCAATTCGCCCCGGTAGCAATGATCAATACGGGAGCCTTATACGTTTCTCCACCTTTCACAGACAACACTTTCATGCCCTCTGCCACTTCCACTTTCTCTATCCGGCGATTTTCTAAAATATCAATATGATATTCCGCCAAATGTTTTTTCAGATCCTGGGCCAACTGTTTACCGGTAGTCTGAGGCACAGATATCAAGTTCTCAATCCCCATCGTTTCATTGACTTGTCCACCAATACGCTCGGCTATTATTGCTACTTTCAACCCTTTACGAGCCGAGTAGATAGCAGCTGTCGCACCGGCAGGACCAGCACCGGCTACCAGTACATCATATTCTTTTGTCTCAACAGCTTCCAATTCCACCGAACCGTAACGGGCTTCCAGCTTCTCCAACAGATCCCCCATACTGCTACGCCCCACATGAATCTGTTCACCATCAGCAAATACAGTAGGAACGGCCTGTACTTTCATCCGTTCTACTTCTTCTTCATTTATAGATCCATCTACTGCCTCATGGCGTATCTGACCATTCAGAAGTACCATCATATTCAAAGCTTGAACCACATCGGGACAATTGGTACAGGTGAGAGACAAATAGGTGGTCAAACTAATCGGCCCCTGTAATGCCTTGATACGTCTGGTAATAAACTCGTCCGGAAAATTCTTTCCTTTGCCGTCAGCATTCAGAACAGCCATCAACAAAGAAGTAAATTCATGACCACCAGGTACGGCACGAAATGTGATTCCCGTATCCTTTCCTTCTTTTAAAAGGATAAACTTCAGCCCTTCACTATCCTGCAACCGACAGGAAAGTTTATCCGAACAGGAAGCCACTTCTTCCAACGAGTCCACCAACTCGGCACGACTTTCGTGCTGAGGGTGGACAAAGATGTCAAAAGTATAGTGCGCTTCCAATTGGGCAAAAAGACCTTTTAACTGATCTTTTATCGCACTATCTAACATGAGTTCTATACTTTAAATTTTACCTACCAAATCAATACTCGGTTTCAAGGTCTCAGCACCTTTCTTCCATTTAGCAGGACAAACCTCACCATCATGAGTGGCTACAAACTGGGCAGCTTCTACCTTACGAAGAAGTTCATCAGCATTACGCCCGATGCTGTTGTCCTGAATTTCAGCTAATTTGATCTTGCCTTCGGGATTCACTACAAAAGTACCACGATAAGCCATACCGTCTTCTTCAATCATCACACCAAATGCACGCGACAAAGCACCTGTAGGATCTGCCAACATCGGATAAGTGATTTTGCGGATACTTTCAGACGCATCATGCCATGCTTTATGAACGAAATGTGAATCGGTGCTTACAGAATATACTTCCACTCCCATTTCTTTGAACTGATTATACTTTTCAGCAATATCTACAAGTTCGGTAGGGCATACAAACGTAAAGTCAGCAGGATAGAAGAAGAAAATAGCCCATTTACCTTCAATATCTTTATTAGTTACGGTTTTAAACTCTCCATTATGGAATGCCTGAACTTTAAATTCAGGAACTTGTGAATTAATAATTGGTTCCATACTCTTTTTATTTTTAAATTAAAACTGATTTTTAAATTGTAATTATTACATTTGCAAAGGTAACCGACTTCAGCACCTTCCACAATACCTAATTATTAGGATTATATAGAACAAGATTCATCATAAATAGGTATTGGACAAACGATTTTTTAAGTGAATTTTGCATGTAATTAAAAGGATGCTAAATGTTTTAACAACAATAGTTTCCGCCAGGGAACTTAATCGGTAAACACAGTACGTTAGAACTGTGCTATGGCGACAAAACCATCATTGCTCGGGCACTGATTGCTTTCCGGTGATATTCTTAAAAAAAATATAAAAGCCTCCTGACTTCTGTCTGTCCTTTAAAGGTTTTATGTACTTTTGTACCGCTTTAAACAAAAAACAATCAATAAAAATGGACGATTCAATACCACGAACGTGCAATAGTATTAACTGATCCGACAGGGCAATCACTACTCTGAATGCCTCTGAACGGATATAAACGAACGAAAGGAGGCAATAAGATGAGAAAATATCTTTATTGTGAGAATGGCTTTGTAGAAAAGCCACAATGGATGCCAAACTGCTGGGTGAATGTAGAATGCCCCGACCAAAGTGATTTTGAGTTTCTGACTAAAGAATTAAAAGTTCCCGAAGCTTTTTTAGAGGACATCGCCGATATGGATGAACGTCCGAGAACGGATACGGAAGACAACTGGCTACTGACCATTATCCGAATCCCCCTGCAACAACAGGGAAGCATCCCTTATATCACTATCCCCATCGGTATCATTACAAATAATGAAATCATTGTTACCGTGTGTTATCACTCCACTGAAATGATTCCTGATTTTATTGACCACACCCGACGTAAAGGAATCATTGTGCCTAATAAATTTGAATTGATTTTACGGTTAATTTACTCATCTGCCGTATGGTTCTTGAAATATCTGAAACAAATAAACAATGATGTAGCTGCCGCAGAAAAAGAATTGGAAAGGAGCATACGTAATGAGGACCTGCTCAGATTGATGAAACTACAAAAAACATTGGTTTATTTCAATACGTCCATTCGTGGAAATGAGGTGATGGTAGGTAAATTGCAAAGTATCTTCCAGGAAAAAGATTATCAAAACCGCGATTTGGTAGAAGATGTAGTTATTGAATTAAAACAAGCATATAACACGGTTAATATCTACAGTGATATCTTAACCGGAACCATGGACGCATTTGCTTCCATCATATCCAACAATGTGAACACCATCATGAAACGCATGACCAGTATTTCCATCATTCTGATGGTACCCACATTAATAGCTAGTTTCTATGGAATGAATGTAGATGTACATGTAGATGCATTACCACATGCTTTTAGTTTTATTATTTTGGCGTCCATCACATTATCTGCGTTGGCTTTTGTTATTTTCAGAAAGATAAAGTGGTTCTAAAAAATCCTGTAACAATATCATATGACCTGTCATTCACGACAACAGGTCATATGATAAAATTCTTTTCGCCCCCTAATCTTATAACAAAGATATTCAACTTACTCTTACTTTCTTTCTCCAAATACGTTTTATCCATAAATAGTATCCTGTCAATGGCAAGGTGGCTCCTATCAAAGCTGCTATAAACGTCAGTAAACGGGTAAGCATACCGCCCCAACTACCAACATGTACAGAATAGATCCATCCGCGAATCTTTCCAACCTTCTCAGCATCTTTATATAAAACTACCTCATTAATCTTACCTGTATGAGGATTGAATTTATAACGGTCGGAAGCACGTTGATTACCGAAGGTATTGAAAGAAACATTTGCTGCCCCATCTGATAAGGTTATCTGTTTGTAGCCGGGATTATTCAGGGCTAATTGTTCATAAACTTGTTGCCAACAAACATAGGACGAAGAATGAGAAACATTCTTTCCGGATTGGTCGCCGCCTTTCCCCCCACGCTGGGTCACCCCACCATGAGCACCTCCCTGCTGTACTTCCACGCCAAACACTTTATAGAAACCTGTCCGATACCATCCAAAAGACCATGTTAGCCCGGTAAGGGCCATAGCCAACAAAAAAAACAGCGCATACATACCACCTGCAACATGCAGGTCATACCAAAATCTTCTAAAGCCCCTGCCGACAGATATTCTTAAACTATTTTTCAAGGCTTTTCGTGTACGAGGCCACCAGATAACGATACCCGATATCAAAACCACGACAAACAACAGGGTGCTGACACCTACAATCATTTTTCCCCAGAAGACTCCGCCATCCGCTTTCATACTGTCCAACAGCCAGCGATGCAGCCTGAACATAGTCACAAAAAATGCAGGACGTTCATATTTACCTTTAATCTCACCAGTATATTGATCCACATACATGAAAGCACGACGAGGCTTGGACAAATTCACCTGCCAAGCACGTTCCGGGTCAGAGAAAACATTGATTCCTGTGACAGACACACTGTCGGGTAACATGAGTTCTACCTCTTCCAATAATCGATCAACAGGAAGTGAAACTGTCTCTACCTTTTTTACATAATAAAGTTCATGCCTGACCAGTTCCATCACTTCATTTTCAAAAACCAACATGGCTCCCGAGAAGCAAATCAAGGAAATGATTAACCCGAAAGGAACAGAAAGCCAAAGATGTATTTGGCGAAATATTTTCTTCATAAAATCTTCGATACGATTCATAAAAAGAGTCTGCATAAGCACATACTGCCCGCAGACTCCCATTATATTATTACAATACTCAGTTCTGAGGTTGCAGTTTACCGACGCCACTGATTTGTGTCGCTTCTATAGAAACACCCTTTGTCGCTACCGCACCAACCGGATCTATTTTATAAATAGACGGATATCCTTCTGTTGTAGTTACAGCCATATAGGCATATCCATTCTCCACATACGGAGTATTGCCAAAGCCGGAGATCAAATCGGCAGAAGGCAAACCAGTTACATAAGTCAGTTTTCCGGTTTCTCCTTTATATATCGCTAACTGATTAGCTGTGAAACCAGTTTCAGTCAAGGAACGATCATACATCAACAACAAGAAATAATCTCCCGTAATATGCCAACAACGAATGAAAGATTTACCTCCGGTCTGCGCTTCGATACTATAATAATAATCAGGATCAAACTCTTCCGTTCCAGCCTTTATACGTACTACTCCGGCATCCAAGGTAGTCTGTTGCCGTTTATCAGCCATTGTTTTGGCATAACTAGGAGAAAATACATAAATATCACCATTATCTGCCGCCCAAATCGTTTGATAATACTGTGATTTAAAACGCCCGCAAGCATAACTGATCTTATCTGTTTCTATGATTTTTTTATTTGTCAGCGTTTCATCATCAAAAATAGCCACCCAGCATTTATTGGGATATTGCGTCCATTGCAATTCACCTTTTTTATAACTGCTGCTGTTGGAACCACCATCTTCTGTCTTTACCAAATCCTCATTGCCGGGAAGTATCCACTTTCCCCCGTCAGTAGCCGAACCATATTGACTTAACCCCATTGGAATAGCAGCGCTATACAGTTTATTATTTCGTTCCAATATGCCGGCCAATGTTACATATTCTCCATTTCCCAAGAAGTTTTCGGACATATAAGCCTTATTTTGAGTATCATTCGTTGTAAATGTTTCAGCAGATACGTCCAAATAAGAAAGCAAAAACATCTTTGGTAAATATCCATTCTCATCAGCATACGCTGTGGGTCCGTCACCGGTAGACGAGGTCATGATATATTTATCATAAATACCGTAAGTAGTAAATCTCTTTACGGCAAACTCCCCCGAACGAGCCTTTACTTCATTATTTGAATCCATGATATAAGAACGGGTCGTACCTGCATTCCCTTGATTATAAGTCAGCGCATAAAGATATTGATTCTTGTAAAACACCCATTGAGTTGCACCATCATTCACAAGACCATTATTCACTGTAGAAACAGTACCTTTATCCAACGTTTCAGAAGTAAGCAGCACATTCGTTGTATTTCCAGACGCTGTGACCGACGATGCAATAACATACTCACCTTTAGCCTCGGTACCCGAACCGTAATCCGGCTCATTATCCGTACATGCACTCAACGCCATTCCTACTATAGCAATAGCAGCAAATCCGTTCAAAAAGAAATCTTTCTTCATTTTATTCTTCTATTTAATTTTAAATCCAATTAATTATAAACTCCTTTTTCCAATTCTTTAATTACCGAAACAAACACGCAGTTTACCATAAAAAGCCCTACCGGCCTTCTGAAGACTAAAATTATCATATAACTTCTCATCTGTGAAGTTACGACATTCCAATGATACGTTATATCGTCCTTTTTGCAAACTATAAGAAAAGGATATATTGTGTGAGAATTGATCAGGTACCACATAATCCCCCTTATTTGAGCCTATTCGGGAAGAATAATAAGTAAAGTTATGCAGATATTGATTATCATAAGACACGGTCAACATATTGCCTTTCCTTCCTAAATCCCGCCAATAAAAAGTAACATCCGAATCAGCAAACATATAGGGCAGATTCGGCATCCGTTCTTTATAAGCCAGATTTTCCGCACTGCTGGAAATAGATGTTCTCATATTGTCGCGTACATCCATTTTGGTAAAATTACCTCCTATACTCACCCAATTACCAAAACCGTAACGAGCAGAAACAGTATATCCTTTCGTCAATACTTTACCGTAATTAATATATTTCGCGGCATATTTACCACCACTCAAATCCGCAATATTACGCTGAATATAATCTTTTGTATTCCGATAAATCACTCCACCTTCCATATATACAGAATGCCTGCCAAATGTTCTGTTATAGCTCAAATTAAAATTCAAATTATCACTACTCTCCGGTTTTATACTGATATCTCCCATTTCCAAATCCTCATCTCCAAACATTTCTTCAATAGTAGGCAGACGATATGCTTTTTCGTATGACAATTTCGCCTGCAAACCGGGTAGAATGAAATAAGTTCCCGCAGCTCCATATCCTATGGAATTCATGTTTCGGGTAGTACGGACATAATCATCTTGATTCGTAGTCGTAGCCATAGGACCTGCCACATACAAACTATAATATTTTCCAAATACTGAGAGATTCCAATTATCAGACGGCATCAACCGATAGGACAATCCGGAGATATTCTTATGGGTTTCTTTAGCTATGGCATCCTCCGATTCCATCTTAGCCAACAAAGAAGTGTTAGAACGGCGGAAAGTATTCAACACATGATTAAAGGTCAGCATATGTATTTTCGCCAGACGGTAATTAACGGTTAATGTTCCATTCCAATTGTTATTATCCGCCCGTGAATATTGATTGGATTGTTCACCGGGTGAGTTCATTAATTTTCTATCACCCAACCAATTGTACTTATAGGAAGCTGTATCTATATTTGTCGTTGCATTTTTATTATAATTGGCAGTCAATGCCACATCCAGACCTTTGATGAATAAACCACGTTTACTATATTCCAATGACGGCATCAACGAATGTCCTTTACGATGCTTTTCCCCATAGACTATTTCCTGACGTACTCCGGTCTGTATCTCCTTATACATGTGTGAATAAGTAAAGCCCAACATCAATCTGTCTGCCCATTTCTTATCCACAATACCCATCTTACCTATAACCGCCTCATTATGATAGGTATCATTAAAGCGCTTCACACGTACCCTTTTATCTTTATCAATTCTTCCGGTTTCAAAGTCCTCTACCGGTGCGTCCACCTGATAATCATTATCCGAATAGTTTTGAAAAGCATTTATTTCATAAGTAAAGCCGTTTTTGAAAGTTTGTCCGAAATTCACATACGATTTATGCGTATTGAACGACCCGTATGAATAGGAGCCATCCAAAAACCAATTACGTTTCTTCTTATTGGTTACAATATTGATAACACCACCTATAGCATCCGTGCCAAATCCTACAGGAACCACCCCTTTATACACTTCAATCCTATCTGCAAAATTCACAGGAATATTATTCAAGCCAAAAGAGCTCCCTACTCCCTCCTGAGGTACACCGTCAATAAATATCTTCACATGTTTGCCACTGAAACCATCCAACATCAATTGCATATCCGAACCTACCCCCCCCGACTCACGGAGTTTCATCCCCGGAGCTTTAGCCAAAGCATCACTCAGATTCTTGGTAGAATTCTGGAATTCTTTTGTATCTACAGCTATCGCATTGAATGCGGAACGTTTCACACGGGAAACCCCGTTAGACACCACTACCACTTCACCCAACTCAGTCACTGACGGGTCAATCATTACATTCATCTTAATTCTTTCACCATGAACCAAAGTTACAGGCTTTTCTATAGTCTTATATCCTATAGCCGAAACAACCAGCGTGTATTTCCCTGCCGGTGCATGAAGATGATAGATACCTTCTTCATTCGTTGTACATCCATAAGTTGTACCCTTCAAATATACGGTTGCAAAATCTACGACTTCCTGTTTTTCTTTGGATATTACTTTACCGGATACCATTGTCTTAGGTTGTGCAAAGATAGATATCGCTCCGATTATAAAAAAAAGAGAGCCTAAACTGATCCTTTGTAACTGTCTTTTTACCATGAATACCTATAATTCTAAATTCTTAATTTTTGAGAATGCAAAGGTCCGTAAAAAGAAAAGGGGAAACAATCACCTGATATAGGTAATCTTTTCCCCCATTTTACGGAATATATATACTATGCAATAACTTTTTATAGGTATTTATGCCACAAAATAGTCCTTTTAAATTTGGCATAATGCCATGAATCCACTACATTTGTTCTATATCACAAATATTAGAATTATGCAAGATATAACAAACGGACGTTGCGGTTGGTGCGGAACAGACGAATTGTATGTGAAATACCATGACCAAGAGTGGGGAAAGTTAGTTACCGATGACAAGACGCTGTTTGAGTTTCTTGTATTGGAAAGTGCCCAAGCAGGACTAAGCTGGATAACGATTCTTAGAAAAAGAGAGGGGTATCGTAAAGCTTTCTATAATTTTGATGCCGAACTGGTAGCACAAATGACCGATGAAGACATTGAGCGGCTAATGCAATTTGAAGGAATTGTAAAAAACCGTCTGAAAATCAAATCGACAATCACGAATGCAAAACTATTCCTTGCCGTACAAAAGGAATTCGGCAGTTTTTATAATTACACCCTGTCATTCTTTCCCGACAAAAAGCCGATTATCAACACATTCCGGTCATTGAGCGAGATTCCGGTATCCTCTCCCGAATCCGATGCCATGAGTAAAGATATGAAAAAACGAGGTTTCAAGTTCTTCGGGACTACAATTTGCTACGCCCATTTGCAAGCTTCAGGTTTTATCAACGATCATCTGACAGACTGTATTTGCCGGAAAGTTCCACAATAGAGTTTTTAAAATCTGCTGCCACTGCTACCACCTTTTATCGGAAACACTGATGGATAAAAAGATTTAGGGGTGGTGGCAGCTCCTTGTTTTATGTGTTGAAAAAGGATGCTGCCATCACTTTCTCATACTTCTCCATCTAAAACTTACAACTGATCCCAAGTTTTCAAACTGACCCGAAAATCCGCTGACCCTGAAATTCTTCATGTTCAGACTGGCTAGGCTATACACTTAAAAGAAAGCTTACCAACCAGGAAAATCCGCTGACCCGTACTTCTGGGGTCAATGTAAAAAGCTGAGGGGTAAATTTATAAATTGTTATCTTTGTTTCCAAATTCATAGCTTATGGAGTTAAACGGTTATCGCCTTCTTCTTCCTGAAGGCACTTTAGATTACTTTGATCTTGTTGATGTGAAGGAAAGCGTAAATGAAGTTGTGATCTATCTTGAGGAGAAAAATATCGTTCCTGAGAAGTATACAGATCAGGATACTGAGAGTAAAGGCTTTTATGATCCTGTTATTGTTCAGGATTTTCCTCTTCGTGGCAAGAAGGTCTTCCTTAATATTCGTCGTCGTCGCTGGATCTTAAAGAAGCATAATGAGTATATCTCTCGTAACTGGCGTATGGTGGCTGAAGGTACTCGTATGACGCAGGATTTTGCGTTTTTTTTAAAAGAACTATATTGATAGCTATCCGATCAGTTGCAAGCTCTTAGGTGTTTTATCTGGAGTTGACGGGGATTTATTGGAGCGTCAATACCGTAACCATCTAAGTGGTTATCTCCATTGGGACCAACTTGTTCATGCAGAGAGTTGGCTACTATTCGAAAAGAATATCGGTGCTTGTATCTGTATTGATGAGGTAGCCCTCTCGCGTGGGGAACTCTATACTGTCCTGACCAATAAAGAAGCTCACGGTGGTAAAGGTAGTATGATTGCTATCATTAAAGGTACGGACGTTCATACGGTCACTTCTGTCCTGCTTAAGCTATCCCGTCGCCGCCGTTACCAAGTGCGCGAGATTACTTTGGATATGGCTCCTAACATGGAGCAGATTGCACGCATCTGCTTTCCTGCGGCCAAACGTGTTACCGATCGCTTTCACGTACAGAAGGTAGCTTATAAAGCTGTGCAGGAGATGCGGGTAAAAGCTCGCTGGGAGGCTTTGGATGAAGAGTCCACTCAGATTGCTTATGCAAAGGCCTGTGGAAAGATGTATCATGCACCTGTTTTCGCTAATGGAGATACAAGGAAGCAGTTGTTAGCGAGAAGTATTTATCTGCTTTACAAGGAGGAATCCTTATGGACTCAGTCTCAAAGAATACGGGCTGAAATTGGGTCAATGTAAAAAGCTGAGGGGTAAATTTATAAATTGTTATCTTTGTCTCCAAATTCATAGCTTATGGAGTTAAACGGTTATCGCCTTCTTCTTCCTGAAGGCACTTTAGATTACTTTGATCTTGTTGATGTGAAGGAAAGCGTAAATGAAGTTGTGTTCTACCTTGAGGAGAAAAATATCGTTCCTGAGAAGTATACAGATCAGGATACTGAGAGTAAAGGCTTTTATGACCCTGTTATTGTTCAAGATTTTCCTCTCCGTGGCAAGAAGGTCTTCCTTAATATTCGTCGTCGTCGCTGGCTCTTAAATAAGCATAATGAGTATATCTCTCGTAACTGGCGTATGGTGGCTGAAGGTACTCGTATGACGCAGGATTTTGCGTCTTTTTTAAAAGAACTATATTGATAGCTATCCGATCAGTTGCAAGCTCTTAGGTGTTTTATCTGGAGTTGACGGGGATTTATTGGAGCGTCAATACCGTAACCATCTAAGTGGTTATCTCCATTGGGACCAACTTGTTCATGCAGAGGATTGGCTACTATTCGAAAAGAATATCGGTGCTTATATCTGTATTGATGAGGTAGCCCTCTCGCGTGGGGAACTCTATACTGTACTGACCAATAAAGAAGCTCACGGTGGTAAAGTGTAGATACTAATTGAAAAGTGCGCTGTATTCTAATTGAAAAGAGCTCCATCCATAACTTGTTACAAAATTACTATAAGTTTAAAATATTCATTTATCTTGTCTCATTTTTTGTGTTTCCTTAAGCCTATAAGACAGTCCGGTCATATTAACCAGATAAGCTTTATGTGTAAGCCTGTCAACCATTGCCGCCACAAGCACCTTGTCCTTTATGATTTCATTCCATCTGTTAAAAGCCAAATTAGTAGTAATGATTGTAGCCTTTTTTCCGGCTCTTAACGACAGGTGGTTAAAAAGCAGTTCTCCTCCTTCCTTGTCACAACTGACATATCCGAACTCATCACAGATGACCAGATCGTATTTTTCAAACCTTAATTGTAGCGTCCTCAGTGTCTTTGCTGATTTAGCCTCCCTTATCTGGGTAAGCAGGACCGGCACTG
>CDZY01047941.1_pt1 | contig 43736 bp, 40 predicted proteins | sample 557671 | NCBI WGS metagenome assembly CDZY01 (sample SAMEA3182091, study PRJEB8094) | gut metagenome | biome: human; feature: gut; material: Stool; isolation source: human stools | place: Canada | collected 2013-03-11
GTGAATATCTCATTGATGTCATGCATTATGGCGCTGTTTCTCTCAGTAATCGCATCTTTTTTGCTTATTTCAAAGTAGTATGTAGACCTGGACATTGGCATAGCTTTAAGAAGGTGTTTCAGTTGGAATCCTTCAGCGCGGAGTTCTTTGATGATTGCCGCTTTTTCGCCTTGAGTCGCGCAGCTTCCCTTTCTTCTCTCAAGGCGATCTCTTTTTTTATCACTTCGATCTCGGCTTTCATGTATTCATTTTCAGTTCTTAACCGAATTAGTTCTTCATACTCAGATTCGTTGGGTTTTGGAGGTTTTCTCGTGCCTATTTTTTTCATATCAGGATTATTCGATTTACGACCTTTCGTTTTGTTAATAAGTCCATTATAACCGTAAATCTTATATTTGCGAACCCATTGATATAACATAGAATCACGAATTCCTGCGTGAATTGCGACTGATTTGTTGGATTCTCCGGAAATCACTCTAGCAACAAGTTCCAATTTTTCTTCAGGGGACCATTTTTTATAAGATCCTTTTGGCTTTAGTGCATCGGGCCCTTGAGCATCTTCAAGATGCATCCAATCATTTAAGTAATGGATAAAACGTTCTCTGGAAATACCTTTAGGAATGTCTGGAACAATCCCTTGGCGATACATCTCTACACATTTCCTTTTAAATTCATAACTATATCGCATAAAAATACCCTCCTTACTGGTTTGTCCAGTAAAGAGGGTACATATCAGATGTCTCGCTCTTTGTTTTACCTCAGCCGTATCTTTGATTAAATCGGGGCTTTCTGATAAAAAGAGAGTGTAGATACGGAGACTACACATTATCAAGAAAGGACGATCAAAGATGGCAAAAAAGAAAACACAGATCCCGAAGTACGGGACCATTACATTGAAAGGAATCCAGTATTACAGAACCAGGATTACGGATGCAGATGGCAAAGAGTTGAGTTTGTATGCCGCAACTTGTGAAGAATTGTATGAGAAGCAGTTAGAGGCCCGGAAGCAGGTGGAAGAAATTATCTTTCACCGGCAGCACCCGACAGTAGCCGAGTATGGCGAGAAGTGGCTGCTGATGCAGTCGGCAAAGGTGTCTGCGTCTACACTCAGAGGTTATACGAGGGATATGACAAACTATATCATCAAACCTCTGGGAGAGATGTATATGGAAGAAGTGACTGCTGACGATATTCGGCTGGCGCTTGTTCCATTGTCAAAGAAATCGGAAGGCTTATACAATAAGGTCAATATGCTACTCAAGTGCATTTTTTATGCGGCAGAGAGAAACCAAATTCTTGAACACAATCCCTGTGCGGGAATATCCGGTAAAGGCGGAAAACCGACAAAAAAGAAGGAGGCATTGACAGATCAGCAGGTAGCCGTGCTTCTGGATACAGTCAAGGGACTTCCTCCATATTTGTTTATTATGCTCGGTTTGTATTCCGGTCTGCGTCGGGAAGAAATTCTTGCACTGCAATGGGATTGTGTATTTCTGGACGAGGATACACCTTATCTATCGGTGAGGCGGGCATGGCGTACAGAGCATAACAGACCCGTGATTTCTACGGTGCTAAAGACTCCGGCGGCAAAAAGGGATATTCCGATACCGAAGTGTTTGGTGGATTGTCTGAGAGAAACGAAAGAAAATTCCATATCAGATTATGTGATTGCTGACAGCAAAGGGGAGCCGCTGGCTGCTTCGCAGTTTCAAAGAGTGTGGCAGTATGTCGTTGTCCGCTCCACTAAGCCCCGGAACTATTATAAGTATGTGAATGGGCAGAGCATCAAATACACGGTTACCCCAACGCTGGGCATGACCCAGAAAAATCAACCCAAAATCAGATATACGCTGGACTTTGATGTAACCCCGCATCAGCTGCGGCACACTTACATTACCAATCTTCTCTATGCTGGTGTTGATCCAAAGACCGTCCAATACCTTGCCGGACACGAAAACAGCAAAACAACTATGGACATCTATGCAAAAGTGAAGTACAATAAACCAGAGGAGCTGTTTGGGGTAGTAAATGGTGCGTTTCATCAGGCTATTGCTGAATGAAAAAATGCCGTTTTTTATGGTCCGCACACCGGATAACTGAGAGGCAGAAAGCCGGAAAATCCCGGAGTATCAAGGGAAAACAGCTTAAAAACTCGCGCAGTACGGAGTGTTTGTTGCAAGTATATCTATATTGGACAAGGATTTCAGGGTAGTAGCCTCAAGTGAAAGTTATGAGGCAGGTGATACAAAACAGAAGAAAAGTCTTTCACATTTTGTGACTGACAGCTCTGAGCGTAACAGTTTCCAGAAAGCCTGGGATGAGGTTGACCATAACAGTAACCCGGTTGGTAAAATATATTATAAATACAGGGGTGATAGTTATGTAACTTATTATTCTGATGTTGATAACACTAATTGGGGAATGAGACTTACTGAGAATCTGAGTGCACAGAGGCAGACAGGCAGGTCATACACAGTTATGTTATGTCTTGCGTTTGTATTCTTTGTCCTTGCTATATTTATTGTGCAGATATTTATTACAAAGAATGTATTAGCACCAATAGAACAGATAATGAATGTGTTTAATGATATCAAGGCTACACAGGACTATTCAAAGAGACTGCCTAAATCAAATAGTGTTGAGATGAACCAGCTTTCCGATGAAATTAATGGACTTCTCACACATATAGAAGATGAGAATATTCAGGAAAAGGAAAGGCAAAGACATTTAAGAGAACTTGCTGAGTGTGATCCGCTTACTGGAATTAATAATAAAAAAGCGATTGAGCAGAAAATGCTTGCTATGGTTCAGAGTGCAACTGATAAAAAAGTGCGTATAAGTGTTGGATTTCTTGATATTGATGATTTTAAAGATTACAATACTAATTATGGACATCAGGAAGGCGATAATGTAATCAAATTTGTTGCCAATACATTAAAGGAGAATTTTAAAGGTGAAGTTGGACGAAATGGCGGAGATGAATTTGTATTTGGTTATGAAGGGGATATAAGTAAAGAGGAACTTGATAGGAAAGTAAAGAAGGTCTATGATATTCTTAACAAGGGTTATACAAGAGGCGATTTGCTAAAGAATATGTCTGTTCCTTGTAGTATAGGTATTGTAACTGCGATAGGTGGAAGCTTTGATTATGCCAAGCTGTTAAAAGAAGCAGATAATGCAATGTATGATGCTAAGATTAATGGAAAGAATACATATGTAATAAGGGAGTTATAGGAATATTATTCCTATAACTCCCTTGGTTTATATAGTTTTAAGCATTTTTTACAAGTACAGCATAAAGTGTTCTTGAAAGAATACTTGCGACAACAAAGCATACAACAGCTTCAATTGCACCCTGTGTTCCGACAAATGCGATAACGAAAGTAAATGGATTGCTTGCAGCGAATTTAGTTACATAAGTCTGAATAAAATCAGTTCTATAGAAAAGTGCAACAAGTGTACTCATAAAGAGCAGTGTGTTAAGAAGTGGGCAGGCAAGGCTTGCGATGTAGTAAGATACCTTCTGTACACTGCGGATATTATGAAGTCCCTTGAATATAAGTCCTGTAAGAAGTCCCTCAAGTGTTCTTGGAACAACTGTAAGAATAATAGTGAATACAGGGCTGATATTAAATAATGCAAATGTAAATACAGAGCCGCCAGTTACTGCCTGATAGAGGCTTGTAAGTCCGAAAGTAAGACCACATATAAGTCCACCAACAGGACCAAGAATTATAGCACCAACAGCTACTGGAATTGTCAAAAATGTGATAGTAAGACCTGGAAGTTTAATGTATCCAAGTGGTGTAAAAGCCATAATGATAATAATTGCTATCATAGCGGCAAGTTCAACCATATATTTGGTTGTAAAAGTTTTGTTGGCAGTATTATTAACTGCACTTGTCTGGTTGTTATTCATAAAATCTCCTTTTCGTCTGATAAAACGGCAATCCTGTCTTTCAGACATTTTTAATTGTAGCGTTATGACAGATGGGATAAACACGAATAAGTGTATACAGATACCAAAAATATCTCATATTAGTGTAAGTACATAAATGATGTAGATATACAGACTGGTATAAATTGATATACTATATTGTATATCAATCAAAATGAAATCAGAATATTAATTTAGCATATTTAAAAGCAAAAGTTCAGAATAAAATCTTGTTACACGCCAATTGAGGTCGCACATCAATTCTTTCTTCTACCATTAAAAAACTTCCTTGAAATAATTAAATAAATAATCCAATAATTATAAACTATAAATACCAATGATTACAGGTGATAATAATTACTGGCAGCTGATACATTTTCATCCGAATAACGCTCACGCGTATAATATCATACTTGATAATACAGGGCAATACATAGATTGGATAAAATTGTATACAATGTTTATAAAGTATTAATAAATGCTTCTTATTTCCTTAATTTACATATTTTCTCAATAATGATAAAATAAGAAAATATCGTGGCAGACTACTTTATGTTATTGCCTGATTTGAAGAGATATAGTTTATGAAGAGTTTAATAGAAAGGAAGAATTATGAGCAGAATATTGAAAAGTATTGCCCCATACTGGAAATCAATAATAATTATTCTGTTGTTACTTGTGTTGCAGGCGAATTGTGATCTTGCACTTCCACAGTACACATCGAATATTATTGATGTTGGTATCCAGAATGGTGGTATAGGACATAGTATTCCAGAGAAGATTACTAAAGATGAATATGATATAGCGAAGATGTTTATGACGGACGAAGAGATAAGCATATGGGAGAAATGTTTTGAGGAACAGGATGACTTATATGTCCGTACAGAAAATAATGATAAAAGGTTAGATGAATATGATGATACACTTGCTATGGCACTGATTATTAATAATCAGATGTCATCAGTTACAGTCACACAGTTCAAACAGCAGATGGCGGCACAGATGGGCGTTGATGTATCTGAACTTGAGAATGTTTCAGTTGCAGACCTTGGAAAGAGAATGGGTGTGGAACTTGAAACATTTACTAAGGATATTGAAGATGCTGATGGTAATGAAGTTCCAACAGAATGTGTAGATATGAGAATTATATTCAAGGCAATGTATGATAATGGTGCAATGTCTAAAGATACGTTTATATCTATGAGAGATGAATTCCAGTCAACATTTGATACAATGGGTTCAACCCTTATATCTTCAATGGGAAAGGCTTACGCTAAGTCAATGGATGCAAAGGCTGGAATGGATATGAAGGCCATACAGAAAAGATACCTTTGGATATCTGGTGCTAAGATGGTAGGAATGGCACTTCTTATTGCGGTATGTACTGTATGTGTTGCATTCTTTGCATCAAGGGTTGGTGCTGGAGTTGGACGTGATTTAAGAGGAAAAGTATATAAGAATGTAATGAGCTTTTCTAATGCAGAGCTTGATAAGTTCTCAACAGCTTCACTTATCACACGTACAACTAATGATGTACAGCAGATACAGCTCGTATGTGTTCTTATATTAAGAATGGTTCTTTATGCACCTATTATTGGTATCGGTGGAGTTATAAAGGTAATGTCAACAGGTGCTGGAATGGAATGGGTAATAGCCCTTGCAGTTCTTGTAATTATTGGCTTTGTACTTTTACTTATGGCAGTTGCAATGCCTAAGTTCAAGCTTATGCAGAAGCTTGTTGATAATGTCAATCTTGTATCAAGAGAGATACTTACAGGTCTTTCTGTTATCCGTGCATTCGGTAGAGAGAAGAAGGAAGAAGAAAGATTTGATAAGGCTAATAAAGAGCTTACAAAGACAATGCTTTTTACTAACAGGGTAATGACATTTATGATGCCGGTTATGATGCTTATAATGAACTGTCTCTCAGTAGGTATTGTATGGGTAGGAGCTCACAGAATTGACAGCGGTGTTATGCAGGTAGGTTCAATGACAGCATTTATTACATATGCTATGCAGATTGTAATGTCATTCCTTATGCTTACAATGTTGTCAATTATGCTTCCAAGAGCGATTGTAGCAGCAGACCGTATAGATGAAGTTATTAATACAAAGTCATCAATAACAGATGCAGAGTCACCTAAGAGTATAAGCAATCCTAAAGGACTTTTAGTATTTGACCACGTTAACTTTAAGTATCCGGGTGCTAATGAAAATGCTCTTGAAGATATCAATTTTGTGGCTGAACCGGGGAAGACAACAGCTATTATAGGAAGTACAGGATGTGGAAAGTCTACACTTGTTAATCTTATTCCAAGACTTTATGATGCAACAGAAGGTTCAATAACTCTTGATGGTGAGAATATCAAGAATATCTCAATGAAGGAATTAAGAGATGAACTTGGTTATGTACCACAGAAGGGAATATTATTCTCAGGTACTATTGAGTCTAATATCAAATTCGGTGCACCAGAGGCTTCCATGGATATAGTAAAGGAAGCAGCTGAGATTGCACAGGCAACTGAATTTATTGAAACTAAGTCAGCAAAATATGAAAGTCCAATCGCACAGGGTGGAACTAATGTATCTGGTGGACAGAAGCAAAGACTTTCAATTGCAAGGGCTATTGCTAAGAATCCTAAGATATTTATATTTGATGACAGCTTTTCAGCACTCGATTTAAAGACAGATGCGGCACTTAGAAAGGCACTTGCTTCTAAGGTTACAGACAGTACAGTTATCATAGTTGCACAGAGAATAAGCACAATACTTCACGCGGACCAGATTTTGGTTATGGATGAAGGTAAGATAGTAGGAAAGGGTACTCACGAGGAACTTCTGAAGAATTGTGAGGTATACCAGCAGATAGCCAAATCTCAGATGTCAGCTAAGGAACTGGGAATTGACGGAAAGGAGGAAGCATAATTATGGCAGATAATAACTCATATAAGCAGACTCCAAGACGAAGAGGTCCAGGAGGCGGTATGGCTCCTGCAGAAAAAGCCAAGAATTTTAAAGGCTCAATAAGCAAGCTTATGCAGTATATTGGCAGATATAAGATTGCTATATTGGCAGTTATGATTATGGCGGCGGCTTCTACAGTATTTACAGTAATAGGACCTAAGGTATTAGGTAAGGCAACAACAGGTCTTTCAGAAGGCCTTATGAAAAAGATTACAGGAACTGGTGGAATTGATTTCTCATATATTGGAAGAATTCTTATAATTGTACTCTGTCTGTATGCGTGCAGTGCAATATTCAGCTTTATTCAGGGCTGGATAATGACAGGTGTTTCACAGAAGGTGTGCTACAGACTTCGTAAAGAGATATCAGAGAAGATTAACCGTATGCCTATGAAGTATTTTGAGAGCAGGACATACGGAGAAGTTCTTTCAAGAATAACTAACGATGTTGATACATTAGGAATGGGTCTTAACCAGAGTATAACAACAATTATTACATCAGTTGCTACAATGATAGGTGTTCTTGTAATGATGTTAAGCATTTCACCACTTATGACAATTATTGCGATAGTTATTCTTCCAATATCCGTTGGTCTTGTATCATTTGTTGTTAAGAAGTCACAGAGTTACTTTAAGACACAGCAGGAATATCTTGGACATATTAATGGACAGATAGAAGAAACATATGGCGGACATATGGTTGTTAAGTCGTTCAATAAAGAGAAGGATATGGTGGATACATTTGACAAGACTAATGCTGTATTATATTCATCAGCCTGGAAGTCACAGTTCTTCTCAGGAATGATGCAGCCTATTATGATGTTTGTTGGTAACCTTGGTTATGCAGGTGTTGCACTTTCAGGTGGTATGCTTGCTATCAATGGAGTTATCACAATTGGTGATATTCAGGCATTTATACAGTATGTTAAGAACTTCACACAGCCAATAACACAGATTGCACAGGTTATTAATCAGGTACAGTCTATGGCAGCAGCTTCTGAGAGAGTATTTGAATTCCTTGAAGAAGAGGAAGAAGAACAGATAGCTGCCAATCCAGTACCTACAGATAATATCAGAGGTGAAGTTGAGTTTAAGCACGTTAAGTTCGGATATAAGGAAGACCAGATTATTATTAAGGATTTCTGTGCCAATGTTAAGCCAGGACAGAAGGTTGCTATCGTTGGTCCAACTGGTGCAGGTAAGACTACAATGGTTAAGCTTCTTATGAGATTTTATGATGTTAATTCAGGAGAAATCCTTATTGACGGACATAATATCAAGGACTTTAACAGACGTGAATTAAGAGATGCATTTGGAATGGTTCTTCAGGATACATGGCTTTATAAAGATACTATTATGGAAAATATCAGATATGGAAAGCTTGATGCTACTGATGAAGAAGTAATCGCTGCGGCTAAGGCAGCACACGCACATCATTTTATAGAGACTCTTCCGGGTGGATATAATATGGAACTTAATGAGGATGCAAGTAATGTGTCACAGGGACAGAAGCAGCTTCTTACTATTGCAAGAGCTATTCTTGCTGACAACCCAATCCTTATCCTTGATGAGGCGACAAGTTCTGTAGATACAAGAACAGAGATTCAGATACAGAATGCTATGGATAATCTTATGAAGGGCAGAACGAGCTTCGTAATTGCCCACAGATTATCAACTATAAAGGATGCTGATATTATACTTGTTATGAAAGAAGGAGATATCGTAGAGCAGGGCAATCACGAAGAATTACTTGCTAAGGGTGGTTTCTATGCTGACCTTTATAACTCACAGTTTGAGGAGGCAGAAGCATCTTAAGCTATGAGAGATACATTTATAGAATGGCTTATTTTAATCAATATAATAACATTTGTTATATATGCACTGGATAAATATAAAGCAGTACATCATCTTTGGAGAATACCTGAAAAGACGCTTATATTCTTAGCAATTATAGGTGGTTCTCCAGCGGCAATACTTGCTATGTATACAATAAGACATAAGACAAGGCATATTAAATTCACACTGGGTGTACCAGTTATACTTGTTATTCAGATAATCGTGCTTTATATTCTTTATACAAGATATGGTATATTTACAGGGTGAATATGAAGATTAAAGAAGTAATATGTTAAAAAAGTATAGATATAATATAGGACTGTGAATAAAAAAATCTGGGTTTTACGATTAACATACCGTTATGTGAGTTAATCATAAAATCCAGATTTTATTAATTGAAATTATATAATAAGTATTATAAGCGTCTGATTAACCAATAACGCCTACAAATCCGCATATCAGCACGATTATACCAAGTACAATTCTGTACCAGCCGAACACCTTGAAATCGTGTTTCTTAATGTATCCCATAAGAAATCTGATAACGAAAAGAGATACAACGAAAGCTACAAGCATACCAACAAGGAGAATTATTCCTTCCTGTGAAGACATTGAGTTATGAAGAAGGAACTTAACACCCTTAAGAAGGCTTGCTCCGAACATAACAGGTACTGCAAGGAAAAATGTATACTCAGCAGCAACAGTTCTTGAAACACCAAGAATTAGAGCACCGACAATAGTTGCACCTGAACGTGATGTTCCAGGGAATATAGCAGCGATAAGCTGAAAAAGACCTATATATGCAGCAAGCTTATAATCAATGCCTTCAATAGTTCTGACCTTGGCTTTCTTGCCGTGGTGCATAGTCTCTACAATAATAAATGCAATACCAAAGAGTATAAGCATAATAGCTACAGTAGTGTAGTTATAGAAAAGTTCTTCAAGCTTTTCATCAAATAATACGCCGACAATTGCGGCAGGTATGCACGAAACAAGAATGTGAAACCAGAGCTTGAATATATCACACTTGATATAAGCACCTGCACCCTCAGATGAGAGTGGTTCTTTATTATTGTTCTTTCCAAATGGCCATAACTTGTTCCAGAATAGTATAACAACTGCCATAATAGCACCAAGCTGGATAACTACCTCAAACATACTATAGAATGCATCAGATACTTTTAATGGCATAATTTCATTTAAAAGTATCATATGTCCTGTGCTGCTTATAGGAAGCCATTCAGTGATACCTTCGACAATACCAAAAAGTATCGCTTTTAAAATCTCTAACATTATTCCTCCAATCGGATACGGATATTGTATCATAAATATATGTATAAAAAATCTGTAAAATTCTTATATCCGTTCACTTTATTTTTTCTTAGAATTAATAATATGTTGTGATTATAATTCTGTTTCAGTTAGTATTCTCTCATTGCATAGAGATACTGTCAACTGTGAATTATCTAATTTACAACAAATTTTTATAAATTTCACTTTACACCGGTTATTGATAAAAAATATTGATAAGAGCCAATATGCGTGTTAAACTTATTCGGATATTTGATAATTACTAAAGCATATTTAATAAGATAACAAGGAGTCAGTTAATGGAAGTATATTTAAAACCAATAATATCAGCCTGCTATGTGTTTCCTATACTTGCTGTAATATTTACAATACCTTACATATTATATGAGTATCACAAATATGGTTCAATCCTTATACTTAGAACGGGGATTGTATATACATTTATATTCTATATGCTGACATCATATTTTATGACAGTGCTTCCACTTCCTCCAAGAAGCTCGGTTACACCGGATACTGCGAGTGTCCTGCTTGTTCCGTTTGATGCAATAAGGAGAATTATAACTACAGCTAATGTCACTTTGTCACAGCCATCTACATATGTTAACCTGTTTAAATGTTTTGATTTCTGGCAGGTTGCATTTAATATACTGCTGTTATTTCCGTTTGGAGTATATCTTAGATATTATTTTAAAAGACCCTGGTGGCAGGTGCTTATATTTTCATTTGGGTACAGCCTGTTCTTTGAATTGACACAGATTTCAGGACTGTATGGAATATACAGATATCCATATAGGTATTTTGAGGTTGATGACCTTATATGTAATACATTAGGTGGAGTATTAGGTTATGTATGCACACCGCTTATAGTGTTTATGCTTCCGAAAAGGGATAGACTTGATGAGGCTGCATATAAGAGAGGGCAGATTGTATCTGAATTCAGGAGAGGTGTTGCGTGGATAATTGATATGGTAATTATAATGATTCCAGTGCTGGCGGCTATGCTGTTGCTTTGGCACGAGCATATAATTACCAGGAAAATGGTGCTGGGTTCGGTATATGATGTGAGATATGTAGTTATTTTATCGCTGTATATCGTTATTGTGTTCACACTTACGACAAAGCTTACAAGAGGGCGGACAATAGGCAAGTCACTGGTTAATATACGTCTTATAGACTGCAAAGATATGGTTATTAATAAAGTTCCACATATAAAAATGTATAAGCTGTTTATAAGATATTTTATAATATATACAATAAGTGTACCCTCATTACTATATGCGTATAACTTTTATCGTATGGCGATTGAACTTGAAGGGGTAAAATTATGGGCAGTTACAGCAGGATGTGTGATATGTATTTTAATTACAATATATATGGCATTTGATTTATTATTGTGTCTGTTTAGCAGCACAAGAAATATGCTATATGACAGAATAACAGGAATTACGCATAGAAGTGACATAATAAGCAGACAGGATAATACAAATTTAACAAGTTAAAGATAATATTTAGCCGAATAAGATACATTTCGAATATATAACAGGAGGTACGATTGTGACAATAAAAGATTTGCCAGCAGGTAAAAGTGCTACAATATTAAAAGTAGGTGGAGATGGTGCATTAAGACAACATTTTCTGGATATGGGACTTATTCAGGGTGCAGAAGTTACAGTTATAAAATATGCTCCTATGGGTGACCCTGTTGAATTAAGAATTCATAGCTATGAGCTTACCATAAGACTTTCAGATGCAGAACAGATAGAGGTAAGTGAGCCTTATTGTATTGATAATAAAGCTGTGGAAAATGTTAAAATGAATAGTATAGTAAAGGAACATCCGGGATTTGGTGAAGGAGGCAGGTATCACGATAAGGAAAATGAAAATCCTCTTCCAGATGATGAAAAGCTGACATTTGCACTTGTAGGCAACCAGAATTGTGGAAAAACAACCCTTTTTAATGTATTAACAGGCTCCAATCAGCATATAGGTAATTTTCCAGGTGTTACAGTTGATAGAAAAGACGGAGTTATAAAAGGTTATCCTGATACACTTATAACAGATTTGCCAGGAATATATTCAATGTCACCATATAGCAGTGAAGAAATAGTAACAAGGGAATTTCTGCTTATGGACAAACCTAAAGGTATTATTAATATATTAGATGCTACTAATATTGAAAGAAACCTTTATCTGTCAATGCAGCTTATGGAATTAGGAATTCCTATGGTAATTGCACTTAATATGATGGATGAGGTAAGAGTCAATGGAGGTTCTGTAAGAATTAACGCAATTGAGGAATTGCTTGGAGTTCCGGTTATACCAATATCAGCGGCTAAAGGTGAGGGCATAGAAGAACTGGTAAGTCATGCCATTCACGTTGCAAAATATCAGGAAAAACCACAGATATCAGATTTTTGTTCCAAGGACAGTGCGGTTCATAGATGTATACATGGCATTATGTCGCTTATAAGTGACCATGCAGACAAAGCAGGATACCCTGAAAGATTTGCAGCCTCCAAGGTTGTTGAGGGGGATTCACTTGTACTTAAGCATCTTGAACTTGAGCAGAATGAAAAAGAAATGATTGAACACATTATAGTACAGATGGAAGAAGAATGTGGAATGGATAGAGCCTCAGCTATAGCAGATATGAGATTTGCTTATATTGAAGATGTCTGTAAGAATACGGTTGTAAAGCCAAGAGAAAGTAAGGAAAGAATACGAAGCCAGAAGATTGATAAGCTTCTTACTGGTAAATATACAGGTATCCCAATGTTTATAGCAATTATGGGACTTGTGTTTTATCTTACATTTAATGTTATAGGTGCGGCACTCTCCAATGTACTTGATATTTTAATTACATTTGTTACAAATGGGGTTGATAATCTTCTGACAGCAATGAATGTTAATTCGGTATTGCATGCACTTATCATAGATGGAATATTCAATGGGGTTGGTAGTGTATTAAGCTTTCTTCCGATAATCGTAACATTATTCTTCTTTTTATCAATTCTTGAAGATAGCGGTTATATGGCAAGAGTCGCATTTATTATGGATAAGCTCTTACGTAAACTTGGATTATCAGGAAGAAGTATAGTGCCTATGTTAATTGGTTTTGGATGTAGTGTTCCAGGAGTTATGGCAAGCCGTACACTTTCATCTGAAAGAGACCGTAGGATGACAGTTCTTTTAACACCATTTATGAGTTGTTCAGCAAAAGTACCTATATATGCCTTTTTCTCAGCAGCATTTTTCCCACATTATGCAGCGCTTGTTATGATAGGTATGTATTTTATAGGAATTATTGTTGGAATAATTATGGCGTTTATATTTAAAAAGACATTATTTAAGGGAGAACCAGTTCCATTTGTTATGGAGCTTCCTAATTACAGAATGCCTGGTGCTAAGAATGTGGTACATTTGTTATGGGAAAAGGCAAAGGATTTCTTACAGAAAGCATTTTCTATTATATTTATTGCAACAATACTTATATGGTTTATGCAGAATTTTGATATAAGGCTTAACGTTGTGGCAGATTCAAGACAGAGTATACTTGCTGTATTAGCAGGTATGATTACTCCGTTGTTTAAACCATTAGGATTTGGAGACTGGAGACTTGTAACAGCTATACTTACAGGCGTAATGGCAAAGGAAAGTGTAGTATCTACGATATCAATTCTATTTGGAAGTACGATAGAGATGGTATCTGTTATATCAGCTGCGGGTGCAATGTCATTTCTTGTGTTCTGTCTTTTGTATACACCTTGTGTTGCGGCAATTGCCTCAGTTAAAAAAGAACTTGGAGGTAAATGGGCAGCATATGTTGTAGTTATTCAGTGTGTTGTAGCATGGATTGCGGCATTAATTACATATATTATTGCTGGAATTTTATAACTCTGATAAATATGTATGCGAAAAAAAACATTGCAAAATCAGACTATTGATGATAAATTATCAATAAGCTAATTCCTAGAGGGAGTAATCGGCATATTTATATATGCAGTTATATCGACATAATGGCTTATAAGCCCGGTATTACTTTAAATGATGAGACTCGTGGACAGTATCAGTACTGTCTGCGGGTCTTTTTTATATAACTGCAATTCGTTTTCGTTAAAACATCAATTATTATATATGATATGACAATTGGTTATAATCTTTCTTGGAGCAACAGATAAAATATAGAAATGGGGACAATTAAGAAATGAGTATTGTTGAATTATTTATACTGGCAGTAGGACTTTCAATGGATGCTTTTGCTGTATCTATATGTAAGGGCTTGTCGCTTGGAAAGATAAAGCCTAAGCATATGTGCATTGCCGGTGCGTGGTTTGGTGGATTTCAGGCATTGATGCCGCTTATTGGCTATTATCTCGGAAGTCTGTTTGCCGATATGGTTACCAGATATTCACACTGGGTTGCATTTGCACTTCTTCTTGCAATTGGTGGTAATATGATTAAGGAGTCATTAGGGGAAGAAGAAAATGTCAGCAATGATATGGGATTTAAGAGTATGTTATTACTTGCAATTGCAACAAGTATTGATGCACTTGCAGTAGGCGTGTCATTAGCATTCCTTAAGGTTGCCATTCTTCCAGCGGTATTATTTATAGGCTGTATTACATTTGTCTGTTCAGCGGCAGGTGTTAAAATTGGAAGTATATTTGGTGATAAATATCAGTCTAAAGCAGAACTTTGTGGAGGGATTATTCTTATTCTTATAGGAATTAAGATATTACTTGACGGTTTGGGAATACTTTAGTTATAATATTATAATTAAGTAAGAAATGAGGATTAATATATGAAAGAAATGTTATTGGCATTATTACTGCTTATTATAGGTTTTGTGCTTCTTATAAAGGGAGCAGATTTCTTTGTTGACGGAAGTTCGTCAGTTGCGAAAAGATTAAAAGTACCTTCAATGATAATCGGACTTACAATTGTAGCTATGGGTACAAGTCTGCCAGAATGTGCAGTTAGTGTTACAGCTTCACTTAACAATAATAATGCTTTAGCTGTAAGTAATGTAATAGGTTCTAATATATTTAACCTTATGGTTGTGTGTGGTGTATGTGCATTATTTACACCATTGGCGGTATCAAAAGATACTTTAAAGAAAGAATTTCCATTTTCTATCATATGTGCCATTCTTCTTGCGGCACTTGGTGCTGTTGGAATGACACTTGGAAGAATTGACGGAATAGTATTTCTTGTAATATTCGCAGTTTACCTTTGCTTGATGATTGTATCAGCTAAAAATGCACGTAACGAGGCACTTAATAAAGAACTTGAAGAAGAGGTTGATGAAGAGATAAAAATTCTTCCAGTATGGCAGTGTATTGTATACATTATTGGTGGAGCAGTAGCTATTAAGTTCGGTGGTGATTTTGTTGTTGATGGAGCTTCCACAATTGCAACTGGATTTGGTATAAGCCAGAATCTTATCGGACTTACAATAGTTGCACTAGGAACAAGTCTTCCAGAGCTTGTTACATCAATCGTTGCGGCTAAGAAGAATGAAGTGGATATGGCATTGGGAAATGTCATCGGCTCTAACATTTTTAATATTCTTCTTGTATTGGGTGTTGCTGGGGCAATAAGTCCTGTAGCATTTGTAACAGAAAATCTTATCGACATTGCTATTCTTGTTGTTATGAGTGTGGTTGTATGGATATTCGCGTGGTCAAAGAAAAAGCTTGTCAACTGGCATGGTGCAGTTATGCTTGTATCATATGTGGCTTACCTTGTATACATTTGCATAAGATAAATATTGCATATAAGGCTGTTTACGTCATATATGAATTGTAATAAAATTATATATGGCAGTTCCGATTTCACCGCATCACTAAAGATAAGGAGAGGGACGGAATATGAACACATATAAGATGGTTCTTAATGAGGATACCAGAGTATTAATATATGGTAATAGCATTAAAGTAGTACGCATCAGAATTGATGAAATCAACTATATAAGCTGTGCCAACAGAATTATTATGATTCATACGAATAATGCCAGTGATAGATTTTATGGGAAGATGAAGGATGTATATAATTTATTGGGGAAATATGGGTTTGAGTACATTAATGAGTCGGAGATAGTTAATTGTATGAATGTGAGTAGTATGACGGTTAATTCGATAATATTAAGAGAGGGAACAGAACTAATATGTAGTAAAAAATTCAAACAAAAGTTCAGAAATCTTATGTGGAACTAAATTCATACCAAAGTTAAAGGTGAATTCCTGTCGGGTGCTATAAGGTACTGGCAGGAATTTACTTTTATATAACAGGAAATATATATAACCTAAGAAAGCGGAATGTCAGAATATTAAAAAAGTATAAATAACAAGTTTTTTAAGGCTTGGCTGTTTGTAATTAATAATTATAAGTGGTAAAATGTTACATATTTTATATTGTAATTATTATGTTGTAATTAATAGAAATGGAGGCTACAATGCAGGCATATACTGTATCGCAGTGGTTATTATTCTTTTATATATATTGTTTCTTTGGTTGGGTATGGGAATGTTGTTATGTATCAGCCAGAAAAGGAAAGTGGGTAAACAGGGGATTTCTTCATGGACCAGCACTTCCAATATATGGTTCAGGTGCAATGGTAATATTGGTAAGTACTATAGGAGTAAGGGATAATATAGCTTTAATATTCCTGTTTGGAATGATATCATCAACAATACTTGAATTTGTTACAGGATATTGTATGGAGAAAATGTTCGGCGTAAGATACTGGGATTACAGTAATCAGCCATTAAATTTAATGGGACATATATGTCTGTTCGTATCATTAGGCTGGGGTGTGTTCTCTGTTCTTCTTGTAAGAATTGTACACAGACCTATAGAGGGCATTGTATATATGCTTCCAGATACAATTACGGACATAATAGCATTTGTCTTGACAATAGCTATGGCAGTTGACTTTACACAGTCATTCAATGAAGCTATGGATTTGAAGGCTGCAATTGAAAAGCTTGCTAATAGTAATGAACAGATAAGAATTCTTGCCAAAAGACTTGAGGTTGCCTCAGCATTTGTTGAAGATGATTATAATAAAATGAAAGAAAAATTCGCTGAAGGTAAAGCAAGTGTTATGAATAAGGCAGGTTCAGTGGGTAAGCTTAAGGGTAGAATTTCATTCGAGAATGATATGAATGAAAGAAAAGGTGTTAAGCTTGCAACCTTACAGAGAATGACAGAGGCTGTTAAAGAGAGTCTTAAGAATAAGATTATGGACGAGAAGGCGGCTAACCAGCTTTTAGAAACACTTGAAAATGAAAAGGTAAATCTTAAGGCTGATACTGGAAGAAACTACAAGAGCGTATTCAGAATTATGAAACGTAATCCGGGTGCTATTTCAAGAAAGCACGAGGAAGAACTGAATGAAATTAAGAGAATGATTAAGTGATTTTAATGTGAGTTCCGGGCTGCTGGTGATTTTAGGAATTGTATTAATTAAATAAAATGTTTGGATAATGAGGATTGTATATGGAAAAGATTATAATATATAATGTAGCTGATGCCAGAAAGATTATAACAATGGCGGCTAATATGCGAATAAAAAGCATAGTTATTGACAATACTAAGCTTTCAGATACATTAGAAAATGTACTGGCATATAGTCAGGATTACAGAACTGATGATATTATGCCATTTATTAATAAAGATAAAAGCATAGTTATATTCTGTGATGTTACACAGAAACATCTGGACAAGCTTTTATTTGGTATCAGAAACAACAATCTTAATGTCGATTACAAGGCTGTTATGACTAAGACTAACAAGTCGTGGACATTGAATAAAATATTATATCATATGGAGATTGAAAAGAAAAACGAAAGGAGATAATTATGGAGATTATTCACGTTACAGAAGCAACATTTAAACAGGAGGTACTTGAGTCGGATAAGCCAGTGCTTGTAGATTTCTGGGCAACATGGTGTGGACCTTGCCAGATGCTTGCACCAGTCCTTGAGGAAGTAGCGGCAAAGCAGGACGATGTAAAGATATGTAAGATTGATACAGATAAGGAACTTAATCTTGCATTACAGTATAAGGTAGCTTCAATACCAACCCTTCTTTTATTTAAGAACGGAGAAGTTGCTGCAACTAATATAGGCTTTATAGGTGAAGAACAGGTTATGGAATTCATAGGCCAGTAAATAAATGTTAACTATTTGCGCAGCTTTTCAGCGCATCTGAAGTTTCGAAGAAACTTCTAAGTGACTACGAAGTAGTCATATTATATCATATTTTCTGCGTTGTTCTTCAACGCATCTGAAGTTTCGAAGAAACTTCTAAGTGACTACGAAGTAGTCATATTATATCATAATTTCTGCGTTGTTTTTCAACGCATACGAAGTTTCGAAGAAACTTCTAAGTGACTACGAAGTAGTCATATTATATCGTAAACAAGGAAAGGGCAGGCACAGCATCAGATTTATTATCTAGATGAATGATGCTTGCCTTTTTACTACATTTGCTAAGAAATGAGGTTATACATATATGAGAGAATTATATCTTGAATGTTATTCAGGAATAAGCGGAGATATGTCTGTTGCGGCACTTCTTGATGCCGGAGCGGATAAAGAATATTTGTTAAAAACACTTGCAACTATGCCTCTGACAGGTTATGAGGTTAAGATAACAAGAGTTAAAAAGAATGGTATAGATTCGTGTGATTTTAATGTAGTGCTGGACAGCGGACACGAGAACCACGACCACGATATGGAATATCTGTATGGACATCTTAATGGCGAAGGGCATACGCACAATTTTGAAAATGTACATTCGCATACTCATTCAGCACATCACAGCCACAGGGGGCTGAAAGAAATATATTCTATTATAGAGCAGACACAGCTTACTGAGAATGCAGAAAAGCTTGCTAAGAAAATATTCAGAATATTAGCAGAAGCAGAAGCCAAGGCACACGCTACAGATATTGAAAATGTTCATTTTCACGAGGTTGGTGCAGTAGACTCGATTGTGGATATAGTGGCGTTTGCTGTATGCTTCGATAACCTGCATATAGACAGGGTGTATGTTCCAGGTATCAGCGAGGGAACTGGAACAATAAGGTGCCAGCACGGAATAATTCCAGTACCAGTGCCAGCGGTTCTTAATATAACATCAGCTTATAATATAGAATTAAGCAATACCAATATTAAAGGCGAACTTGTAACGCCAACGGGAGCGGCGATTGTAGCGGCTGTAAGAACAGATACAGCACTTCCACAGCATTTTACAATAAAGAAGACTGGATATGGTGCAGGCAAGAGAGAGTATGAGCTTCCGGGAGTATTAAGGGCAATGCTTATTGAGAGTAATAGTGAAAGCTTAGACGAAAATGCTGACTTAATATATAAGCTGGAAACGGATATTGATGACTGTTCGTCAGAGATATTAGGATACACTATGGAGCGCCTGTATAAGGCGGGTGCAAGAGAAGTGCATTTTCTTCCTATATATATGAAAAAGAACAGACCTGCATATGAGCTTGTTGTAATATGCTGCAAGGAAGATATTACGACTATGGAAAATATCATATTTGAGGAAACAACGACAATAGGAATAAGACGTTGTGCAATGAAGAGAACAATTCTTCCAAGAAAAATTGAAAAAGTCAGTACACCATATGGTGAAATTGACGTAAAGGTGTGTACGCTTCCTAATGGCAAAGTTAAGAGATATCCTGAATATGAAACTATTAAGAGCATATGTGAGGCAGAAAATGTGCCATTGAGGGATATAATTGGGAATATAGGAGAATAAAAAATAATTAAAGACTGTTACAAGAAATTATATGCTGGCATTATATAGAACATAGAAATATAAAAGTCCTGAGTAATGTCAGCATATTAAAATATAAGTTTCGTGTGACAATCTTATATTATAAACCTGGAAAAGCATTTCGATATTATACATTTGCAGAGGCAGAGTTATGGTTAATATATTTTATTGATATGGGAAAATGATATAGCCGTCACCTGTATTTTTATAGTTGTACTATATCACTAAGCATTACAGAAAAATTAATTAACACGGTTGCCATCAGTACCAATAGTTACAACTCTTACAGGAATTGTCTTGCCGCTGTCAGCTACAGCCTTTTCAACTGCATACTGCAATCCACCACAGCAAGGTACAGTCATACGTGTTACAGTTATGCTCTTTATGTTATTATTCTTGAATATCTCGGTTAATTTCTCAGAATAGTCAACCATATCAAGCTTTGGACATCCGATAAGTGTTATGTGGTTACGCATAAAATCGTGGTGGAATGTACTGTAGGCATAAGCTGTACAATCTGCTGCAATAAGAAGGTCAGCTCCATTAAAGCATGGTGCAAAAGGAGATACAAGCTTAATCTGTACAGGCCAGTTGTTAATCTGGTTTCCACTTGCCGCTTTGTTAGCAAGTACTTCAGCTTCATTATATTCAGGAGCTTCACGCTCAATAAAACGAATTGCATTCATAGGGCAGGCTGGCAGACAGTCGCCAAAACCGTCACAATAATCATCTCTTAAAAGCTTAGCCTTTCCGTCAACAATTCCAATAGCTCCCTCGTGACAGGCGTGTGCACATAAGCCACAGCCGTTGCAGAGTTCTTCATTAATTTCTATAATCTTTCTTATCATAATCAAATAAATCCTCCTATTTATAGTAGTATTTTTATTTAATAGAAAATTCTGATAAAAATTCCTGTTAAATAAAAAGCTCTCTGGGCAGATTCACCATACGGCGGTAATGTAGATGCCACTAAAGTGTTCCGCCATAGGTGGAGAATCCTGTGAAACAGGATTCTATCCTGCAGACCCGCTAAAATGTCTTAATAAGTATATGTTGTGGTTATTTTCAGCCATATTTTCATAGCTGGCTGATTAGTTTGAATTATATCTTAACTACCTGGTAAGTATAATATTAAATATTAATAAAGTATGTTGTAAATACAACAAAAATAAGATTATAATGTAATGAGTGCAAAAGAAAAGGAAGCGGATGCGAAGCAGACATTTACTTTTCTTGCACCATTAACGAACGAATATCCTGTGAAACAGGATAAAGAGTGCGGAAGCACGAATTCGTGAGTGTAGGATATGCTAGGTTATAGTACAGGTGTGTAGTATATTAAGTTAATAGTGCGAAAAGATAGAGATTGGCAAATGAGTGCAAAAGAAAAGGAAGCGGCTGCGAAGCAGACACCGTAGATTTTATAGATTATTTTATGAATAATATAGAGAAGAATAGGATTGAAGAATATGGGCAGAATATTATATGACATTTCACAGGATTATATGGGAGTTATACAAAAGAGCAGGCTGTTTAGCGGTATAGAACCAGACGAGGCTAATGGAATGAGCAAATGCCTTGAGATAACATTTCGCGAGTATGACAAAGAAGAAGTTATATTTAATGAAGGCGATAAAATATCCAAAATAGGTATGGTGATTCAGGGCAATGTGAGCATAGAAAAGGCTGATTACTGGGGCAACAGGCATATTATGACATATGTGTCAGCGGGTGAAATATTCGGAGAGGCATATGCATGCAGTAACGACAAGACATCCAATGTAGAGGTTGTTGCGGCAGATAAATGTATAGTTGCATTTCTTGACACATACAAGGTTATGACGGTATGCAGTTCATCGTGCCAGTTCCACAGTAAGCTTATTCATAATCTTATATATATGCTTGCTGACAGGTGTGTGGTTATGAACGAGAAGATTACACATTTATCCAAACGAAGCACTAAGGAGAAAGTATTGTCATATTTATCAGCAAGAGCCGCCAAATGTGGGAGTGATGAGTTCGATATACCATTTAACAGGCAGCAGTTGGCTGATTATCTTTCAGTTGACAGGAGTGCAATGTCAGCAGAATTAAGCCGTATGAAGAAAAATGGAGAAATTGATTTTAGGAAAAATCATTTTATTATAAAATGTCGTGATAAACAATAATCTGCCGCTGTAAAGACACATAATTTGGAAGAAAATGTTAATTTAAGCCGTCATTGTATAAAACTAAAAACAACTAAAAAATGTATTGAAATTAATTGACAGGGGTGTTAATATACCCTTGCGAGAGATAGTTAAGAAATTAACATTTCGCTTTATATTTTTGAGAGTTTTGTATACAATATACAAACTATTATACAAATTAACAGTTATTTTATTAAGGAGGAACCAATAATGGTAAATTTTGATCAGTGGAATGGTTTCAAAGGCAGACTTTGGAAAGAAGAGATCAATGTAAGAGATTTCGTTCAGAACAATTACAAGCCATATGATGGAGATGAAAGTTTCCTTGAAGGACCTACAGAAGCTACTAACAAGCTTTGGGGAAGACTTCAGGAATTACAGAAGGAAGAAAGAGCTAAGGGCGGCGTACTTGATATGGAAACAAAAGTTGTTGCTGGTCTTACAGCTTATGGTCCTGGATATATAGATGAATCTATGAAGGAGCTTGAACAGGTAGTTGGTCTTCAGACAGATAAGCCACTTAAGAGAGCATTTATGCCTTATGGTGGTATCAAGATGGCAGAAGAATCATGCAAGAACTATGGTTATGAACCAGATCCAGAACTTCATAAGATCTTCACAGAATATCATAAGACACATAACCAGGGTGTATTCGATGCTTATACACCAGAGATGAGAAAGGCTCGTCACAGCCACATCATCACAGGTCTTCCAGATACTTATGGACGTGGACGTATCGTAGGTGACTACAGAAGAGTTGCTCTTTACGGTATCGACTTCCTTATGGAAGAAAAGAAGAAGGATCACGCTAACTGTGGTTGTGGAACAATGACTGATGACGTTATCCGTTTAAGAGAAGAAATATCTGATCAGTACAAGGCACTTGCAGGTATGAAGAAGATGGCTGAAAGCTATGGTTATGATATCAGCAAGCCAGCTACTAACGCTAAGGAAGCTGTTCAGTGGTTATACTTTGGATATCTTGCAGCTATCAAGACACAGAATGGTGCTGCTATGTCTGTAGGTCGTGTATCTACATTCCTTGATATCTATATTCAGAGAGATCTTGAAGCTGGTACTCTTACAGAGAAGGAAGCTCAGGAACTTATTGATCATTTCGTTATGAAGTGTAGAATGGTTAAGTTCGCAAGAATTACATCATACAACGAATTATTCTCAGGAGATCCTACATGGGCTACTCTTGAAGTTGGTGGTACAGGTATCGATGGACGTTCAATGGTTACAAAGAACGACTTCAGATTCCTTCATACACTTGAGAACATGGGACCTTCACCAGAACCAAACCTTACAGTACTTTATTCTTCAAGACTTCCAGAAAGCTTCAAGAAGTATGCTGCTAAGATTTCTGTTGATACATCTTCAATCCAGTATGAGAACGATGATGTTATGAAGGTAACATGGGGCGATGATTATTCAATCTGCTGCTGTGTATCTGCTACACAGACAGGTAAGGAAATGCAGTTCTTCGGAGCTAGAGCAAACCTTGCTAAGTGCTTACTTTACGCTATCAATGGTGGTGTAGATGTTAAGAACAGAGAACAGGTTGGTCCTGCTTACAAGCCAGTTACTTCAGAATATCTTGATTATGATGAAGTTGTTGATAAGTTCGATGCTATGATGGATTGGTTAGCTGATCTTTATGTTAATACACTTAACCTTATCCAGTATATGCATGATAAGTATTACTATGAAGCTGCTGAGATGGCTCTTATTGATACAGATGTTAAGAGAACATTTGCTACTGGTATCGCTGGATTCTCACACGTTGTAGATTCACTTTCAGCTATTAAGTATGCAAAGGTTAAGACAGTACGTGATGAAACAGGTATCGTTGTAGATTACGAAATCGAAGGCGACTTCCCTAAGTATGGTAACGATGATGACAGAGCTGATGATATCGCTGTATGGTTACTTAAGACATTCCTTGAGAAGATTAAGAAGAGACATACTTACAGAGATTCAGAGCCAACAACATCTATCCTTACAATTACTTCTAACGTAGTATATGGTAAGTACACAGGTGCTATGCCTGACGGACGTAAGGCTGGTACTCCACTTGCTCCTGGTGCTAACCCAAGTTATGGTGCAGAGCAGAATGGTCTTCTTGCTTCACTTAACTCACTTACAAAGCTTCCTTACGAGTGGGCATTAGATGGTATTTCTAATACACAGACAATGAACCCAGACGCTTTAGGACATAACGAAGAAGAAAGAATTAACAACCTTGTTAACGTTATGGATGGATACTTCGATCAGGGCGCTCATCACCTCAATGTTAACGTATTCGGTAAGGATAAGTTACTTGATGCTATGGAACACCCAGAAAAGCCAGAATATGCTAACTTCACAATCCGTGTATCTGGTTACGCTGTTAAGTTCATCGACCTTACAAAGGAACAGCAGATGGATGTTATTTCTAGAACATTCCATGACAGAATGTAATCATATCTTATAGATAAGATATAAGTTAGATATTAAAATAAAGGTCCACATACTTGTGTTAGTGCAGGTATGTGGGCTTTTTTTAGTTATTAGTCAGGAGTTTAGTTGCAAATCCCATATTTTATGACTTAAATATTAATTATTATATATGCTTTTGATTGTATCGCCAGCTTTTAAAGCTGGCGATATTTTATGTAATTATGAACTTGTATGTTGAAATTAGAAAATAACCCCATCACATTAGTTGTATGTTTTAATATAATAGCAATTGATAATATTGCAATTGCCAACTGTGATGTTGCAAAGGATGACACGATATGATAAAATTCTTAACTAATTATAAAATTATTATTATTTTATAATTATATTTTGAATTCATTTTTAATATGAAGGGAGAACAATATGAAATATTGTAGTAAATGTGGAAGACAGCTTATGGATGGGGAATTAAAATAAATTCAATTATAAATGATACTAATAAATATAATAAAAATATAGAAAACGCAGACTATTATTTAGAAAATAAACTATATCAAAAAGCAATAGCCGAATATCAGGAAGCTTTAAATATTAAAGAATCTATTGAAGTAAGAAATAAATATCTTGATGCGTATTCAATGGCGTATGAAGATGAAGTTGTAACAAGAAGTGAATATTTAAAAGCACTTGATGAAACATGTGGCATTTATCCTAAGTATGCAAGTTATTGGGAATGGATAATTGAAGTATGTGTTAACACTAATCAATATGAAAATGCCTATTCTTATTATAAGAAGTCTGTAAATAAAGGCGTAAAAAGTGAAAAACTGACATATTTAGGAGATGTTGTACAATATTCATATACATTAAAAAATAAAGTTTACACAAAGAAATATAGGAATAGTGATGGAATATATACATTGTATAATGAAAATAAGTGGGGTGTTATGAGTGCTTCAGGTGATTGGAAGTATGAGTGCTCATATGATTTTGCAAGTCCCGTTTCAAAAAATTCTGAGGTAATATTATCGACAGACAAAGATACTAGAGAACTAAAAGGCGCTGATGTTGTTCAAAATTATGTGAATGAAGAAATAAATGAATGTAAAGCACCATCGGAAGATATTGTTTTAATTAATAAAGATGGCTGGAGATTCTATGATTGTAACAAAAATGAATATATATTATCGAATTATGAAGATGCTTCAGTGTTTATGAATAATAATGCTTTTGTTAAGAAATCAGGGAAATGGCATTTGATAGATAAAAATGGGAATGATACATCTGATACACAATTTGATAATGTGAAATTGTTTGATAGTGGTGAATATTTATATGACGATTATTTTTTAGCATCAGTTAATGGAACATATGGTTTGTATAATAAGTCAGGCAAAAAGAAAACAGATATTCAGGGAATAGACGTTGATTTATATTTAGGAGAGGAAATTGCATTTTAAGGCGATAATGGCAAATGGGGCTTTATAAACAGTGATAATAAAGTTGTTATAGAACCACAGTATGATGATGCAAAAAGCTTTTCTAATGGATTGGCAGCTGTAAAAATGAATGGTAAATGGGGCTTCATAAACAAAGAAGGAAGAACGGTTATAGATTATCAATTTGTTGATGCTGATTATTTTACATCTGAAGGGTTATGTTTTGTAAGTTTTGTAAAAGATGAATATTGTCAGATTAACTTAAAATTCAAAAGGAGAAAATAAATGAGTGCAGAAATTAAATTAAAGATTATAGTAGGAATTATGTGTGGAATTACATTGGGAATTCCATTTACTCCAATAGTATGCTTGATGAGACATTTGTTTATTGTACCATTTAAATATAAGAAAATGCTTAATAAAGCTATAGAACAGGGGCATGTTGTAAAAGCTAAATTAATAAAAGTGAAAGATGCAGCAGGAGAAGGTGGACATGGACAACTATTTCATCAGGAGATTTTGTATGTAGATTATCTGATGATGGTTATATATATGATACAGCTGGACCTTTTTTACATGTATATCAAGAAGATGATATTGTGATTATTTTAGCATTACTTAATTCGCATGTGGCAAATTATTATTTAAAAGTAATGAATCCTACAATTAATTTTCCGCCGGGATATATTCAAAGTGTTCCATTTTCAAATGAATGCAGAAATCTTAAAGTGAGTAAATTAAGTGAAGAATGTATTTCTATATCACGAAACGATTGGAATGCGTTTGAAACATCATGGGATTTTAAATGCCATCCATTAATATCAGTTATTTCAAAAAATAGAGTATTGTTTGATGATATCACAGACATTGATTTAGCAGAATGTTACACTTGTTGGGAAAATGAATGCAATGAGCGTTTTAATCAGCTCAAAGCAAATGAGGAAGAATTGAATAGTATTTTTATTAATATTTATGGCTTGCAGGATGAACTGACACCAGAGGTAGAAGATAAAGATGTCACAGTTCGTAAGGCGGATTTACAGCGTGATATTAAGAGCTTAATTTCGTATGCTGTTGGTTGTATGTTTGGACGATATTCTTTGGATGAAGAAGGTCTTGTTCTGGCAGGACAGCCATTTGAATCACACTTTTTTGAAGCATCAGCACCAGTTTGTGGAACTGGATTTGCAGGAGCACCTGGGGCATCCGTTCCAATAGGTGAATTTTATTATAAGACAGATGATGGTGTGAAAAAATGTACTTATAATCTAGATAAAGATAATATCATTCCAATTTGTGATGAAGAATATTTTTCGGATGATATTGTTTCAAGATTCTGTGAATGGGTGAAAATTGTATATGGTGAGAAAGCATTGGAGACAAACCTTGATTTTATTGCAAAAGCGCTTGGCAACAAAGGAAATACAAGCAGAGAAGTAATCAGAAATTATTTCTTAAATGATTTCTTCAAGGATCATTGCAATACTTATTCTGTTACAGGTTCCGGTAAGCGTCCTATTTACTGGCTGTTCGATAGTGGAAAGCAGAATGGCTTTAAGGCACTTATTTACATGCATCGCTATGATACGGACACAGTCGGTAGAGTAAGAACTGATTATCTCCATAGGGCACAAAAGTATGTGGAGACTGCAATGCAGAGTGCCCAGTATACGATTGACAATGCAACATCAGCATCTGAGAAATCAAAAGCAACAAAGGCGGTAACAAAGTACACAAAACAGCTTGCAGAGATGAAGATATATGATGAAGCAATTGCCCATGTGGCTAATCAGAGAATAGAGATTGACTTGGATGATGGTGTAAAGGTGAATTATGCGAAATTCCAAGGTGTAGAAGTGGCACAGGAAGGTAAGAAAGCATTAAAAGTGGACTTATTTGCTAAAATATAGGAGCGTGAGTTCATGAAAATATCGATTATTTAATGGATGCTGATAGCCATTTACTGGATACAAAGTGTTCAATAAGTATCCATTAGTATCTGATAGGTATCCATTATCAACCACTTACTGGATACTATTTATCGTGTTGATTGAATAAATGTAATTTGTGCAGAGCATCTGAACAAATAGATTAGAAGGTGAAATATGGATTTACAGAACATACAGGATCAATTAAATACAGAATTTGCCAAGTCAGAGACAAGAATCATATTCTGGTTTGATGATAAAGGTGAATACGAGGATGAGGTATCGGAACTGCAGCTTGGTGATGTAAAGCTGCACATTCTTGATGGTACAAACTGGCTCTATTCAAAGTATTTATTAAATGAAGAGGATAAAGAGAGTAAATATCTTGTATATGCAGCCTTTGCAAAGCCAAGTGATGCAGAGAATCCGCTCGCAGATACGTATTATTACTCAACACCTTATTATACAGACAGAGTGTCGCAGATGTCTCAGGAGATTGGCATTGATAATCGCTTTAAGGAGCATTTATCGCAGTATGGTAATTTTTGGAAGAATAAGCATCGTATTGAGAAGTTCAAGGAACTTGGAATTGACCATTACAATGCTCAGACGATTGATATTGGTTTGATTGCTGTACTCACGGATGTAAAGACTCCAAATTTTGAGGAAGTAGTTAAGCAGATAATGCTCGGTGACAATGAAAAGTATTTTAAAGCATTGGATGATAATGGATTGACTGAAAAGTTCTGGGAACTATGCGAAAAATTCTTTGGATATCAATCTGAAAAGCCAAACATGGATGATTTGTCTGCTTGTATGATATTAACATATGCGTCATCTACATTAAAGGCAACAGTTCCGGAAGCAATGAGGACTTATATTCTTAAGAAACGCAATGATGTTGTGGTCTTTATCCGTAATATCATGGACAATGTAAATTATCAGGATGCTTATGACAAACTGGTAGAAAGAATAGATAAGTCATTACGTTTTGTGACAAGAATACAGGATGGATTAAAGAAAGATGTGGAGAAGAAAAAAGATAATTCTCTCCAGTTGGCGGACGTTTTCGCTTGTGATGCATTTTCCGGGTTAGATGACATTATTATTGACTGGGCATTGGAACAGTTAAATGATGAGATTTTAGATGCACAGATTGATGGACTTAATATTGCTCAGGTAGCTGACCAGAGAATGTCTAAGGCATATCATTATAGCGAAAGATACAAGAATGAATATACGACTATCAAGTATGCGTATTTGATGATGAAGTCTGTATCACTTATGGAGTTCTCAAGTGATATTAAGACATTGGTTGCAAATTATCAGAAAGAGTCATACCTGATAGATTCATATTATAGATGGTTTTATTATGCATATGACCAGATTGAAGATAACAGTAAATTCTCTGATGTAAGACAGAGAGTAGAGAATATTTATGCGAATACATATTTGCAGAAGATAACACCGAAGTGGAATGAAAATTTTACAAATGATGTAATGAATGCTACAGACCTGCCGAAGCAGGAAGATTTCTATAAGCATTATCTTAGAGGATACGATGGAAAACAGAGAGTCATTGTGATTATTTCCGATGCTTTTCGATATGAGTGTGCAAAGGAACTTTTCGGCAGATTGGAATTGGATGAGAAGTGTACACCGAAGATGGAGTGTATGCTTAGCTGTCTGCCGTCTGTTACATCAGTAGGAATGGCGAGTCTGCTTCCACATAAAGAGATGCAGGTGGATGGCAACTTAAATGTGACTGTTGATGGACAGGCATGTGCAAGTATGGAACAGAGAGACAAGATACTGAAATCTTATAATGAAAATAATGTGGCATTGTCATTTGATGAAGTGGTAAATGCTAATCAGGCTCGAATCAGGGAGTTGATTCAGGGCAAGAATATCGTGTACATCTATCACAATCAGGTGGATGCAAGAGGAGACAAGCCTGCAAGTGAGAATGAGGTATTCAATGCTTGTGCAGAGGCGATAGAAGAGATACATAAGTTGGTTAAGAAACTGACTGGTTATGTATCGGCACCAAAGTTTTTCATTACTGCAGATCATGGCTTCTTATATAAGAGAGACAGATTACAGGAGTTTGACAAGGTAACTTATCCAAAGGATAAATGCCTTTATACAAACAAGAGATTCCTTATTACAGAGGATGCAGTAAATGAGCAGGGAATCATGGCAAGAACAATGGCGTACCTTAATAAACTTTATGTAGATACACCGGTAGGAGCAGATATTTTCAAGGTTGCCGGAGGTGGACAAAACTATGTGCATGGTGGTACGTCTCTGCAGGAAATGATAGTTCCTGTCATTGAACTTACAACGAATACCAGAGGTGTGGCATACGATTATGTGGATGTTGTCCTTACATCTGTTACCCGTAAAGTGACAAACCTTATCACATACTTTGATTTCATTCAGACAGAGAAAGTCACAGACACTATGAAAGCAAGAAGCATCGTGGCTTACTTTACTACGGAAGATGGCGAAAAAATCTCATTTGATGTGCCTATGATTGCCAATAGCAGGGAAGAAGCACCGGAGAAGAGAACTTTCCATGAGAAGTTTACTTTGAAATCAAGAGAATATAAGTATGGAGACAAGTATTATCTTGTGTTGGCGGATGCAAATGATGAGAAGAATATCTTGCAGCAGTATGAGTTTATGATTGATATTGCGTTTGTTGATGATTTTGGATTTTAATAGGAGTGATTAATGTGACTACAAACAAAATACTTTTTTTAAGAAACTTGAATGATGAAGAACCGGAAAACTGGCAAAAATTTTGGAAAAGTTTTAATGCTTGGTTTGAATCAGATGCATTGAATAAAAATTTCATTAAGGATGAATACATATATTACAATAGTGGCTGGAATGGTGGAACATATGAATTAAATATTGATATGGAGCAGGAATATAACATTGAATATGGAGAGTCATATTCAGGTTTTAATATGCATGTAGATTATGAAAGTATTAAAAAGTTTGTAGAGATTGCATTTAGTAGATGGATAAAAAAAGAACAGCGATATGCATATACGATTAAGGTAAATGAACTTTTAAAAAAATTTAATTTGTCTTATAGGCTGAATCAAGGAAAATTAGCAAGAATAGGAGATCAGGATTTAGAATCGATTTCTAAAGTTAATGATATTAAATTGAATAAAGGTGATAGAGTATATTCTGCGTTTGAGACGTATACAATCATTGAATTTATTGCTCAAGGAGGTAATGGTAAGGTATATAAAGCAGAGGATTCTAGAAATAGAATAATAGCAATTAAAGTAGTATTGAGGGAACAGGGGAGTAAACTTGCAAGATTTAGTAATGAGATTAATTTTTGTGAAAGAAACCAAAATAAAAACATTATTGAAATCTATGATCATGGGACCATAGGTAATAATATGATCTTTTATGTTATGCCGTTTGCAAAAGAAACATTAAGAGATAGAATTAAAAAGCACATACAACATATTGACGCAGAAGAGATATTTATTAATATTTTGTATGGTCTTAAGTATGCACATGAGAAAGGTGCCTATCATAGAGATATTAAGCCTGAGAACATTTTATTTTTAGATGAAACTAATAATGCTGTTATAGCGGATTTTGGAATAGCTCATTTTTGTGAAGAAGATATTATTGCAAGTGTGAAAACAAAGGCATCCGATAGAATGGCAAATTTTCAATATGCAGCACCAGAGCAGAGAATAAAGGGAAATGCAAAAAATGTGGACGGAAGAGCTGATGTTTATGCTGCTGGACTTATTCTAGTAGAGATGTTTACAGGTGAATTGGTAGGAGCTGGTAATTACACGAAGATATCAAAAGTGGCACCAGAATATAAATATTTAGATGATGTGTTTAATGAACTTTTTTGTCAAAATCCAAATGACAGATTGTATCCAGTTGATGCAATAATAGAAAAAATCAATAGTTACAGGTCAAAGGAGAATAGTGATGGATCAAATTAATGAATATAATAATATATCAGAAACTGATGATAGACGAGAAATTATAAAGCAAAAGCTCCGTCAATATTATGATGGTCGTATTGTCCGCAAGGATTTAACAAAATCTATCCGTGAAGGAGCAAATGTTCCTGTATATGTACTGGAATATCTTCTTGGGCAGTATTGTAATTCTGATGATCCGGAGATTATTGATGAGGGAGTAGACAATGTTAAGCGTATTCTGCGTGATAACTATGTCCGCCCGGATGAAGCACAGAAGATATTGTCCCTGCTTAGAGAGAGAGGCAGTTATACAGTTATTGACAGAATTACAGTAGTGCTTAATACAAAGGAAGACCGGTACGAGGCAACATTCTCTAACCTCGGCATTAAGAATATTCCTATCAGTGCTGACTATCTGAAGGATTATGACCGCCTGCTTTGTGGAGGTATCTGGTGTATTCTCCAGCTTGACTATGAGTTTATCGAAGAAGATAAGAAGAATACACAGCCTATTCGTATTAGAAAGTTGACACCGATTCAGATGCCACATGTGGATATGGATGAGGTAAAGAATGGTCGTAAGGCATTTACTAAGGAAGAGTGGATGGATATTCTGCTTCGTTCTACTGGTATGGAGCCGGACAAGCTTTCTGACAGAGCTAAATGGTTATTGATTGCCCGTATGATTCCGCTTGTTGAGAACAACTTTAATATGTGTGAATTAGGACCTCGTTCTACAGGTAAATCATACATATATGAGCAGATTTCTCCAAACAGTATCCTTGTTGCCGGAGGACAGACAACAGTTGCAAATTTGTTTTATAACATGTCTAACAATACAGTCGGTCTTGTCGGAATGTGGGATGTTGTAGCATTTGACGAGGTTGCCGGTATCAAGTTTAAGGATAAAGATGGTATCCAGATTATGAAAGGATACATGGCATCAGGTGCATTTTCTCGTGGCAAGGCTGAGATACAGGCAAAGGCATCTATAGTTTTTGTAGGAAATATCAATCAGAGTGTTGAGACATTGCAGAAGACATCAAGTCTGTTTGATCCATTTCCTCCTGAAATGGGTACGGATACGGCTTTCCTTGACCGTTTCCATGCATATATACCGGGATGGGAGATTCCTAAGTATAGACCGGATTCATTTACAAATGATTATGGCTTTATCACAGATTATCTATCAGAGTTTATGCGTGAGCTTCGTAAGGATAATTACAGCAATATAGCAGAGAAGTACTTCAAATTAGGAAATAATTTAAATCAGAGAGATGCAATTGCTGTTCGTAAGTTGATATCTGGATTTATCAAATTGATTTATCCGGATGGAGAAGTCAGCAAGGAAGAAGTTGCAGAGATTATGGATATTTCACTTGAACTTCGTAGACGAGTAAAAGAGCAGCTTAAGAAGATTGGTGGAATGGAGTTCTATGATGTGAACTTCTCTTACATAGATAATGATAGTTTTGATGAGCATTTTGTATCTGTACCGGAGCAGGGCGGTGGAAAGATGATACCTGAAGGTATGGGCAAACCGGGATGCTTATATACAGTATCAAAGTCAAAGACTGGAATGATAGGCTGCTATCGTCTGGAAACACAGATGATGCCGGGAAATGGAAAATTGACTTGCACAGGTATTGGGTCAGGGAAAGAGCCAAAGGAAGCAACCAATACAGCATTTAATTATTTGAAAGCTAATGGTAATGCAATATCGGGTTCAATCAGTACAACAACTAAGGATTACATCATCAATTATCAGGATATGCAAGGACTTGGAATGACAGGAAATCTCGCACTTCCTACATTGATTGCTATTTCATCGGCAGCACTTAGTAAGCCACCGATCAGCAGTCTTGCAGTACTTGGTGAGATTAGTATTGGTGGAACACTTATTAAGGTAGAAGATTTAGCAAGTACATTGCAGGTGTGCCTCGATAGTGGAGCTAAGAAAGTACTTCTTCCAATCACATCGGCAGCAGATCTTGGAACTGTACCATCTGACTTAGTTGGAGCGTTCAGTCTGATATTCTATTCTTCTCCGGAAGAAGCTGTTTATAAAGCGTTAGGGGTAGAATAATATGTGTACTGAGTATTATTTAAAAATTAGACAGAAAATATCTGATATCAGCCTGTGATTTCAAAGAATTTCAATGATTCCCATTTTAAGATGACATTGCCTGTAATAAAGGAGTTTGCAGATAGAATAGAAGCATCATTTAAGTTTCTCTATGCTAATAAGGGTGAGGAAGTGGATTCGGTTCTTGAGAAGTGCATTATTACAGATAAATTTGGTAAGATGCATTCTTCAAGAATGGATTATGAGTTATTGACACATGATAGGTCAAAGAATGTAACGATTAGTATTCCGGAAGATGATAAGAAAATATTTATAAGTGGATCAACAATCGAATTTGTCTTTCTGTGCAGCAATCATAAGAGAATTACGACATCCTATAAAATTAACATATCTAAGACAACTATGCTGATGCAGGTAGCAGTGTGTCAGATGACAGAAGCGGAGTATAATAGGACAATTGATATTGTTGGATTGCTTATTAAAACAATGGACAATGGAGCAAAAAGTACAAATACTATTGTGGCAGATGGAAACAGTATGTCTGCGACTAATGAGCAGCCAGCATATACTTCATCAGATATAAAGGAATACTCTGATGCATTAAGAAGAGAAATTCATTACCTAAAACAGGGAAAAGGTAAAAAATATAAAATTGTAAATGGAAACAAACTGGTCAAAAGTGATAAAGGAATCTATACTTATCTATTTGAGATGGAAACAGAATTGCATCTGCCTGATGATGCACCGGTTGTAGTGGAGGCAGCAGGTGGATTGAGAGCAGTAGGTTCGGTTTTATCCTGCGAAGATTTTCAGATACTTTTGTTGTTGGACAGAGATCTGAATGATAAGGTAAGCTCAGCATATCTGATGGTAGAGCCTTGGAAACTTCTTGAAGCGTTAGACAAGAAGATGAATTCCCTTAATCCTAATATTAACAAATTGGCAATTAAAATAATGGAAGAGGGACCGGATTTATCAACTGATACAGACATTGCAAATGTACCGAAAGGACAGCCGGCAGTAGAGCACAAACTAGAGACGGATGATATTGTGACAGTATGGGGACCACCGGGAACCGGTAAAACATATACAATGGCAAAGATTGCCAACAGTTATATTGCACAGGGCAAGTCTGTTCTTATTGTATCTCACAGTAATGTATCAGTCGATGGTGTGATTAAGCAGGTTGTGAAAATGCTTGGAACGGACAAGCAGTCTATTTTGGAGGATGGAAAGATTCTGCGGTTTGGATATGTAAGAGACGATGAACTTTCTCAGAACCCATATGCTACATCATTCAATTATGCACTTAGTAAATGCGACAGTTATGCAAGACAGCTGGAACATTTGATGGCAAAAAGAGATGAACTGCGAGCAAAAAATCAGATGAAGTCCAAAGAGTATGACGAGGTAGAACATAAAATTAAGGAAATCCGTGGCGAGATAAGAAAAGAGGAAAGAAAATATGTAGAGAGAGCGCAGGTAATCGGGACAACTATTTCAAGAGCCACGATTGATCCTATGTTTGAAGAACGACAATTTGACCTTGTAATGTTTGATGAGGTTTCGATGGCTTATGTACCACAGGTTATTGCGGCAGCAGCTTTGGCAAAGGAAAAGTTTATGTGTGTAGGTGACTTTAGGCAGTTAGCACCTATTTCGCAGAGTCCTGATTCCCGTGTATTGCAGGTTGATATATTCTCTTACTTGCAGATTGTGGATGGAAAGGGAAATATGTACTGGCATCCTTGGCTTGTCATGTTGAATGAGCAAAGACGAATGGCTCCGGCAATCTCAGAATTTCCTAGCAAATTTATTTATAACAGATTGTTGAAGGATAATGCAGAGGTAATAAATGGAAAGAAAAAGAGAGATAATGATTTAGTTATTAAGAGTGCTCCTCTGCCGGGAGATGCATTAAATTTAATAGATCTGGCAGGAACATATTGTGCGGCGGATAAGAATACAGATGGTTCAAGATTTAATATACTTAGTGCGGTTATTTCATTTTCTACTGCTGTTAAGGCTGAGCAGAATCATATTGAGACCGTCGGTATTATTACTCCATATGCAGCTCAGGTAAGATTAATCCGTGCAATGCTGAAGGACTATTATACGAAGGGTACGACCAATGTGAGTTGTGCAACAGTACATCAGTTCCAGGGTTCAGAATCTGATGTGATAGTTTTTGATGCAGTAGAAAGTTATCCTAAGAGTGCAGTAGGATATCTGATGGGAAAAGAACCTAATCAGGTTGCCCGCCTTATTAATGTAGCAATTACACGAGGCAAAGGAAAAGTGATTACAGTTGCGAATGCAAGATTCTGGGAAAATGTGTTCAAAGGAACGAATCATATTTTCTATAAGTTACTGCAGCATATCAAGAATGGAAAACATCATGTAATAGATAATCATGATAAAACACTCCAGCCTTATATTGAATCTGTAAATCCGGGCAGAATGATCAACATCTTTATGAATGAACAGGATGCAATTTCGATGTTTGAACAGGATATGAAAAAGGCAAAATGGCAGACGGTAGTATCGCTTCCAAGTGGAGAATTAAGAGAGACTGAGCATCAAGTGTTTGAAATACTTGATGAAGCAGACAGCAGGGGTGTTGACATTAAGATGAAATCAAATGACTATGCTAAACTTCCGGAACAATGGAAAGCGTATTGTGTTGGAACTGAAAATGCGACATTTCCATTGATTATAATTGATGATGAAGTGGTATGGTATGGATTACCTACGGCAAAATGGAAGTTCCAAGTAGATAAGACAACATCAATGATCACAGTAGTACATTCTATGGTTAGAATTAAAGGCAAGAATACTGTAGAAATGATAAAAGCTCTTACGGACATAGAAACAGTTGTTGTAGGTCAGAACATAAGAAAGCTGGATAATAAGAAGAGTAAACTTGTTACTAATTCTTTTGCAGCAAGCAGTGGTAATTCAGAAGATAATGGTTCTATATTGAATTATGGTCTTGGAGCTTTTGTTGAAGAAAAGGAGTTTTGCCCGAAATGTAAGAATCATATGATACTTGCAAAGAATGCCAGAGGTACAGCTTACTTGAAATGTTCTAATAAAGCCTGCAAAGAAACGAAATATCTTACTGTTGATTTGATGAATTGGTATATCAGTTCTCATAATATAAAATGCCCTAAGAGAGATGGTGGAGAATTGAAGGGTGGATTAGGTAAGTATGGTCCATATGTCAGATGTAATTGTGGACATTTCTTGAAACCGGACGAAATCTGAGAGAAGGTGGTAAGTTATGTTGGAAATAATATTATATGCTATAGGATTTTTTATATTTACTATTTTCCTTCAGTGGTTGTTACATAAGGTCAGGAAAAATCATAATCATGGGAAATCTGCTATATGGGTAGGCAATGGAGCAATTGTTGTTATTTGTGTAATGGGATTGATGACTAAGAATATCAACTATTTTTCTGCATTGCTTGGATTTGTTGTGGGGGATGAAGTTGGTAAACAGGCAGGATGGCAGTAGAGACACATTAAGAAAAAACAAGTTTGCGACAGGAAAAGGAGGTGCATTATGATTTCAGATGAAAAAGCACAGGAAAAATTGGATGAAACAACAAATATGTTAAACATGATTAATAAGATTGAATTATATTCTCTTTTGATGAAGATTAAATATTCTGATAACAGAGAAAAAATTATTGATGAAACATTGAAGGTTACAAGATTTTTATTAACAAACGTTATGGATGTAAAGGAAGAATCTTTAAACGAAATAGATGAATGCTTTTCAAAATAAATAATTATAAAAGACGACAGGAGGCTTGCATCATGGAACGAGTAGTACAATTTTTAAAAGAAGCAGAGACATATTATCTGGCAACAGTGGAAGGCGACCAGCCAAGAGTTAGACCTTTTGGAACAGCACACATTTTTGAAGGAAAGCTGTATATTCAGACAGGCAAGGTAAAGGATGTTTCAAAGCAGATTCACGTAAACCCGAAGGTAGAAGTCTGTGCATTTAAAAATGGCGAGTGGCTTCGTGTAGCCGGAGAACTTGTAGAAGATGACAGAAGAGAAGCAAGACAGTCTATGCTCGATGCTTATCCATCTTTACAGAATATGTACTCAGCAGATGATGGAAATACCGAGGTATTCTATTTTAAAAATGCGACAGCTACATTTTCATCATTTACACATGAGCCGGAAGTAGTGAAGTTTTAATGACTAAGGATGAATGGTACAGGCAGTTATTTGAGCGACTGGATAATTCCAAGTTCCGAAGCAGTTTCCATCTGAAGCAGAAAGATATTGATTACATAAATGAAAAAGGGTTGGAAACAATCAGACAACATGCAAAGGATTTTATTACAAAAAGAGAAGCTCTGGCATATATAGCAAATGATGGTAAACAGACACCAATGCGTGGTCATCCTGTATTTATTGCCCAGCATGCAACGGCAACATGCTGCAGGGAGTGCATCCGAAAGTGGCATAAAATGCAGCCGGGAAAGGAACTAAGTCAGGTACAGCAGGATTACCTTGTAGATGTAATTATGACATGGATTCAACGAGAAATGGAGAGGCAGGAACATATAATATGAGTTTGAAAAATGTATTGATTATTGTTGATAATATTGACGAATCAATTGATTTTTATGAAGAATTGTTTGGATTGCGTGTGATTACAAGGATGGAAGGCAATGTGATAATGTCTGAGGGGCTTGTATTACAGGATGTAGATGTATGGTATGACAGTACAAAAATACCTACAACTCCACATAACAATATGACCGAACTATATTTTGAAGATAATGATATAGAAGGTATTATTGAAAAACTGGAGTCTGGCAAGTATGTAGTAAATTATGTTACGGATTTAATGGAACTTGAATGTGGACAGAAGCTTGTAAGATTTTATGATCCATCAGGAAATCTTATAGAAGTACGAACACCAGTTAGTTACAACTGAAGAAAGCGGATTTGAGGGAAAATGCAGATATTTGTAGATGCGGATGCGTGTCCGGTAGTGGACATTGTCGAGACAATAGCACAGAAATACAATATTTCCACCACATTGCTGTGTGATACAAATCATATTTTGTATTCTGATTACAGCGAGGTGATTGTAGTAGGTGCAGGAGCAGATGCTGTAGATTATAAGCTGATAAGCATTTGTCATAAAGGAGATATTGTGGTTTCTCAAGATTATGGTGTCGCTGCGATGGCACTTGGGAAGGGTGCATATGCTATTCACCAATCAGGCAAGTGGTACACGAATGAGAACATAGATCAGATGCTTATGGAGCGACATCTTAATAAGAAGGCAAGGCGCAGCTCTCATAAAAATCATATGAAAGGGTGCACGATGTCCGGTGGACATCGGTTCTGCACGGACCGGAGTGGCAACGGAGACCAGGGAAAGCGTACAGAAGAAGATGATGTACGCTTTGCGCAGTCCTTTGAAAAACTAATACTGATGGCAAAGTCAAAAGAAGGTGCTCAGAGTGGGACTATTTAAGAAAAAGACAGTTACAAAGACATATGATAAAGAAAATAAGAAACCAGTTATCAAGGCGAGCATATGTAATGGCGAGCAGGTTGCAGGCTTTAAGGACATTCATACAGGGAAGATAGAAGAGGTTATGCTGATTAAAAATCAAGCAAATCTTGATGTATTCAAGAAAATGTATGGAATAGATGGTGAGATAGAAAAGGAATACTGATATGAATATACAGATATTTGGAACAAAGAAATGCAATGATACTAAGAAGGCGGAGCGTTTTTTCAAGGAGCGGGGCATAAAGTACCAGTTCATTGATATGAAAGAAAAAGGTATGAGCAAAGGAGAATTTAATTCAGTAGCTCAGGCAAACGGTGGATTAGAAAATATGGTTAACTGGGACGGTAAGGACAAGGATTTACTTGCTCTTATTAAGTATATCGCAGATGAAGATAAGCTAGAAAAGGTGCTTGAGAATCCGCAGGTAATTAAAACTCCAGTAGTAAGAAACGGAAAGCAATCAACACTTGGTTATCAGCCGGATATCTGGAAAGGATGGAACTAAATGTACTTAATTAAGACTTTAATGGGAGATATAACAAAAGTAACAGAGGTGCAGGCAATTGTGAATGCAGCAAACAATTCCCTTCTTGGCGGAGGTGGTGTAGATGGTGCAATTCATAGAGCAGCAGGACCGGAGCTTCTGGCGGAGTGCAGGACACTTCACGGATGTGAGACTGGAGAAGCAAAGATAACAAAAGGCTATAATCTGCCATGTGATTATGTGATACATACTGTAGGACCGATATGGAATGGTGGAAGGAATAGAGAAGAGGAACTTCTTGCTAACTGCTATTTTAATTCTATGAAGCTGGCAATGGATAATGGAATCAGGTCTATTGCATTTCCTTCTATATCAACGGGAGTATATAGTTTTCCTGTTGAGTTGGCAGCAAAGATAGCAGTACATACAGTAAACAGATTCTTGCAGGATAATCCGGATTGTTTTGATCTGGTAGAGTGGGTGCTATTTGATACTAATACTGAATCGGTGTATGAAGCTGAGGTTGATAAGTTATATGAGGAGTACAGACTGTGTCAGAAAAACTAATTGTTCATAAAGTCCCGGATGAGGTGCAAAAGCAGAGCATAGAGACTTTAAAAGTTCGTAAGGAAACATTGGAATATTTGCACAATAATGGCTTTCAAACCATTTTAGATGTGATTGAAAGGCAAAATGAAATTCCTATCCAGTATAGAGGAAACATATATGCTTATCTTATCTTTGGAATTGAGGGGTAAAAAATGTTTAGTGACTAAACATTTTTTGCATTTATGATACGAAGAACGGAGTTGTTACGTACGTTGAAAAAACAGATTATGATGATATTGAAATGTCGAGCAGATTATGGAATGTTCTAAGAAGAAATGGATTTGAATCATTAGAAGGATTGAGAGAATATCCCAAGGAGCATTTTATAAAGTTTCGTAATATGGGACTTGCAACATTGCAGGAGTTGTATAAGATTTGTAAAGAGCGAGGCATAAAGCCTCGCAGTGTAGATGATCTGAATGATAGGGAACCTGGAGTCAGATTTGATGACTTCCTATGTATGTATGCATTTAGAATGGGGATAAAAAGCAAAGATGATTTGATAAGATATAGTCTTGAGGACCTTGAAAAGATGTGTCCGAAGGATAAGAGGCTGTTTGTAAGATTAAAGAAGTTGAAAACAATACAGGAGTAATCTTATGTGATTTATTAAATAAAAGAAAAATATGAAAATTTGGTTGTAAAACTTGAATTTATGGAGAAGATTGGCTAATGGAAGAGTTTGACACAAGCTATTTGGCATGGATATTATATAAATTATTTTATGGTATTGATAAAGAGATTGCAAAGAATAAGGAGCGGAGTTATGTAGAAATTGATTTTGGGAACAAGATCATTAATATGAGTGGTGATACGGATTATAATTTTGGACCGGGATGGTCACATTCTATTAGAAAAAAATATGAAAACTATCTGGAAAAAGTGCCATCAGAATATGAGGATCTTTATAATACACAATTGAGTAGATGCGTGAAACTATATAAATCAGTTTTAAATATTTCGTTTATGCCACAGACTGGAAATTTACAAAGTGCCAAAAAAGGAATTGGCAATGATAGGCTAGACACATTTATATGGGCGTTAAATAGCTACTATATTGATGAAACTTCTTTGCTATTTAATAATTCAACTTTTAATAATACCTCATATTTGAAGGAATATTTGGATTTATTTAAAACGGAGCATAAGGAAGAAACTATATATAATTATTGTTATAAGATTTATGGTATAGAAAGCCATGAATTAGTGGATGAACTAATTATGCATGGTAAAGAAGCAATAGATTCACCAGAAAAGGTTATTGCTTTTATGAATCGTGCATATAGGTTTTGGTGCCAAAAACTAGTTTATATCAAAAAAAGGATGGAATGTAATATAGACATTCTTACGGATAATGAGCAAACGATAATTCTGCAATCGGTAGAAGATGCAGAAAATGAATTGAATAAATGGTTTGAAACTTAGTATATATATTTATATGTATCATTTATAAGGAATAGAAAACTTACAAATTGCAGAGCGGAATAGAAAAAGGCTGGATAAAAATCTCCAGCTCAATCCTCCACATGGAATACATCTTCCACCAGCATATTAAAGTACTTTGATATCCACAACATAAATTCAGCAGATGGGGTGCTGTCCCCACGCTCTATCCTGCCGACAGTTTTGGTGCTGTATCCGATAGCAGCGGCAAGGTCATCCTGGTAAATGCCACGCTCCTCCCGGATTTCTCTGATATTATTGGTAACCGCCATAAAAATCCCTTATTTCAGTTCTATAGATATTTTCTTATTGTCAATTATGCAAAATAATGTGTCCGATAAAAAGGACTTGCGTTTTATCGGCAAGGTCCTGTGATAGCAGAAGCATCAGATTTTCCAAGAACAAATCATATAACTTCATTATCGGTATGCTCTACACGCAGATATTTCAGGAATTGTACTATCAGGCAGACTTTAATTGTGGTGGAAGGCTACCTATCCATGTGACATTTATGTTAGATGAATTTGCGAATGTCGCATTGCCAGATGACTTCTGTTCACTGTTATCGACAATGCGAAGCCGTGAGATTTCAAGTATTATCATTATTCAGAACTTTGCCCAGTTAAAAGCACTTTTTAAAGATACCTGGGAGACAATTCCCGGCAACTGCGATACGTTCATCTATCTCGGTGGAAACGAGCAGAGTACGCATAAGTATGTGTCAGAGCTGCTTGGAAAAGGTACGATTGATAAGAAGTCAAGTGGAGAGACAAAGGGCAGACAGGGAAACTCTTCAAGAAACTATGATGTATTAGGCAGGGAACTGTTTACATCGGATGAAGTCAGAAAGCTGGATAATAAGAAATGTATTATCTTTATCCGTGGTTTTGATCCTATCATGGACAATAAGTTCATACCGTTCAATCATCCGATGTTTAACCAGACAGCAGATGGCAAGGGAGAGCCTTATTGATTCAACAGAAAGTGCCAACGCTTCGAATGGAAGTGCTGGTGCTAAGCCTGTAAGGAATCCTGAGAGGGAAAAGCCTAAGTGGGAGGATACCATCACAAATCAAATGCTGCACTGGTCATATACGCCGGAGCAGAAAGAAGAGGTGAAGAAAGCACTTGCCGCAGGAGTTCCGAAAGCAACGATTCTTACTTACTTCTATCCGGAGGTTTCTGTGGAGAAGATGAGTTCATATCGGAAGAAGCATTAAATGATATCGCATAGGCACAGGAACTGTGGTATAATGTGCCTATGTAGAAAAGAATGTGTTATACAAATCGGGATTTGTGGAGAGATTTCTTGAACTTTCCTTATTTTACGGGCTTTCCAGCCCCTTAAATAGTGAAATGATATGTATTTTCCCTTATTTTTGACCTTATGCGGAATCAGCAAGGGAAATAAGGGAATTTTTTATTTAGTCGTTGCCTGCCACTTTATCAAGAAGTCTGGCGGAGTTCCGCTTTGCCTTTCTTGTAGAGTGGGCGTAGACATTCATTGTGGTACTGACATCAGAGTGCCCTAACAGTTCCTGCACATCTTTTGGGGCAGCTCCGTTTGAGAGGAGGTTGCTTGTGTAGGTGTGTCGCAACTGGTGGAAATGGAAATTCTCAAATCCGTCCAGCCTTTTTGCAACTGATCGGCAGGCAATGCTGAGTGTGCTTGGCAGTTCCAGACATCCGTCCGGTCTCAGGCAGACAAAGGAGATTTCCTTGTAATC
>CDZY01019186.1_pt1 | contig 42962 bp, 35 predicted proteins | sample 557671 | NCBI WGS metagenome assembly CDZY01 (sample SAMEA3182091, study PRJEB8094) | gut metagenome | biome: human; feature: gut; material: Stool; isolation source: human stools | place: Canada | collected 2013-03-11
ATCTGCCGCTGGCACCATGAGCGCTGGGACGGCGGCGGCTACCCGGACAAGCTGAAGGGCGATGCGATCCCCATCGCAGCACAGGTGGTGGCACTGGCAGATGTGTACGACGCCCTGACCAGCGACCGCTGCTATAAACCGGCCTACGACCACGACACGGCCCTGCGCATGATCCTGAACGGCGAGTGCGGGGCCTTCAACCCGCTGCTGCTGGAATGCCTGAATGAGTCGTCGGAGCTGCTGCGGCAGGAGCTGCAGCGCAACGAGTGGGACCGCAGCTTCCACCAGGACACCCACCGCTTGTCGGAGGAGATCCTGCACCGGGAAGCCCTCCCGCGGGAGGACCGCAGCCAGCGGCTGCTCAACCTGGAACGCGAGCGCACCCAGTTCTATGCGGACCAGTGCGGCGGCATCCAGTTCGACTATGACCTGCTCAGCGGCCGGGTGACGGTGACCAACCACTACGCCAGCGCCGCCGAGCGCACCCAGGTGCTGGACTTTGACCATGGCGAAGGGCTGAACTTCCTCTCCCTGAAGGACCGCCGCCGCCTGTTGGAAGCGCTGGAAAAGGCAACCCCGGAGATCCCGCAGGCCAGCTTCCCCGTGGAGGTGCAGACCGGCGGCGGATACCAGCCGCACCGGCTGGTGCTGCGCACCCAGTGGAGCCGCGGCGGGCAGCGCCGCTGTGTGAGCGTGGTGGGCCAGCTGCTGCCGGAGCAGACCGAGGATGCAAAGGCGCAGCCGGATGTGCTGCTGCACAGCTCCGGAGGCTCGATGGCGGCTGTCCTGCAGCAGCTGCAGGGCGTGTTTGACCTGGTGCGTCTGGTGGACCCGGAGCGGGCCAAGGTGCTCACCCTGCACCCGGACGGCACGCTGGAAGAGCAGGCCGGTCACTGCCATGTGGTGTGGAACAAGGCCGGCCGGTGCGAGAACTGCATCTCGGCCAAGGTGTTCACCAGCAAAAAGACCCTGAACAAGATCGAATTCAATGGCGAGGACGCCTATTTTGTGCTGTCGCGCTATGTGGAGAACAACGGCCGCGGCTGCGTGCTGGAAATGGTTTCCAAGCTGTCCAACGGACGCTGGCTGGACATGGGCGGCCGCCGCATGCTGCTGGACCGCAGCGAGGACTTTGACAACAGTGCCTTCATCGATCCGCTCACCGGGGCCTACTCCCGCCGGTACTTTGAAAAGTTCCTGGCCGACAGTGAGCAGATCAACGGTGTGGTGGTCATTGACGTGGACCGCTTCAAAGCCGTGAACGACAGCTACGGCCATCTGGTGGGCGACAAGGCGCTGGAAAGCATCTCTGCGGCGGTGCAGGCCTGCCTGCGGGAGAGCGACATTCTGGTGCGCTACGGCGGCGACGAATTCCTGCTGCTGATGCCGCAGCTGCGGCCGGAGGGGCTGCCGCTGGTGATGGACCGCATCCAGGAAGCGGTGCGGCAGGCCCGGGTGGAGAGCCACCCGGAGATCCGCCTGTCCATCAGCGTGGGCGGTGTGTGCGGCGTGCACCCGCTGCGGGAGGCCATCCGGCAGGCAGATGACCGGATGTACCAGAATAAGGCCCGCAACAAGGAATAAAAAACAGGACCCGGACACGGGGCAGGCACAAAAAGGTGCTGCCGGTATCCGGGTCTTTTTTGGTATCGGGATAAAATATGCTCAGTGCACGGCGCTGGTGCGGTGCTCCATAAGATAGGTGGCTTCCAGATCCGCGATGTGCAGTTTGACGGCAAGGGGGTACTTGTCGTAGGCTTCCGAGATGGCAAAGCAGCCGCCCCGGGCCGCATCGTCAAAGCCGCCCATGTGCCAGCGGATGGCCACGGCCTCTTCCACCTTGAGCTTCATGAAGCGCTCAATGAGGAACACGCTTTTTTCACCGTGGCCGTAGGGAAACAGGTCCTCCACGCTGTAGCTGGGCACCTTTTCCCACTGACCGGTGGTCTCGTTCTTCACGTTGCGGGTGCCGGCCTTGTAGTAGTTGGCCTTGCACAGATCGTGCAGCAATGCGCAGATGGCAAAGCTCTCCTCACTCTCGCCCTCGGTAAAAAAGGTTTCGTGCAGGGCGTGGTAGACGTTCAGGCTGTGCATGCACAGCCCGCCGGTGCAGGCACCGTGGAACCGGGTGGACGCCGGAGCCGAAAAGAAATCGGTCTTGTGGTCCAGCCAGTCCAGCAGTTTTTCGCTGCCGGGGCGGGTGACATGCTGCCGGAAGATCTGCAAAAACTCCTCGCGGTCGGTCATGCTCACAGCTCCATATCTTCCAGGATGCCCTTGAGGATGGCCAGCTCGTCGTGGCTCAGGGAGATGCCCTTGCCCATGCGGGTGCCGTCCGGGGACCAGTCGCGGATGTCGTACTTGGGCTCGCCGTCGTTCCAGCTGATCAGGTTGAGCTGACGCTCCCAGCCGCGGGGACGCTGCGAGAGCACCGCAATGCGCTCGACGACTTCGTATTTGATCTCTGCCATAATGCAAAACCTGCCTTTATCTTTGTTTGCTACCATAATAAGGGAAGCGCGGCAAGATTTCAACAGGTAAAGCAAAAATTAACGGAAAATTTTTTTGTGCGGCTCAGCCGTAAGGGGCGTTTTCGCGCCACTCCACAAGCTGCTGCACCGCGTCGGCGTCCTCATCCGGGGCGGGGTGGGCCGAGTGAGTGTGCTGCAGGGTGCTGAACAGCCCCGGGGCATATTGCGCCATCACACCGGGCACCTTCCCGGCCAGAAATTCCTGCGCGTTTTTCTGGCGGCAGGCGGCGGGGGTGCCGTCGGTCATGGGCACACCGGCCTGCGGAGCGCTGCCCGGTTCCGGGTGCGGAGGATTGCCGGGCACTTCCGGCGGGGGCAGCCGGGTGCCGGGTGCCGAGGGGTCTCCGGGCGGCTGGGTCGGGTCCGGCTGTTTGCCCAGCGGCGGGCTGCACCGGCTGCAGTTGGCTTCCGGCGCGGAAGAAGGCCCGGGCCGGTCCGGAAGGGCATGATGGATGAACGGCGTGAGGGAATTCATAAAAGCGGTCACCTCCTGCCGTTAGGATGCCCGGCGGCGGGGCGTTTTACACCACCAGCTCCACGGTGGAGCCGCCGGTGCGGTTCTTGTGCACCACCACCTGCCGGTCGATGCGGTCCTTCAGGGCCCCCACATGGGAGATGATGCCCACCAGCCGGTCGCCCTCGGTCAGACCGGCCAGCACCCGGATGGCCTGTTCCAGCGATTCCTCGTCCAGGCTGCCGAAGCCCTCGTCCAGGAACAGGGTGTCCAGCCGGATGCCGCCGGCGGCGCTCTGCACTTCATCCGAAAGGCCCAGTGCCAGCGCCAGCGAGGCCTTGAAGCTCTCACCACCGGACAGGGTCTTGACACTGCGGCGGGTTCCGTTGTAATGGTCGATGACGCCAAGGTCCAGGCCGGACTGGCTGCGCTGGTTCTCGGCCCCGATGCGCTCCAGCTCGTACTGGGCATCGGTCATCTGCATCAGGCGGAGGTTGGCGTGGCGCAGGATGCGGTCGAGGTAGTCCATCTGGATGTAGGCTTCCAGTTTGATCTTCTGTTTGCTGGTCAGGGTGCCGCCGGCGGTGGCGGCCAGCGCTCCCACCCACTGGACGCGCTGCTCCAATGCAGCGTGCTGCGCAGCAGCGGTGCGGTACTGCTCCGCGATGCGGCGGTTGGGCAGCAGGCGGGCGGCCAGCTGCTTTTCCTGTCCGCGGGCGGCATCCCGTGCGGCAGTCAGTTCAGCAGCCGCTTCCCGTAAGGTTTCCGGCGGCTGAGCCGGGGCGGAACTCTGGGCCGCTGCCTGCTGGCTGCGCAGGGCATCCACAGCGGCTTTGGCGGCCGTGTAGTTCTGCTGTGCCGTGCGCAGGGCAGCTTCGGCCTGTTCCATCCCGGCGCGCAGGGCGGTGCGGTCGGCTTCCAGCAGGTCCAGCGCGGCCTGCGCCTGCGCCCGCTGGGGGTAGGGCAGGGCTTTCTGTTTGGCAAGCACCTGCTGTTCCAGTGCCTGTACGCGGGCAGACTGAGCGGCAGCGGTGCGGTCAGCCTCCTGAACCTGCTGTTCCAGCGCCGGGCGCTGGCGGGTGTGGGCCTGCCGGTCGGCTTCCAGCTGCGCCTTGCGCTGACAGTCGGCTCCGGCCTGCCGCAGGCTGGCCGTGCAGTCGGTGCGGGCGGCCTGCAGGGTGGCAGTTTCCTCGGACAGGACGGTATTCATCAGGGCGAAGGTCAACTGCACCGGAGGTTTGCCTTCCGGCGCGGCAAAGCGTTCCGGCAGCAGGGCCTCGGCGTCCCGGCGCAGGCTGCGGCGGGCTTCGTCTGCAGCGGCAAGGGCGCTCTGGGCGGCGGCGCTGGCCGTTTGCGCGGCACGGTCGGCTTCCTCGGCGGCCTGCCGGGCCTGCTCCACCTGTACCTGCGTGGGTGCGGTGCGGGGCAGGACGGCCCGGGCCGGGTGATGGGTGCTGCCGCACACCGGGCAGGGGGCACCCTCGGTCAGCTCCTGTGCCAGCAGACCGGCCTGCGCGTCCAGAAAGGCCCGGTCCAGTGCATCCCGCCGGGCGCGGGCTTCATCCTGCCGGGCAGCGGCGGCGCGGTAGGCGTCCTGTGCACGGCGGGCCTGCCGGGCCTGTTTCTGGCTGTCGGCCAGCCGCTGGGCAAGGGCGTCCAGCGCGGTGCTGCGGGCTTCCAGCTGCGCAGCCTGATTCTGCAAAGCCAGCTGCCGGGTGGGGGCATCCACCAGCACGGCAAGGGCGGTGTCGGCTGCAGCAAGGCTGGCGTCCAGCGCTTCCAGCTGGGTGCGGCGCTTCGCGGCCAGTGCCCCGGCCAGCTGCGCGGCATCCTGTGCCTGCTTCTGCTCCCGGCACAGCGCGTCCAGCTCGTCGTAGGCGGTCAGGGCGGTGCGGGCCTGGGTCACCTGTCCGGTCAGGGTATCCAACCGGGCGACGTCATCGGCGTGGCGGGCGCTCTCAGCTCTGGCGGCATCCAGTGCGGGCCGGGCGGCGTCCAGCGCGGCCTGTTGTTCGGCCAGCTGCCGGGCCAATTGCGCGGCCTGCCGGGCGGCTCCCAGCTGCTGCTGTATGGCATCCAGCCGGGCTTCGGTGTCGGCAAGGGATGCGGCGGCGGCCTCCTGTGCGGCCTGCTGGCGCTGCAGCAGTTCCTCCAATAAGGTTAGCGCGGTGGCAGGCTCGGTCTGGGCACAGAGGGCGGCCAGCGCGTCGGCGTCCGGGTCGTCGGGTGCGACCTGCAGCCCGGCCAGCAGGCTGTCCAGCTGGGTGTTCTGGGCCAGACGCTGCTGGTTCAGGCGGGAAGCTTCTTCCTGCAGACGGTCCTGCAATTTGGCGTACCGCTGGGTGCGGAACAGCTTGCGGAAAATGCGGCTGCGCTCCTCGGTGGAGGCATTCAGCAGCTTGGTGAACTGCCCCTGCGCGATCATGGCAATCTGGCAGAACTGGTTGTAGTCCAGCCCCAGAATGTCCAGCACGGCGGCGTTCACATCCCGTGCCTTGGTCACCGGCGGGCGGCCGTCGGCATAGGTGAGGGTGGCGTCTGCTTTTTCGGTGGTAAAGCCCTCGCCCCGCGCCTTGGGGCGGGGGTATTCCGGATTGCGGCGCACCGTGTAGCGGGCACCATTCACCTCAAATTCCAGTTCCACAAAGGTGGGCGTTTTGGGGTCGGCATATTGGCTGCGCAGCATGGCACCCTCCCGCACACCGCCGCTGGAGTGGTCGTACAGGGCGTAGGTGATGGCGTCGAACAGGGTGGTCTTGCCGGCACCGGTATCGCCGGTGACAAGGTACAGGCCGCCTTTGCCCAGCTTTTCCAGTTCCAGGGTGGTCTCGGCGGCATAGGGGCCAAAAGCCGACAGGGTCAGGCGGAGCGGTCTCATGCGTCCTCCCCCTCCTTCCAGATGTCCTCAATGAGCTGCTGGCAGAACGCGGCCTGCTCATCGGTCAGGGGCTGGTTGTTCTGCAGTTCGTAAAAGGCAGCAAGATGCTGCAAGGGTGTGATGTTCTCCACCCGCTCCGGCGCGGTGATCTGCTGATCTTTGCGGGTGCGGCGGTTGTCGTAGTCCAGCCGCATCAGGTTGGGGTAGATCAGCCGCAGCTTGGCCAGTGCGTCCGGCACGTCCTGCTCATCGGTCAGGGTGATGTGCAGATAATCGTCGGTGGCGGTGCCCTCGTAGGTGCGGCGGTCGGTCAGTTCCAGATAGCTGCCCCGGACCTCCCGCAGGTCGTGCAGCGGGGTCAGGGGCGCGGTGGAAATGTCCACGCAGCCTTTTTCGCCCAGGTCCACAAAGGTGATGCTTTTATGCTGGTGCGCTTCCGAGAAGGAATACTTCAGCGGGGTGCCGCAGTAGCGCAGGGTGTCGCGGCCCACCTTCTGGGGGCTGTGCAGGTGGCCCAGGGCCACATAGTCAAAGGCGTCGAACAGGGCCGCGTCCACGCAGTCCAGCCCGCCCACGGAAGGCTCTTCACTCTCGCAGGCGGCGGCACCGGCCACGAACTGGTGGGCTACCAGCAGGCTGCGGTGGCCAGGGTCCGGGGTGCAGTGCCGCAGCACGCAGGCAAGGGCGTCGTTGTAGCTCTCAATGGGCTCGTCCGGCCAGACATGCCGCACGGAAGCGGGCTTCAGAAAGGGCAGTAAGTACACATCCACCGGGCCATGCTCGTCCGCAAGGCAGATGGGCTGCGGCGCACCGGAGAACACCGGGCTGACGTATACCCGGCTGGTTTCCAGTAGGGCTGAACCAAAGGCCACACGGTCGGCGGAATCGTGGTTGCCGCTGATGGCAAACACCGGCAGGCCCCGGGCTGCCAGCTGGGTGAGGAACCAGTCCAGCAGGCGCACGGCCTCGGCCGGGGGGACGGGCTTGTCGTAGAGGTCCCCGGCCAGCAGTACCCCGTCCACAGGGTGGGCATCCAGCAGGGCAAGAATCTGCTCCAGGATGTATTTCTGGTCCTCCAGCATGGAAAACTCGCACACCCGCTTGCCCAGATGCAGGTCGGAAAGATGCACAAAACGCAAAAGCGAACACCGCCTTTCAGATGATTTTTACCCTATTATAGAACAACGGAGGTTTCTTTCGCAACGGGATGGAAACAAAAGGCTGCCGAAAAAACTCCCTCAGTCATCGCTGGCGCGATGCCAGCCCCCTCGGAGATGGGGCCTCTGACGAAACCGGAACGATTTCCGCTCTGCCAAAGGCTCCCTCTGTGAGGGAGCGGGCAAATCCGAAGGATTTGACTGAGGGAGTTCTAGGAGAAAATTATTTTAAATTGTAAACTCAGAACAGCTTTTCCCAGGTGGCCTGACCGACGCTGCCGTCCGCCGTCAGGCCGCTGCGCCGCTGGAACCGCTGCACTGCGGCGGCAGTGGCGGCACCGTATCTGCCATCGGCTGTCAGCCGCTCACCCAGGGAGTTGAGCTTTTGCTGCACCAGCCGCACGGTGCCCCCGGAGGCTCCACTGCGGAGGGGGATACCGGGGTAGGGCACATGGAGGCCATGCTTGGCGGTGTACTGGGTGTACAGCACATTCCAGGTGTTGGCCCCCACCTTGCCGTCCACGTTCATTTTGTTTTTCAGCTGGAACTCCTTTACGGCGTTCTCGGTGGAAAGACCGAACTTTCCATCCGCCTTCAGGGGGTCATGCCAGGTGCAGGCATCACGGACACCGTTGAGCCAGGTCTGCACCAGGGCCACATCCGGGCCGGAGGAGCCCCGATGGAGCAGGGAATAATAAGCAGGGATCGCCATAGGATCACACGCTCCTTTCCCTCCATGCTATGCGGCAGGGGAGGGCAGCGTCACCCGGCCAGCACTCGGGTGGTGCGGGAAGCAGTGTGCCGGTTCCACCAGTCCACGAAGCGCAGGCGCAGGATGTAGTCCCCGCACACCAGATCGTTTTCTTCCGGCAGGGCATAGCCGCCGCAGGCGGCACGGCACAGCCCGGGGTACAGCACGCACCACCAGTTCTGCCCGCTGCCGGAGCCGATGGTGATGCGCACCGCATCGTACCGCCCGGCGGGCAGGCAGCCGCCGGTATACTGCCGGGTCGGGAAGTACATGTTGACCAGCTGCACCTGCACCGGGGCATTCACCCCGCACCGGGCCAGCGCGTGCCGGGCGGCAAGCTGCAAAGTGAACAGGTTCCGGGCCGCCCAGCTGCGGGCGTCGGTCTGGTTCCCGGCGGGACAGGCAGCGTCCAGACAGGCCAGCACGGCGTCCCGCACCCGGAGCTTGGCGCTCTGGTCGGCCACGGCATCGCTGGCAGCGCGGATGTGCAGCCGCAGGGTATCGGCACATACTGCATCGCCGGTGTGCAGCTGGGTGCGGCCCCAGGCCGCCGCCTGCCACAGGCTGCACAGCAAAAGTCCGAGCGCAAGGCAGATGCACAGGTGCTGCATCTGCCGCCGGGAAAGCATCTTACCCATAAAAAAACAGACCCTTCTTCTGGAAATGATATCCAGAGGATGGGCCTGTAAAAGGTGATTTATACAGCTGCTCCGAGCGAATGCGAGATGACTGAGAGGGCTCAGTTCTTCAGCGACTGCATGGGAGCCGGCAGGCGGCCGCCGCGGTTGATGAACACCGAGGGGTCGTGGCTGTTGACCGGCATGATGGGGCCGTAGCCCAGCAGGCCGCCGAAGTCCAGCACCTCGCCGGCCTTGCGGCCGATGGCGGGGATCACGCGCACAGCGGTGGTCTTGCTGTTCACCATGCCGATGGCGGCTTCGTCGGCGATCAAGGCACTGATCACGGCGGGGGTGGTGTCGCCGGGGATGATGACCATGTCGATGCCCACCGAGCAAACGGCGGTCATGGCTTCCAGTTTTTCAATGGTCAGGCAGCCGATCTCGGCGGCATGGATCATGCCGGCATCCTCACTGACCGGGATAAAGGCACCGGACAGGCCGCCCACATGGTTGGAGGCCATCACGCCGCCCTTCTTCACGGCATCGTTCAGCAGGGCCAGGCAGGCGGTGGTGCCGCAGCAGCCGCAGGTCTCCAGACCCATTTCTTCCAGAATGTTGGCTACGCTGTCGCCAATGGCCGGGGTGGGAGCCAGAGAAAGGTCAATGATGCCGGCAGGCACACCCAGGGCCTTGGAGGCAAGGTTTGCCACCAGCTGGCCCACGCGGGTGATCTTGAAGGCGGTGCGCTTGACCAGCTCGGCCACCTGGTCGATGGGAGCATCCTTGGGCAGGCGGGCCAGGGCGGCACGCACGGCACCGGGGCCGGAAACGCCTACATGGATCTCGCAATCCGGCTCACCGGGGCCGTGGAAAGCACCGGCCATGAAGGGGTTGTCCTCCGGGGCGTTGCAGAACACCACCAGCTTGGCAGCACCGATGCACTGACGGTCGGCAGTCAGCTCACTGGCCTTTTTGACAGCCTCGCCCATGAGCTTGATGGCGTCCATGTTCAGGCCGGCCTTGGTGGCACCGATGTTCACAGAGCTGCACACGATGTCGGTCTCGGCCAGGGCACGGGGAATGGACTCGATCAGGCGGCGGTCACCGGCAGAAAAGCCCTTGTGCACCAGAGCACTGTAGCCGCCCACAAAGTTCACGCCCACCTTCTTGCCGGCAGCGTCCAGGGTCTTGGCAAAATCCACCGGGTCTGCCTCCGGGCAGGCACCCAGCAGCATGGCAATGGGAGTAACGCTGATGCGCTTGTTGATGATGGGGATGCCGTACTCGGCACTGATGTGCTCCACGGCAGGTACCAGGTTGGCAGCTTTGGTGGTGATCTTGTTGTAGATGTTCTCGCAGGCCTTTTTGGGGTCCGGGTCGATGCAGTCCAGCAGGCTGATGCCCATGGTCACCGTGCGGACATCCAGGTTGTCCTGGGTGAACATCTCGATGGTCTCAAGAATATCACCGGTGTTAAACATACTCATAGCAGTGTTGTACTCCTTTGCTCGGTCAGATGGTGTGCATGGCGTCAAAAACTTCCTGCCGGGTCACGTTGATCTGCATCTTCATCTCAGCAGCCAGGGCATCGGTGCGGCGGTGCAGTTCCTCGTGGTCTACGTTGCAGTGGCTCAGGTCCACCAGCATGATCATGGCAAACATCCCCTGCAGGATGCTCTGGGTCACGTCCTCGATGTTGATGTTCAGCTCGCTGCACAGGCCGGAGACCTTTGCCACCACGCCCACAGTGTCGTGTCCCATGACAGTAATAAATGCTTTCATCGTTTCCACCCTCGTTTTCTTGTGATTGGATCGTGCCGCAAAAAGAGCCAGCACACGGTTACTCTTTCAGTATAGCAGATTTGGCAAAATTTGAACACACTTTTTGTAAAAAAGAGCAGATTGCGGGTGCAAAAGACATTCTATGCAAAAAATTGGGTGCAATCCATGGGGGACTGTGCTATACTGAAGTATAATTCCGCAATACAGGGATGAGAAGGAGTAACGAGCTATGGAACAGCTTTTGAAGATTCTGGAAGACAACGCGCGGCTGCCCATCGAGGACATTGCCACCATGCTGAACAAATCCCCCGCCGAGGTGGCGGCCATGATCGACCTGGCCCGCGCGCAGGGCATCATCAAGGGCTACAAGACGCTGGTGGACTGGGAAAAGGCCGGGGTCAACCGGGTGGAAGCCGTCATCGAGCTGAACGTCAGCCCCAAGAAGAGCCGCGGCTTTGACGAGATCGCGGCCACCATCGCGGCCTTTGACGAGGTGGAGAGCGTGCTGCTGATGAGCGGCGGTTACGACCTGCAGCTGGTGATCAAGGGACAGACCTTCCAGGAGATCGCCCTGTTTGTGGCAAAGCGCCTGAGCCCGCTGGATGACGTGCTGTCCACCGCCACCCACTTTGTGCTGCGCACCTACAAAAAGGAGGGCCGCCTGTATCAGGACGATGAAATTGACGAAAGAGAGTGCACGGTGCTGTGATGGACTACGATAAATTGATCGCGCCTGCCGCCCAGGCCATGCGGCCCTCCGGCATCCGCAAATTTTTTGATCTGGCCGCCGAGATGCCGGAGTGCATCAGCCTGGGGGTAGGCGAGCCGGACTTCAAGACCCCCTGGGCCGTGCGGGAAGCAGGCATCGAGAGCCTGGAGCACGGCCGTACCCGGTACACCTCCAACGCTGGCTTAAAGGAGCTGCGGGCCGAGATCAGCCGCTATCTGGAGCGGCGCATGGGCCTGCGGTACGACCCCATGCGGCAGATCCTGGTGACGGTGGGCGGCAGCGAAGCCATTGATATGTGCATCCGCACGCTGATCCAGCCCGGGGATGAGGTGATCATCCCGGAGCCCTGCTTCGTGTGCTACGAGCCCATCACCACCCTGTCCGGCGGCGTTCCGGTCCATGTGGCCTGCCGTCAGGAGGACGAGTTCCGCCTGCGCGCCGACGCCCTGAAGGCGGCCATCACCCCCCGGACCAAGCTGGTGATCATGCCCTTCCCGAATAACCCCACCGGCGCGGTGATGGAGCGGGAAGATCTGGAAGCCGTGGCCGAGGTGCTGCGGGACACCAATGTGATGGTGCTGTCGGATGAGATCTACGCCGAGCTGAACTATGGCCTGCGGCCCCATGTGTCCATTGCCTCCCTGCCCGGCATGGCCGAGCGCACCGTGGTGGTGAACGGCTTCTCCAAGAGCTATGCCATGACCGGCTGGCGGCTGGGCTACGCCTGCGGCCCGGAACCCATCATCAAGATCATGACCAAGATCCACCAGAGCGCCATCATGAGCGCCCCCACCACCAGCCAGTATGCCGCCATCACGGCCCTGCGGGACTGCGATGGCGAGATCGACCGCATGCGCGACGAGTACAACATGCGCCGCCGTCTGGTGGTGCGCTCTTTCAACGACATGGGCCTGACCTGCTTTGAGCCGCGGGGCGCGTTCTACGCCTTCCCCTGCATCCGGTCCACCGGCATGAGCAGTCAGGAGTTCTGCACGAAGCTGCTGGAGCAGAAGCATGTGGCCATCATCCCCGGCGATGCCTTTGGCGCATCCGGCGAGGGCTACTGCCGCGTGTCCTACGCCTACAGCGTGGAGCACCTGACCGAGGCGCTCAAGCGCATCCGGGAGTTCCTGCAGGAAAACGGCCTGGTTCAGGGCAACTGAGGAGGGAATGCTCCATGCGAAAGCAGAATGTGGTGACCGTTCTGGCCCCGGCAAAGCTCAATCTGGCGCTGGACGTGGTGGGCCTGCTGCCCAATGGCTACCATGATCTGGACATGACCATGCAGGCCATCACCCTGTACGAGCGGGTGGTACTGCGCCGCAGCCCTTACCTGAATCTGCGGCTGCCGGGCAGTCTGGTGGCCCCCAACAACAAAAATACCGCCATCAAGGCGGCGCTGGCGTTTTTCCACTACACCGGCCTGCTGGCGGGGGTGGACATCACTATTTATAAGAATACCCCGGTGCGGGCAGGCATGGCCGGCGGCAGCGCCGATGCCGCCGCCGTGCTGGTGGGCCTGAACGAGCTGTACGGTGCCCGGCTCTCCATGAGTGAGCTGTGCGCACTGGGCGCGTCCATTGGCGCAGATGTGCCCTTTGCCCTCATGGGCGGCACCTGCCGGGTGCAGGGCGTGGGCGACCTGCTCAAGCCCCTGCCGCCGGTGCCGGACTGCTGGTTCACGGTGGTGATGCCGGACTACGGCGTTTCCACCCCGGAGGCCTTTGCCGCCTACGATAAGGTGGGCAGCAGCGTCCACCCGGACTGCCAGGCCCAGGAGGACGCCATCCGGGCCGGGGATCTGGAGGCGGTCTGCGCCGCTGCCGGCAACGCCCTGGAAGAGTGCAGCGGTGCCAAGGACACCGGGGCCATCAAGGCTCTGCTGCGTGAAAAGGGCGCTGTGACGGCTCTGATGACCGGCAGTGGGTCGGCGGTGTTTGGCATCTTCCGGGATGAGACATCCGCCCGCGCCGCAGCAGCGGCGGCAAAGCACCGCTGGAAGCAGGTGTACACCGCGCAGCCGGACAAGGGCGGCGCGCGGGTCGTCTGATCTGTCCATGAATAAACCTCCTTCCCATGGGGCAGAATGGCTCCAAGGGAAGGAGGTCTTTTTTGTGCAGACCTTTTATAAAATCTGCCTGATCCTGATGATCGTGGGCGGCGTCAACTGGGGCCTTGTGGGCTTGTTCCAATTCGACTTTGTGGGCTGGCTGCTGGGCGGCAGCGCTTCCATCTGGTCCCGTATCGTGTTCACGCTGGTAGGTCTGGCGGCCCTGTGCGGCATCCCGGGGCTGTTCACCGAGGAAACTGAGGAATAACAGAACGGCTGCTGCACAATAGCGTGCAGCAGCCGTTTTATAGCGTACAGATGTGCAAATCTTAAAAAAACAGCCTTGACAAGCATTTTTCACTATGCTATATTACTGGCAGTAAGCAGGGCACTCCCGTGGTGGGGGTGTCCTGCTTTTGTGTAAGCATCGGTCTGTTTTACCGGTCGTTATCCACATCGTCCCACCCCACCAGGTCCGGCAGGGTGAGGGTCTCGTCCGAGCAGCGGGTCCGGGGACCTTCCGGCCCGGCGGCCAGGGTGGAGGCGACTTCCCGGGCAATCTCCCGGATGGCGGTGCAGTCCTCCGGCAGGTCGGTCTGGCTGCGGCCGGAGTGGATGAACAAGATCTTGCCCAGGTGCCCCACCACCAGCGTCAGCGGTAAAATCTGCGGGGCAGAGCTGTCATAGCGGTAGCCCTGCTCCTTTGCAGTCTTGTAGATGCGCTGGGCGGCAAAACTCCAGCTCCGCAGGCCGCGGGCCTGCTCCACGCCCAGATAGCTGTACAGCACCCCCGGTGCGTCGCAGATGATGGGAAACGGAAATTCAGCCCCCTGGGTGGCCTGTGCCACCGTCCGGGCCGAGGAGCGCACCACGCAGGCCAGCCGGACGCCCCGCAGGCGGGCGTAGGTCTTGAGGTAATGGGTCAGATATTCCCGCGTGACCGGGTGGTCAAAAGCGGGCAGAAAGATCATGACCAGAGGCTGTTCCCCCTCACACAGGGCGTAGAAATCGTTGCCGGGTCTCGTAGGGGTGTCAAAGGTAAAACGGGGGATCGAAGTGCCCACCAAGTGCTCAGAACTCATGCCGCAATTGCACATCCTTTCCGGCTTGCCGCGCACCGGAGCGCACAGTGCCCGGTGCAAATGTTCCGATATAAAAAAATCCACACACTGTCCCGGCAGGGGACAGCGGTGGATCAAAACCTATAAAAGATCCCGCCCGGTCGTCTGCGGCCAATCAAACCTACCCTTGCGGACAGGTGGGTGCCCTGTCGCCGGTTTCACGCTTCCTCATCGAGCCTCCATGGTCGACCCATGGCGGGGAGGTCTGCATTCCACCGGAGAACTCCGGGCTCCCGTTGAATGATTAGTAGGATCATATAAACCGCAACAAATCGAGCCGGGCAGGAAGTCTTGCCTGGTAATCTGGGAGAGGAAAACGATCAGTCGATCTCGTAATCGTCGCTCAGGCGCTGCTCAAACAGCTTGCTGACTTCCAGCAGAGTCTCGTCGTCCTCTACCACGTCCAGATATTCGCCTTCGTCGTCCTCGCCAACGCTCAGGATCACCAGCTGGGCATCCTCTGCGTCCTCTTCATTTTCGGTGTATTCCACCACAGCCAGATAATGCACGCCCTTGTGGTCCAGTGCGTCGATCACCTCAAAGGTGACCTCGTTGCCGTCCTCGTCCTCAAGGGTCATCAGGTCAGGCTGATATTCCTCGTCCTCGGTATTCAGGTTCTTGATTTCGTCAGACATAGATCGTGTCTCCTGTATCGTGTCATAAGACGGGCTTTTGTGTACCGGCCCGTCCGGTCTGCATATAGTGTAGCGTTTTTTTGCCTGCTCGTCAAGATGCTTTTTCGCACAGAAATTGCTTTGCAAATTTTCACCAGTTTGCTCTCGCACTGCGGCACGGAATATGGTATACTATAGCTCTGGAAATTTTTCGTGTCCGGCGGGCACGTCTGATACAGCATATGGAGCGAGGGGGAAAACTATGCGTAAAAAACGATGGGCGGTACTGGCACTGGCCGCAGTGCTGGCACTGGCGGGCTGCAGCTTTGGCGGTTCCGGCGGGGGCGGCACCACGGTGCGGAAGATCGACCGCCCGGCGGTGGAGTCGGCGGAAGAGCAGTTCACCCACCCGGCGGCAGGGGACACCGTGGCGGTGTTCGACACCTCGGCGGGCGTGTTCAAGGCAGTGCTCTTCCCGGACAAGGCCCCGCAGGCCTACGACAACTTTACCGGCCTTGTGCAGCAGGGCTATTACAACGGCCTGACCGTCTCCCGCGTGGAGAGCGGTTTTGTGGTGGAGGCCGGGCAGGGGGCCGACGGAAAAGGCACCACCATCTGGAGCGGCAGCCGCTACCCGGCGGAGACCACCGACAGTCTGCACCACTACTCCGGTGCGCTGTGCATGGGCGTGGATGCTTCCGGCGAGTGCGCCAGCGTGTTCTATGTGGTGCAGACCCTGCCGGGAGACCAGTCGGTGACCCAGGAGCTGGTGGATAAGATGAACGCCTCGGGCTACCGTGCCGAGGTGGTGGCCGCTTACCAGACCGTCGGCGGCGCACCCTATCTGGACTACACCGATACCGTGTTCGGGCAGGTGTATGAAGGCATGGATGTGGTGGACACCATCGGCCAGACCGGTGTGGACGAAAACCAGAAGCCCACCGAGGACATCACCATCAACAGTGTGAGCATTGAAACGTATCAGTGAACAAAAGGGCACCTGCCATATGGCAGGTGCCCTTTGTGCTGTGCCCCTTTTTCGTGAAAACATTCTTTCTACATCAGATCTCCCCGGGGTGCTCCTTGCGCCAGGCAAGGTAGTCGTCCAGGATCACCGTGGCGCTGACGGAATCCAAAATCTCCTTGCGGCGGCTGCCAAAGGTGCCGCTCTCGTCCAGCAGGTCGGCGGCGGCGCAGGTGGTCTGGCGCTCGTCCCACATGCGCACCGGCAGGCCGCTCCAAAGCTCCACGGTCTTTGCCAGCTTGCGGCTTTTTGCGGCACGCTCGCCCTCGGTGCCGTCCATGTTCAGCGGCAGACCGATGACGATGAGCTCGGCCCCGATCTCTTTGGCTACCTCGCACACCCGCGCGGCCACCTTGTTGCGGGCCTTGAGGGTGATCTGCGGGGTGATGGGCGTGGTCAGGAATTCGGTGTGGTCGCAGGTGGCAAGGCCGGTGCGGCTGTCTCCGTAATCAACGGCTAGGATCTTCATGCAAACGTCCTTTCTGTGCAGTCTTTTTTCTCAGTGTACCACAGCCGCCGCCCCATTGCAAAGAAAACCGTAGTGTTGCAGGCGGTTTCGTGTTACAATAACGGCAGGACATCCCAAACGACAAAGGAGGAAACAGCATGCTCAAACTGGTTCTGGGCGGCTCCGGCAGCGGCAAGACCACCCTGCTGTACGCCCGCATCAAGGCGCGGGCCGAGGCCGGGCAGCGCAGCATCCTGTTGGTGCCGGAACAGTTCACCTCCAGCACCGAGGGCCGCATCTACCGGGAACTGGGGGACGCGCTCTCCGGCATGGTGGACAGCTATTCCTTCACCAGCCTGGCGGAGCACATCCTTTCGGCCGAGGGCGGTGCAGCGGTGCAGACCCTCTCGGATGCGGGCCGTGCTGTGCTGGTGCGCCGCACGCTGGAAGAGCTGCAGGACACGGTACAGTATTATTACCGCCACCGGCGCAGTGCTGCGTTCTGCCAGATGGCCGCTGAGACCATCGACGAGCTGAAAAGCGCCGGGCTTTCGGGGCAGCAGCTGTACCGGCTGGCCCAGGGATGCGGTTCCGGCAGCGGCAAGCTCACCGAGCTGGCACTGATCCTGCAGGGCTATGAAACGCTGCTGGCCAGCACCGGTATGGACCCCTCCGACCGGCTGGAACTGGCGGCGGACCGGCTGGAAGCGGCCCTTGCCCGGGGCAGCCTGCCGGAGTTTTTGCAGGACCGGGCCGTGTTCATTGACGAATTCGATACCTTCAACGCCCCCAAAAAGCGGCTGCTGGCGGCACTGCTCACGGCACTGCCGCAGGTGACGGTGGCTCTGTGTGATGACGGCGCCCCGCTGGTGCCGGGGGACACTGGGCTGTTTACCGGAGCCAAGCAGATGGCCGCACAGCTGCGGCAGCTGGCCCGCAAAAGCGGCACGGAGGTGGCCGCCCCGGAGCTGCTGCGGCAGGACCTGCGCCACAAGGATGCACCGGGCCTTGCCGCGGTGACCCGGCTGCTGGAAGGCGGCAGCGCGGAAGAAACGCAGGCACCGGAGGTGCGGCTGTTCCCGGTAGCCAGCCGCGAAGAGGAAGCCCGGTGCGCGGCGGCCGCCATCCGCCGCCTGATGCGGCAGGGGGTGCGGTGCGGCAAGATCGCCGTGGTCTGCCGCGACATTGCAAAATACCGGGCGGCCGTGCGGTATGAGTTCCGCATGGCGGACATCCCGCTGTACTGCGACGAGCCCACGACCCCGGAGTTCAGCGCCCCGGCCACGGCGGTGCGGGCCTTGCTGGCCCTGCTGCGGGGTTCGGACATGACCGAGCAGCTTACCGTGCTGGCCAAGACCGGGCTGTGTGCGCTGTCAGAAGAGCAGGTGTGTGCGCTGGAAAACTATGCCTACACCTGGTCGCCCAATGCGGCGGCCTGGCGGGCCGAATTCGCCAAAAACCCAAAGGGCTTTGGTGAAAACGAGCTGACCGACGAGGACCGGCAGAATCTTGCCTGGGCCGAGGACGCCCGCCGGAAGCTGGTGGACGCCGTGGACACCCTGCGCGGAAAGGTGAAGGGCGGCAACGCGGAGCAGATCAGCCGGGCTGTTTATTTCTGCCTGAAGGAGCTGGGGGCCGAGGAACAGCAGGCCGGGCTGGTGGAGGATATCCGCGCGGCACGGGGCATCCCGGCGGCGGAGGAAGCCGCCCGCGAGTGGAACGTGGTGATGCAGCTGCTGGACGAGATGGCCAGCCTGCTGGGGCAGCAGAGCGTGACCGTGGCCGAGTACGAGGACCTGTTCGGCCTGCTGCTGCGTTCGTCCGACCTGGGGCATATCCCCCAGACACTGGACGCCGTGGTGCTGGCCAGCGCGGGCAAGATGCGTCTGGACGCGCCGGATTATGTGTTCGTGCTGGGGCTGGCAGAAGGGGAGTTTCCCTGTGCACCGGCTGAGAGCGGCCTGCTGACCCACGCCGACCGTGACGCACTGATGGCCCAGCAGGTGGAACTGCCGGACTGCTTTGAGAACCGGGTCATCCGGGAGCAGGTGTGCTTTTATAAAGCGCTCACTGCCCCGGCAAAGGGGCTGTGGCTCAGCTGGCCCAAGGGACAGGGCCAGACCCTGTGCGCGGCGGTGGAGCCCCTTGTGGATGCACTGCACCCGGCTGCCCCGGAACTGGAGCTGACCGACCTTGCCGCCACCCCGGCGGACGGTCTGGACACGCTGGGCGGCGGCTGGCTGCTCACCGATGTGGAGCGCGCCAGCCTGACCGAGGCCCTGCACACCCCCGGTGCCGGGCAGCCGAAGGGCCTTGCCCTGCTGCACCGCATGGAAGAGAACCCGCCCCGGCAGGTGTACGACCTGCCCGCGCTGGAAACGCTGCTGGGCCGGAGGCTCCGCGTCTCGCCCAGCCAGCTGGAAAAATACTATACCTGCCGGTACGGCTATTTTCTGCAATATGTGCTGGGGCTGAAGCCCCGCAAACGGGCGGAGCTTTCCGCCGACCAGAGCGGCACCCTGATGCACTGGGTGCTGCAGATGGCACTGGACCCCCACCCGGGGCCGGACAACCCCTGTGCGGCCCTGCAGCCCTATCTGGAACTGGATGACGAAGCCATGGCCGCGCTGGCCGGGCTGCTGGTGGACGAGTATGCAAAGCGCTTTCTGCCGGAGGACACGGCCCGCTTTGCCTACATGCTCTCCCGGCTGAAAAAGAGCATGACCGGCCTGCTGTGCTACCTGCGGGACGAACAGAACCAGTCCCGGTTCCGTCCGGTGGCCTGTGAGCTGAAGATCGGCAGCGGGGCCGACGCCGTGCCCGGGCAGCTGTATCACCTGTCGGACGGGCGCACCGTGCAGCTCATCGGTACGGTGGACCGCGCCGACGAGTGGGTGGAAGAGGACGGCACCCGCTGGGTGCGGGTGGTGGACTACAAGACCGGCACCAAGAAACTGGACCTGAAAGAAGTGTACTGCGGGCTGGACTGCCAGATGCTGCTGTACCTGTTCAGCCTGACCCGCGACCCCAGCGGACGCTTTACCGGGGCAGAACCGGCGGGCGTGCTGTATCTGCTGGCCGACCCCGCCCCGGAGACCACCACCCGCGAAAAGGCCGCCCGCAGCGTGGAATATCAGCTGGACGGTCTGGTGCGGGACGAGCAGAAGGTGTTCGATGCCATGGACGCGGATGAGACGGGCCGGTATCTGCCCTTCGGCTACCGCAACGGCGCGCCCAGCCCTTACCAGAAGGACAAGCGTGCTGACATCGCCAAGCTCAACCGCATCCGGCTGCATCTGGATGACCTCGTCACCCGGATGGGCGAGCAGCTGTACGGCGGGCAGATCGCCGCCGAGCCGCTGGTGGTCAGCACCAACCGCAGCCCCTGTGCCTGGTGCGATTATGATTTTATCTGCTGCCATGAGACCGGCATCGGGGAACGGGGCCTGGAAGCCCCGGCAAAGCCCTTTGAGCCGGAAGCAGCAGAGGATGAGGAGGAACCGACATGAGCGAACCCAGATGGACGCCTGCCCAGCGTGCCGCCATCGACGACCGGGGCGGGGCGCTGCTGGTGAGTGCGGCGGCCGGCAGCGGCAAGACGGCGGTGCTGACCGAGCGCGCTGTGCGCCTCATCACCGACCCGGAGCACCCGGTGGACGCCGACCGGCTGCTCATCGTCACCTTTACGAATGCGGCGGCGGCGGAGCTGCGGGCCCGCATCGGGCAGGCACTGCTGCGCCGCTGCCAGCAGGAGCCGGGCAACACCGCCCTGCGCCGCCAGCGTATGCTGCTGCAGCGTGCACCCATCTGCACCATGGACGCGTTCTGTCTGGATCTGCTGCACAAGCATTTTCAGGCGCTGGATATCCCGCCGGATTTTGCCCCGGCAGACCCCGGCAGCGTGGAGCTGCTGCGCACGGCGGCACTGGCCGAAACGCTGGAGCATGCCTACGCGGACCCGGATTTCTGCGCCTTTGCCGACCTGTACGGCAAGGGCCGCACCGACAAACCGGCGGGGGACACTATCCTGCAGGTGTATGATTTCCTGCGGGCACTGCCGGACTACGACCGCAAGCTGGACGAATTTCTGGCTCCATGGCAGCAGGAAAACGGCTTTGACGCCACCTGCTGGCATGACTTGCTGCTGGCGCAGGCAGCCCGCGATGCAAAGGCGGCCCGCGAGCTGCTGTGCGCCGCCCAGCAGGACTGCCGGGAGGACTATGCCCAGGAAATGGCGGAGGCCGGAGAAAAAAAGACCCCGGCGGCCATCCGGAAAGCGGAAGCGGCGGTGGCCGAAAAATACGCCGACGCGCAGGGCCGTCTGGAACGCTCTGCCGCCCTGCTGGGCGAGGTGGAGCGGCTGGCACAGGCAGGGGAGTGGACGCCCCTGTACGACCGGCTCACCCCTTTTGTGCTGGGCATGGAAGAGCAGCCCGGCCTGAAGGGCATGAAAAAACGGCTGAAGGGCGACCACAAGACGGCCATCAAGACCCGTGCTGACGAGGCCGCCGACCTGTTTGCTCAGATCACGGAGCTTGTCTCCTGCAGCGAGGAAGAAGCGGAAGCCGACCGGCAGGCGGCACTGCCCCGGCTGCAGGCCCTGTTTGCGGCGGTGCGGGATTTCGACGCCCGGTTCTCGGCCAAAAAGCGGGAGCGCAAGCTGCTGGAATTCAGCGACTTTGAACACTTTGCCCTGCGGCTGCTGCGCAGCCCGGACGGCACCCCTACCCCGCTGTGCGGGAGCATCCGGCAGAACTATGCTGCCGTGATGGTGGACGAATATCAGGACACCAATGCTTTGCAGGATGCCCTGTACCGCTGCCTTGCCTCCCCGGCGGGGGATGACCTCTTTCTGGTAGGCGACCTGAAGCAGAGCATCTACCGCTTCCGGCAGGCCGACCCCAGCATCTTCCGGGAAAAGCTGGACCGCTGGCCGGCCCTGCCCGGCGGGGCGGCCCGCCCGCGCCCGCCGGAGGGTACTGCCGGGCAAAACGCCCTGCTGGCGCTGGACGCCAATTTCCGTTCGGCCCCGCAGGTGGTGGAGGGCATCAACTTCATTTTTGAGCAGCTCATGACCCCGCAGCTGGGCGATACGGCTTACGGTGACGGGCAGCGGCTGGTGTGCGGCGCACCGGGAGATTACTCCGGCAGCGTGGAAGCACAGTTTCTGCCGGACGATGAAGCGGAGACGGACGCAGCATGGATCGCCCGGCGCATCGAGGAATTGGTGGCCGCCGGGGAGCCGGTGCGGGAGGGCAGCACGACCCGCCCGGTGCAGTACGAGGACTGCTGCATCCTGCTTTCGGCCCGCGGGGACTTCCCGGCCTATGTGGAAGCTCTCACGGCCCGGGGCATCCCGGTGTATGCCGACGCCCGGGAAAACCTGATGGAAGCACCCCACATCCGACCGCTCATCTCGCTGCTGAAGGTCATCGACAACCCGGCGCAGGATATCTATCTGGCTGCGGCCATGCTGGGGCCGGTGTTCGGCTTTACGGATGACGACCTGGTGCGGCTGCGGGCACAGAGCGCCGCGCTGCAGAAGGAACAGAACGCCGGAAATGCCGGAAAGCCCGCCCGCATGAGCCTGTACGGTGCGCTGCTGCTGGCGCGGCAAGGCCCGGCGGAGGACCCCTTCACCCAAAAGGTGAACGATTTTTACGACAAGCTCACGGCTCTGCGGCAGATGGCCCGCAGCGTGCCTGCAGAGCAGCTGCTGGAAGAAATTTTTGCCACCACCGGCTACCTTGCCGCACTGGGGGTGACTGAGAACGGTGCCCGCCGCCGGGAGGATGCCCGGCGGTTCGCCTCTTTCTGCGCGGCGTCCGGTGCGGGCGGCATCTCGGCATTGGTGCGCGCCATCGACGCGGCGGCGCTGGCCGGTTCCACCGGACAGGACACCACCCCCGGCGGGGCAAGGCCCGGCTGTGTGACCGTGATGACCATCCACCGCTCCAAGGGCCTGCAGTTCCCGGTGGTGTTCGTGGCCGATACCGGGCGGCGGTTCAACGCGGCCGATACCCGGCAGCCGGTGCTGCTGCACCGGGAATACGGGGCCGGCCTGCGGCTGCGGCCGGAACAGGGCGAGGGCGCCTATAAAACGGCGGCCTACACCGCGCTGGCCGAGGTGCATGGGCAGGAGCTGCGCAGCGAGCAGATGCGCCTTTTGTATGTGGCCCTGACCCGCGCACAGGACAGGCTCATCCTCACGGTGCCGCTGGGCATCGGCAAGACCGCGAACCCCTTTGCCAAAGCGGCGGCGTTTCTGGCGGCGGGAGCGGGCTCCACCCTGCACGGGCAGGCAAACTGCTTTGCCGACTGGCTGCGGGCGGCGCTGCTGGTGCACCCCTGCGGCGGGCCACTGCGGCAGCTGGCGGGCAATCTGGAGCTGCCCTTTGTGGACACCCGCAGCACGGTGACTATCACCCTGCCGGAAACAACGCAGCCGGAACAGGAACAACAGCCTGAGGAGCTGGAACCGCAAGCCCCGGCGGCCGCGGACCCGGCCCTTGTGGAACAGCTGCGGGCGGGCTTTGCCTGGCAGTACCCGGCGGCAGCCCTGGCCGGGGTGCCTGCCAAGGTCAGCGTGACCAGCATCGTGCACAAGGCGGAGCAGACCACGCTGGAGCGGCCGGGCTTCCTCTCCAAAGACGGCCTGACCGCCGCCGAGATGGGCACGGCCCTGCATGCATTTCTGGAGCACGCCGATTTTGCGGCGCTGGCAGAGGCAAAAGCAGCCGGGACGCTGGACGAAGCCATCGGAGCGGAACGTGACCGGCAGGCGGCTGCACAGCTCACCGCACCGGAGATCGCCGCAAAACTGGATGCCGTGCGCATCCGCCGCTTTGTGCAGAGCGAGGCCTTTGCAAAGATCTGCGCGGCACAGCAGGTGCTGCGGGAGCTGGCATTCATCACGGCACTGCCCGCCGCCGAGGTGCTTGCCGCCCAGGGAAGCCCGGCCCCGGACACGGCCCCGGAAGCGCAGGTGCTGGTGCAGGGCATCGCAGACCTTGTGCTGGTGTACCCGGACCATCTGGAACTGCTGGACTACAAGACCGACCGCCGCAAAACAGCCGCGGATTTTGTGCGGGCCTACAAACCCCAGCTGGACCTGTACGCGCTGGCCGTCGGCAAACGCTTTGTCCCGAAGCCGGTGACCTATAAAGGCATCTACTCGCTGGAACTGGGCAGGTTGATCGAGGTATGAGGACGATTCATATTTTTCTCGTAAAACGCATAAAAAGTGCTTGACAGGCCCCTGCGGCTGTGGTAAAATAACCGGGTAAAGAAAGCAGCTACGGCCTGTGCCGCGCTCGCCTTGTGGGGTCAGAATCCCCGGGCTATACCCAAGTGCATCTGTTCTTTGAACAGATCGCAGCTTTGTGTGAATTTTGCGCGGCTGTCCAGAAACTGGGCGGCCGCGTTTTCTATTGCCAATATTGCAACACTATGGATTTTGTTTGGAGGTGCATTCATTATCGCTACCGCTGGAAAGTCGAAGGAACTGGAGATCAACGGTCAGATCCGTGACCGTGAAGTTCGCCTGATCGGAGTTGACGGCGAGCAGAAGGGCGTTGTGTCCATTCAGGTGGCCATGCGCGCTGCTGAGGACGCCGGGCTGGATCTGGTCAAGATCGCACCGCAGGCCGTTCCGCCTGTGTGCAAGGTGCTGGATTACGGCAAGTACCGTTTTGAACAGCAGAAGAAGGAGAAGGAAGCCAAGAAGAACCAGAAGGTGGTCGAAGTCAAGGAGACCCGCCTCTCGCTCAACATTGACACCAACGACTTCAACACCAAGCTGAACCAGACTGCCAAGTTCCTGGCAGCTGGCCATAAGGTGAAGGTTTCGATCCGTTTCCGCGGCCGTGAGATGGCGCACAGTGCCCTGGGTGCCGACGTGCTCAAGCGCTTTGCCGAGGCTCTGCCGCAGGCAAGCATGGACAAGCAGCCGGTTCTGGAGGGACGTACGATGTCCATTCTGCTGATCCCGAAACCCAATAAGGACTAATTTTAGGAGGAAACTAAAATGGCTAAGATGAAACTGAAGACGCACTCCGGCGCTAAGAAGCGCTTTAAGCTGACCAAGAATGGCAAGATCAAGCGCGGCCACGCATTCCGCAGCCACATCCTGACCAAGAAGACCACCAAGCTGACCCGTGGTTATCGTCAGCCCAACTACGTTGACAAGACCAACGCAGCCACCATCAAGAGCATGCTGCCCTACGCCTAAGAGCGAGCCGCAAGCAAACAGACATTCTACGAGATACTAAAGGAGATATAAAAAATGGCACGTATCAAAGGCGCAACCATGACCCACAAACGTCGTAAGAAGATGCTGAAGCTGGCCAAGGGCTTCTACGGCTGCAAGAGCAAGCACTTTAAGATGGCCAAACAGCAGGTCATGAAGAGCGGCAACTACGCTCTGGCAGGCCGCCGCATGAAGAAGCGTCAGTTCCGCAACCTGTGGATCTGCCGCATCAACAACGCAGTTCGTCCTCTGGGCATGAACTACTCCTCCTTCATGGCTGGCCTGAAGAAGGCAGGCATCGAGCTGAACCGCAAGATGCTGTCTGAGATGGCCATCAACGATCCCAAGAGCTTTGCTGCTCTGGTCGAGACCGTGAAGAACGCCTGATCAAACTTCTGACGAGACGCCCGCGCGCATACGCGGGCGTCCGTTTTGTATCTGGGGCTTTTTGCGGCGGGAAGAAACATGTTCGGGGCTGCGCCCTGCCGCGAAGCGATTTTTGTGGCAGACGCGGCCCTTTTTTGCATTTTGCCCCCTGCGCCGCACAAAAAACAGGGCGGCAGACGAGTTTTGAACGCATCAGAAGCGAAAGGTTGAGAACACAGATGGACGAAAAAATCACCAGCCGGGAAAACGCGAAGATCAAATACGCCTGCCGCCTTTCCTCCAGTGCGGCCTTCCGCCGCAGCGAGGGCCGCTTTCTGGCCGAGGGGCGCAAGCTGTGCCCGGAGCTGGCCCGTGGTGCGCAGCTGGAGACCTTATTCTATACCGAGGACGCCATGGCCCGCTGTCCGGAGTTGGCCGACCTGCCCGGGGAGCACTATCTGGTGGAGGACCATGTGGCGGACAAGCTGGCCGATGTGGGCACTCATCAGGGGGTGTTCGGGGTGTTCCGTACCCCGGTGCACACGCTGGACGAGGTGCACACCGGCGGGCGCTATCTGGCGCTGGAACGGGTGCAGGACCCCGGCAATGTGGGCACGCTGCTGCGCAGTGCGGCCGCCTTTGGCTTTGACGGCGTGCTGCTGAGCGACGGCTGCGCCAGCGTGTGGGCCCCCAAGACCCTGCGGGCCTCCATGGGCGCGGCCGTGCGCATCCCGGTCATCGAAGCCGGTAAGATGCCGCAGGCTGTGGCACAGCTGCGGGCAAAGGGCATCACCTGCCTGGCCGCTGCGCTGTACCAGTCCCAGCCGCTGAGCGCGGCACAGTCTGGCTGCCCCGGCGGCGTGTGCGTGGTCATCGGCAGCGAGGGCCAGGGCCTGACCGACGAGACCATTGCGGCCTGCACCAGCACGGTGCGCATCCCCATGACCGACCGGGTGGAGAGCCTCAACGCCGGCATTGCAGGCAGCATCCTGCTGTGGCATTTCCGGGGAGAGGGGCTGTGATGGGCCCAGGGGGGCAGACCAGTCTGTTTGCCCCGGAGCCTGCCCTGGACCCACTGCTGTACTGGCTGTGGCTGGCCCATGTGATGGGCCCGGCCAGCTCCCACGCAGGCCGGGTGCTGGACGCTTTTGGGGGTGCCCAGGAGGCCTGGGAGGCCCGGGATACCCAGGAGTTCCGGCAGGCGGCAGGGCTGGCGGCGGCCAAACGGGCCGGGCAGCTGACGCCGGAGCAGTTCCGTGCACTGGCCCGCCGGTGCGCCGCGCTGCGGGTGTGCATCCTGCCCTTTGACGACCCGGATTACCCGCTGGCTTTTTCCCGCATTCCGGATATGCCGCTGGTGCTCTACTGCACCGGCGACCCGGTGTGGCTCAACGAGCCGGGGGCTGTGGGCATCGTGGGCAGCCGCAAGCCCACGGACTACGGCCTACAGGCGGCAGCCGATATCGGCGAGGCGCTGGCCCGCAGTGGGGCGCTCATCGTCAGCGGCCTGGCCGACGGGCTGGACAGCGCCGGGCACCGGGCAGCTGTGAAAAACGGCTGCCCCACCATCGGCATCCTTGGGGTGCCCATCGACCGCACCTACCCCGCCGCCAATGTGGCCCTGCGGCATACCATCGAGCAGAACGGCTGCATCCTCAGCGAATACGCACCCGGCGAGTCCACGCCGGGGCCGGTGGGCTTTTTGCAGCGCAACCGGCTCATCGCGGCGCTGTCGTCGGCGCTGCTGGTGGTGGAAGCCCGCGAGAAAAGCGGCACCATGTCCACCGTGTCCCACGCGGAGCGGTACGGCAAGCCGGTGTTTGCGGTGCCGGGCAGCATCTATTCCCCGGATTCGGCCGGGACCAACCGCCTGCTGCACGAGGGCCGCGCCCGCGCGGCCTGCAGCGGGGCCGACCTGGTGCAGGCGCTGGGCCTGCAGGCGAGTGCCGCGCCGGAAGCAGAGACCCGCCAGCCGGACCCCATGACCGACACCGAGCGGCGGGTGCTGGCCTGTGTCGGGCCGCAGCCGCTGGGGGTGGAGGAGCTGTGCGTGCGCAGCGGCCTGCCCACGGCCAGCCTGCTGAGCACCCTGATGAAGCTCCAGCTCACCGGCCGGGTGACCTGCCTGCCGGGCAAGCGCTATGTACTGCGGTAGTATAATTTTTGCTGGCAAAGCACACAACAGCTGTGGTACAATCATAAGAACAAGGATCCGTGCCGTGCAGACGCTGTGCGGTGCGTTTTGATAGAAAGAGAACGGGAGAAAAACACGAATGGCGAAACTAGTGATCGTGGAGTCGCCTGCAAAGGCGAAGACCATTGGCAAATATCTGGGCGATGACTACGAGGTCACCGCCAGCATGGGCCATATCCGGGACCTGCCGGCTTCCCAGCTGGGCATTGATGTGGAGCACGGCTATACGCCCCAGTACATCAGCATCAAAGGCAAGGAAAAGCTCATCAAGGAACTCAAAAGTAAGGCCAAGCACGCCGACGGCGTTCTGCTGGCGACCGACCCGGACCGCGAAGGCGAAGCCATCAGCTGGCATCTGGCCAACATCCTGGGGCTGGACCCCCACGCCCCCAACCGCGTCACCTTTGACGAGATCACCAAAAAGGGCGTGAAGGAGGGCATGGCCCACCCCCGCGCCATCGACGAAGATCTGTTCAACGCCCAGCAGGCCCGCCGTGTGCTGGACCGTCTGGTGGGTTACAAGCTCAGCCCCTTCCTGTGGCGCAAGGTGCGCCGGGGCCTGTCCGCAGGCCGCGTGCAGAGCGTGGCCGTGCGCCTCATCGACGACCGCGAAAAGGAGATCGAGAGCTTCAAGCCGGACGAATACTGGAACGTGGACGTGACGCTGGGTGCCGGGCACAAGAGCTTTACCGCCCGCCTTGCCACCGACAGCAAGGGCAAGAAGCTGCTGCCCAAGAACGAGGCCGAGGCCCGCGCCATCGAAAAGGGCCTGGAAGGGGCCGAGTATGTGGTGGCAGAGCTGAAAAAGGGCAAGCGCGCCAAGCAGCCCACTCCGGCCTTTATCACCAGTACCCTGCAGCAGGAGGCCTCCCGTCGGCTGGGCTTCACGGCTACCCGCACCATGCGGGCTGCCCAGACCCTGTACGAAGGCGTGGACATTGCCGGGCACGGCACCATGGGTCTGATCACCTACATGCGTACCGACAGCCTGCGCATCTCGGACGAAGCCGTTGCCGCTGCCAAGGAGTATATCGCCGGGGCTTACGGCGAAAATTATATCTGCCCCTACAAGCGGGTGTGGAAAACCAAGAGCGCCACCGCTGCGCAGGACGCCCATGAAGCCATCCGTCCCTCGGTGCCGTCCCTGACGCCGGACGAGGTGGACAAGAGCATCAGCGGCGACACCGCCAAGCTCTACCGCATGATCTGGAGCCGCTTTATGGCCAGCCAGATGGCAGACTGCCAGCAGGACACCGTGTCCGTCACCGTGAGCGCGGCGGACTACCGCTTCAAGGCCAGCGGCTACACCGTGACCTTTGACGGCTTTACCGCTCTGTACGAGGAAGCCACCGACGAGAAGGAAAAGAAGGAAACCAACCTTCCCCCGCTGGAACAGGGCCAGGTGCTGAAGCTCAAGGAGCTGAAGAGTGAACAGAAGTTCACCCAGCCGCCCGCCCGCTACACCGAAGCCACCCTCATCAAGGCGCTGGAAGAAAACGGCATCGGCCGCCCCTCCACCTATGCGCCCATCATCACCACCATCATCGACCGCGGCTATGTGGAGCGCGACCAGAAGAAGCTCAAGCCCACCCTGCTGGGCCGGGCCGTAGATGGCCTGATGCTGGAGCAGTTCCCCCACATCGTGGACGTGGACTTCTCCGCCCAGATGGAAAAGAACCTGGATAAGGTGGAAAGCGGCAAGGCTGACTGGCGCAAGACGGTGGATGACTTCTACCAGGGCTTTGAGGCCAGCCTGGAGCAGGCCGAAAAGAACATGGAGGGCAAAAAGGTCAAGGTGCCGGACGAGCCTTCCAGCGAGGTGTGCGACCTGTGCGGCCGCCCCATGGTCATCAAGGTGGGCAAGTACGGCAAGTTCCTGGCCTGCAGCGGCTTCCCGGAGTGCCGGGGCACCAAGCGTCTGGTCAAGGACACCGGAGGCATCTGCCCCAAGTGCGGCAAGGGCCGCATGCTGGAGCGCAAGAGCGCAAAGGGCCGCATCTACTACGGCTGCGAGCGCTACCCGGACTGCGACTTCATGACCTGGGACATGCCGGTGGCCACCAAGTGCGAAAAGTGCGGCTCCACCCTCTTCCGCAAGGGCTCCAAGCTCTATTGCGCCAAAGAGGGCTGCGGCTTTGAGATGCCGGTGCCGAAGAAGGATTAAAGGAAAAAACGACAACATGAGCGATTATAAAGTAACTGTTCTGGGCGCCGGTCTGGCGGGCTGCGAAGCGGCCCTGTGGCTGGCCGGTAAGGGCGTACAGGTGGACCTGTATGAGCAGAAGCCGATGCACTTCTCGCCCGCACACAAGAGCGAGGGCTTTGCGGAGCTGATCTGCTCCAACAGCCTGAAGGCCGAGCGGCTGGATTCTGCCTCCGGCCTGCTGAAGGAAGAGATGCGCCGCATGGGCAGCCAGCTGCTGCAGGCGGCGGAGGTGGCCCGCGTGGCCGCCGGCGGTGCACTGGCCGTGGACCGGGACGCCTTCAGCGCGGAGGTCACCCGCCGGGTGGAGGAGTGCCCCAACATCACCGTGCACCGCCAGCCGGTGGAGCACATCGACGAAAGCGCCCCCATCCTGGTGGCCACCGGCCCCCTGACCGACGGGAAACTGGCGGACGAGATCGGTGCCCTGACCGGCGACGAGCGCCTGCACTTCTACGATGCCGTGGCGCCCATCGTGACGGCCGAGAGCCTGGACTACAACAAGGTGTTTGCCGCCTCCCGCTATGGCCGCGGAGATGCCGACTACCTGAACTGCCCCTTCAACAAGGCCGAGTATGAGGCGTTCCATGCGGCGCTGGCTGCGGCCGAGCGTGCCCCGCTGCACGACTTTGACACCGGGGCAGAGCAGAGCGCCCGGCCCGACCCGGACGCCCACGGCAAAAAGGCCGATACCGTGACCGTGTACGAGGGCTGCATGCCCATCGAGATCATGGCTGCCCGCGGTGCCGACACCATGCGGTTTGGCCCCCTGCGCCCGGTGGGCCTGGTGGACCCCAACACCGGCCACCGCCCCTGGGCCAACGTCCAGCTGCGGGCCGAGAACAAGGAGCGCACCCTGTACAACATCGTGGGCTTCCAGACCAACCTCAAGTGGGGGGAGCAGAAGCGGGTGTTCCGCATGATCCCCGGCCTGGAACATGCCGAGTTCGTGCGGTACGGTGTGATGCACCGCAACACCTTCCTGGATGCACCTCGTGTATTGAGTGCGGGCCTGTGCCTGAAGGAGCACCCCAATGTGTTCTTTGCCGGGCAGATCACCGGCTTTGAGGGCTACATGGAAAGTGCCGCCTGCGGCCTGCTGGCCGCGCGGAACCTCTATGCCCGGCTGGAAGGCCGGGAGCTGCCGCCCCCGCCGACGGACACCATGTGCGGCGCACTGGTGCAGTACCTGACCACCGAGAACAAGAACTTCCAGCCGATGGGCGCGAACATGGGCATCCTGCCCCCGCTGCCGGAGGACAAGCGTCCCCGCGACAAGCGCCTGCGTTACATGGCACAGGCCGAGCGCGCTGTTGCCAGCTTCCAGCAGTGGCTGGATGAAACCGCCCTGTAACCGCAGGGCCGATCTCCCGGAACAGAAAGGAGCGCAACTATGAAGATCATTGTAGACATGATGGGCGGCGACAACGCCCCTCTGGCCGTGCTGGAAGGCGCGGCACAGGCCGTGAAGGAATACGGCGTGCAGATCCTCGGCGTGGGCAATGAGGAACTGGTGCGCAGGACGGCGGCGGACAATAACATCCCGCTGGACGGCATCGAGCTGGTGAACTGCACCCAGGTCATTGAGATGTGCGACGAGCCTGCCAGGGCCATCCGCAGCAAGAAAGATTCCTCCATCGTGGTGGGCCTGAACCTGCTGAAGGAGGGCAAGGGCGATGCCTTTGTGTCTGCCGGCAGCACCGGTGCACTGCATGTGGGCGCAAGCCTCATCGTGCGCACCCTCCGGGGCGTAAAGCGTCCGGCCCTGGCCACCATGGTGCCGGCCAAAAAGCAGGCTTACCTGCTGCTGGACTGCGGTGCCAACGTGGAGTGCCGCCCGGAGATGCTGGCAGCCTTTGCCGTCATGGGCAGCTGCTATGTGAACAAGGTGGAGGGCCGCAAGGACCCCAGCGTGGCACTGGCCAACAACGGTGCCGAGGAGAGCAAGGGCACCCCCATGCTGAGGGAGGCCCACCAGCTGCTGAAAACGACCCCGGGCATCCGCTTTGTGGGCAACATCGAGCCCCGCGACGTGCCGAACGGCGAAGTGGACGTGGTGGTGTGCGACGGCTTTACCGGCAACGTGATCCTCAAGCTGACCGAGGGCGTGGCCAAGATGCTGCTGGGCATGCTCAAGCAGATGTTTCTGGCAAACTTCGGCGGCAAGATCGCCTACCTGCTGCTCAAGGGCGGCGTGTCGGACCTGAAGCACCAGATGGACAGCGAGGAATACGGCGGAGCCCCCTTCCTGGGAGCCAAGCAGCCGGTCATCAAGGCCCACGGCTCCTCCAAGGCCAAGGGCATCAAGAACGCCATCCGGCAGGCCAAGACCTGCGTGGAGAACGACCTGTGCGGCACCATGCAGTCTGCCCTGGATGAGCTTGCGGCGGCAAACAAACCTGAGGAATAAAAAGCACAATGCAAGGGAGCAATGACATATGAGCCATCCGTTGGAATCGATCATTGGTTATACGTTCAAAAACCCGGAGCTGCTGGAAACGGCGCTCACCCACACCAGCTACGCCAACGAGAGCCGCGCTCCGGTGAAGCACAACGAGCGGCTGGAGTTTCTGGGCGACAGCGTGCTGCAGATCGTCTCGGCAGACTACCTGTTCCACGCCTACGCCGACCGGCCGGAGGGCGACCTGACCCGCATCCGCGCCAGTCTGGTCAGCGAGGGTGCCCTGTTCCAGTTCGCGCAGGAGATCCATCTGGGCGAGTACCTGCGGCTGGGCCGCGGCGAAGAGCGCTGCGGCGGCCGCACCCGCCCCAGTGTGGTATCGGACGCCTTTGAGGCGGTGATCGCTGCCCTGTATCTGGACGGCGGCATGGAGGTCGCCCGCAGTTTCATCCTGCCCTTCATCACCGAGGGCAAGCACGCCGAGGCCGACTACAAGACCCGCCTGCAGGAGATCGTGCAGCAGAACCCCGAAGAGCGGCTGAGCTATGTGGTGGAGAGCGAGTCCGGCCCGGACCACGACAAGCACTTTGTGGTGGCTGTGCGCTTCAACTCGGACCGGGTGGCCCGGGGCGAGGGCCGCAGCAAGAAGGCCGCCGAGCAGCATGCCGCCAAAGAGGCCCTGAAGCTGCTGGGCGTGATAAAGGAAAAGTAAAACGATGGTATTCAAGGAACTGGAGATCCAGGGCTTCAAGAGCTTCCCCGACAAGGTAAAGATCACCTTTGACGCCGGTGTCACCGGCGTGGTGGGCCCCAACGGCTCCGGCAAGTCGAACCTTTCGGACGCAGTGCGCTGGGTGCTGGGCGAGACCAGCTCCCGCCAGCTGCGTGCGGCGGGCAAGATGGAGGATGTGATCTTTGGCGGCACCCGGCGGCGCAGCGCCATGGGCTTTGCCAGTGTGCGCCTGACGCTGGACAACACCGGCCACACGCTGGACGTGGACGCCGACGAAGTGACCATCGGCCGCAAATATTACCGCTCCGGCGATAGCGAATATACCATCAACGGGCAGGTGTGCCGCCTGCGCGACGTGTACGAGCTGCTGCTGGATACCGGCATCGGCCGCGACGGCTATTCGGTCATCGGGCAGGGGCGCATCGCGGAGATCGTGGCGGCCAAGAGCAGCGAGCGGCGCGAGATCTTTGAAGAGGCCTGCGGCATTGCCAAATACCGCTACCGCAAGACCGAGGCCGAGCGCCGTCTGGCTGCGGCGGGCGAGAATCTGGAGCGCCTGCGGGACATCCTGGGTGAGCTGGAAAGCCGGGTCGGCCCGCTGGAAAAAGAGAGCGCCAAGGCACAGAAATTCCTGGAATTGAGCGAACAGCGCAAAACGCTGGAAGTGACCCTGTGGACCGACAGCGTGCACCGGGCCCGCGATACCGTGCGCCAGCAGGTGCGGGATTACGAGACGGCACAGGCGGACTACGAGCGCTTTGACGGCGAGGCAAAGGCCGCCGAGCAGGAGGCTGAGGAGATCCGGATGCAGGCACAGCAGCTGACCATTGCGGTCGAGCGCCTGAATGGGGATATCCGCAGCATCACCGAGCAGATCAGCGGTTCGGACAGCCGCATTGCCGTGCTGGAAAACGACATCCTCCGCAACGAGGAAAGCATCGCTTCCCTGCGCAGCGAGATCGAAGCCGGGGAACAGGACGGTGCAGAAGCGGATGCCGCCCTGCAGCGCCACCGGGCCGTGGCCGCCAAAATGGAAGCCGAGGGCGAGAAGCTGGCGGCGGAGATCGACGCCCTGAATGCAGAACTGACAAAGCTGGCCGACGCCAGCAATGCCAGCGGTGCCCGAAAGAACACCCTGCGGGCCGAGATCACCGACCTGACAGCCAAGCGCACCGAAACACAGGTGGCACAGGCTGCCGCCGAAGCCGCCGAGGAAACGGCCCGTCAGCGCCTGCCGGCACTGGAGCAGGCCGTGCAGGAGGGCACCGACCAGTGGGAGACGGCCAGGCAGGACCTGACCGACACCATCCGCTACCGGGAGATGCTGACCGAAAACGAAAAACAGCTGGCCAATGTGCGCTCCGGGCTGGAACTCAAGCTCAAAAACCGCAAGGCTGCGCTGGACGAGGCCGATACCGCCGAACAGCGGCTGGGCCGGGAGCTGGATGCAGCCCGCCAGCGGCTGTCGGTGCTGCGGGAGCTGGAAAAGAACATGGACGGCTACCAGAACTCGGTCAAGGCCGTCATGCGCGCCGCCGGGGCCCGCCGCCTGCGGGGCATCATCGGGCCGGTGTCGGCCATCCTGAAGGTGGAGCCCGGCTGCGAAGTGGCCGTGGAAACGGCGCTGGGCGCGGCCCTGCAGAACATCGTGGTGGAAAACGAAGCCGCGGCCAAGGCGGCCATTGCCCTGCTGCGCAGCGACAATGCGGGCCGGGCCACCTTCCTGCCGCTGGACACGGTGCAGCCCGGGGTGTTCCGGGGGCGGCTGTCCGGCACCGCACGGCTGGCCTCCAGCCTGGTGCAGGCCGATGCACGGTATGACAACATCGTGTCGAACCTGCTGGGCCGCATCATCGTGGTGGAGGACATCAACGAGGCCTCCCGCGTGGCGCGGGACAATGGCTTCCGCAGCCGGGTGGTGACCATGGACGGTCAGGTGATCAACGCGGGCGGCAGCTTTACCGGCGGCAGCGTGCAGCGCAGCGCCGGGCTGTTCACCCGCAAGCAGGAGATGGAAGAACTGCGCATCCGGGCCGCAAAGCTGCAGAAGGACTGCCTTGCCGCGCAGGAAAAGACCGACCAGTGCAAGGAACAGGTGGACGCCCTGCAGGCTGAGCTGACCGCTACCGCCAGCGAGCAGATCACCGCAGCCAATGACCGGGTGCGTGCCGAGGCAGAGCAGAAGCGGCTGGAAGCCGCTGCCGCCCAGCTGGAAACGGCACGGAACGCCCGCCGACAGGAGATCGACACCCTGCAGGCTGCGCTGGCCGACAGCCGCGCAAAGGCAGAGGACGCCGCAAAGCTGCAGGCAGAGCTCACCGCAAAGATCGACCGGCGCACCGCCGAGATGAGCCGCATCGCGGAGGGCGATGACAGCTTCCTGACCCGGCAGAATGCACTGGCGCAGGACCTGAGCGCCAAACGGCTGGAACAGGTGACCCGCCAGAAGGATGCAGAACTGGCCTACAGCCAGATTGCCGCGCTGGAACAGCGGGCCAGGGATGCCGCCGCCCGCCGAACCTCACTGGAAGAGAGCGTGGCGGCACTGGCCGCCCGCAGCGATGCCTGCCGTGCCGAGATCGCGGACATCCGGCAGACCCGCGCCGACAGCCAGACCACCATTGCACAGAAGGAAGCTGAGATCCGCGAGGCGACCCAGAAACGTCTGGCCCGCCAGCAGGCGGAGACCGAAACGCTGGCCCGTGCCCGCACAGCGGCCGACAGCCGCGAGGAAATGAGCCGGGAGATGGCCCGTCTGGCAGAGCGCAAGGCGGCGGCCGAGAGCGAATACGACCAGACCGTGGCAAAGCTGTGGGATGAGTACCAGCTCTCGGTCAGTCAGGCCGAGGCGCTTTGTGTGGAGTTCGACAGCCTGCCCGCTTTGCGGGCACAGGTGGCCGACCTGCGCGGCAAGATCCGTGCGCTGGGCAGCGTGAACGTGAGCGCCATTGAGGAATACAAAGAGGTCAAGGCGCGGTATGACGCGCTGGTCACCCAGGTGACCGATGTGGAGGAGAGCCGAAATGAGCTGTCCCGCATGATCTCGAAACTCTCAGCTCAGATGCGGGAGATCTTCACCGACAGCTTCCGCGCCATCAACGAAAACTTTGGCCGCGTCTTTGCCGAGCTGTTCGGCGGCGGCGAAGCCAGCCTGATGCTGGAAGATGAGAGCGATGTGCTCTCCTCCGGCATCGGCATCCGGGTGGCCCCGCCGGGCAAGGTCATCAAGAATCTGGAGGCCCTTTCCGGCGGCGAACAGGCGCTGGTGGCCATCAGCATCTACTTTGCCATTCTGGCGGTCAACCCGGCTCCGTTCTGCATTCTGGACGAGATCGAGGCCGCACTGGATGACGCCAACGTGGTGCGGTTTGCCCAGTATCTGCGCCGGGTGAGCGACAAGACCCAGTTCATCGTCATCACCCACCGCCGCGGCACGATGGAAGCTGCCAACGTGCTCTATGGCGTGACCATGCAGGAGGACGGCGTGTCCAAGCTGCTCAAACTGGATCTGGAACAGGTTGACGCGACGCTGGTTTCCTGATATATAATAAATAAAAGAAAAATACAAAGGAGGACACCATGGGGTTCTTCGGATTCGGAAAAAAAGAAAAAGACAAGATGAAAACGGGCCTGGAAAAGACCCGCACCGGCTTCTGGGGCAGCATTATGAATACGCTCACCGGCAGCGTGATCGACGATGACATGTACGATGAGCTGGAAGAAAAGCTGATCCTGGCCGACGTGGGCGGCGATGTGGCGGTCCATCTGGTGGACAAGCTGCGCGACCGCGTGCAGGAAAAGGGTCTCAAGACCGGTGAACAGGCGGCAGATGCCCTGCGCGACATCATTGCCGAAGAGATGACGCCGGAAGCCGAGATGGACCTGAGCGGCAAGCCCGCCGTCATTCTGGTCATTGGTGTGAACGGCGTGGGCAAGACCACCAGCATTGCCAAACTGGCTGATTACTACACCCGGCAGGGCAAGCGGGTGATGCTGGCTGCGGGCGATACCTTCCGTGCTGCTGCCAGCGAGCAGCTGGAGATCTGGGCTGATCGCGCAGGGGTGCCCATCGTGAAGGCCGGTGAAGGTGCCGACCCGGCGGCGGTCATCTTTGACACCGTCAAGTCCGCCACCGCCCGCGGCTACGACATGGTCATTGCCGACACCGCAGGCCGCCTGCACAACAAGTCCAACCTGATGGCCGAGCTGTCCAAGATCAGCCGCAGCGTCAAAAAGGCGGCCCCGGAGGCCAGCCTGGAGACCCTGCTGGTACTGGACGCCATCACCGGCCAGAACGCCATCAGCCAGGCGCGGGAGTTCTGCAAGGCCGCGGATGCCACCGGCATCATCCTGACCAAGCTGGACGGCACCGCCAAGGGCGGCTGCGTCGTGGCGGTCAAGCAGCGTCTGGGTCTGCCGGTGCGCTTCATCGGCGTGGGCGAGGGCATCGACGACCTGCTGCCCTTCACCCCGGAGGGTTTTGTGGAAGAGCTGCTGCCGCGTGAGTGGAAGCACTGACCCTCTCACCGTCCCGTCCGCATCCTGCGGCGCGGGGACGGAACTCCCCCCCGGACGGGGAGCTTGGAAAAAAGGAGAAACCAATGAAAATTTGTGCAGCCACCGGCAATGCCGGAAAGCTCCGCGAACTGCGCCGCATCCTGGAAGCGCAGGGCCACGAGGTGGTGAGCCAGAAGGAACTGGGCATCACCATCGAGCCGGACGAGACGGGCACCACCTTTGCAGAGAATGCCCTCATCAAGGCTGAAACGATCTGCAAGGCCAGCGGTCTGCCCACCATCGCCGATGATTCCGGCCTGTGTGTGGACGCACTGGGCGGTGCACCCGGCGTCTACAGTGCCCGTTACTGCGGCCACCACGGCGATGACGAGGCCAACAACGACAAGCTGCTGGACGCCATGAAGGAGGTCCCGGAGGGAAAGCGCGGGGCAAAGTTTGTTTCGGCGGTGTGCTTCATCCTGCCGGACGGCCGACACCTGACCTGCATGGGCGAGTGTCCGGGCAGCATCGCCTTCGAGCGGCTGAACGGGGACTACGGTTTCGGGTACGACCCGCTGTTCATCCCCGCAGACTGCGGCGTGGGCAAGCGGGACAAGCGCCCCAACACCGAGCACCGCAGCTATGCCCAGCTGACCCCGGACGAAAAGGACGCCATCAGCCACCGCGGCAACGCGCTGGCTGTGCTGGAAAAGCAGCTGCCGGGGTTTCTGGCAGCTCCGGAGGTCATTTCAAATCGTAATCTGACCGAACAACAAACCTGAATTACAAAGGAGAAACAACTATGTTGACGAGCAAACAGCGCGCCATTCTGCGCGGCAAGGCAAACACCATGGACCCCGTTTACATTGTGGGCAAGGGTGAGATCGACGACACCATGGTCCAGGGCGTGAAGGACTGCCTGGACGCCCGGGAACTCATCAAGCTCAAGGTGCTGGAAAACAGCATGTACAACGCCCGCGAGGCTTCCCAGCTGCTGGCCGAGGCCACCGGTGCGGACTGCGTGCAGGTGATCGGCTCCAAGTTCGTGCTGTACCTGCAGAAGAAAAAGGACAGCGCCTACGCCGACCTGCTGAAGTAAGATGAAAACGCTGCTCTATGGCGGCAGCTTCGACCCGCCCCACAACGGCCACCTGAACAACCTGCGGGCCGCTGCTGCCTGTGTCCGCCCGGACCGGGTGGTGGTGATGCCGGCAGGGCTTTCGCCCTTCAAACAGCACACGGCTGCCCCGGCGGCGCTGCGGCTGGAGATGTGCGGCTGCTTCCGGCAGCTGGCACAGGGGGAGGAGGCCGTGACCCCGCAGCTGGAAGTCAGCAGCTGGGAGATCGCCCAGGCCGAGGCGGGCCGCCGCAACTACACGGTGCTCACGGTGGAGATGCTGGCCGCGCAGGACCCGGAAGGGGAATTGTATCTGGCCGTCGGCAGCGATATGCTGCTCAACTTTGACGGCTGGCACCGCTGGCAGGACATCCTGCGGCTGGCCCATCTGGTGGTGACCAGCCGCAATGCAGGCGACGCCCCGGAGCTGTGCGCCAAGGCCCGGCAGCTGGACCCGGCGGGGCAGCGCATTTTGTTTGCCCCGGTCACGGCCCTGCCCATGGCGTCCAGTGCCCTCCGCCAGCGCCTTGCCGCCGGGGAGGACTGCGCGGAGGAACTGCCGGAAGCGGTGCGCGCCGTCATCCGGCGGGAGCATCTGTACCAAACGTAAAGGAAGTACCACGCAATGAACCTCAAACAGGCAAAGGAGCTTGTGCGCAGCCGCCTGAGCGACAAGCGCTACGAGCATACCATCAATGTGAAAAAAATGGCCGTCAAGCTGGCAAAGCACTACGGTGCCGACGAGGAGCAGGCGGCGCTGGCCGCCCTGCTGCACGACGCGGCCAAGGAGATCAGCAAGGACGAGATGTGCGCCATCATGCAGGCGCACCCGGAATACGCCGAGGGCGGGGAAGCGCGCCCCACGCCGGTGTGGCACGGCGTGTGCGCGTCCATTCTGGCCCGCACCGAATGGGGCGTGACCGACGAAGCCGTGCTCAGCGCCATTGCCTGCCATACGGCGGGCAAGCCGGGCATGACCCAGCTGGACAAGATCCTGTATCTGGCCGATATGACCAGCGCCGAGCGGGACTGGCCCGGTGTGGAAAAGCTGCGCAAGCTGGAGCTGAAGGACCTGGACGCGGCTATGCTGGCGGCCCTGAAGCAGACCAACGATTTTGTGCTCTCCCAGGGCAAACCGCTGGACCCCATGTCAAAAGCTGCCTACGAGGATATTCTGGGCCACAGTGCACAGAATGGGGAAAACGCTTAAAAACCGTTGCAGGGGCAGGGCTGCAAAACCGATTGCAGATTCTGCCGGACGATGCTATACTATGACGTATGACAGGTTTTTGCAGAGAACTGCGTTTTTCTGCAGCACCGTGAAAGCTGAAGGAGCCTAAAAACATGAGTCAAGCGCCACGCCGCATTAACACAGACCGCTCGCTGAACCGGCCGGATCAGGCCGCAAAGGCCGCCCCGCGTCCGGCTGCCGGAACGACCGGAACATCCGGCAGACCGGCTGCAGGCAGCACGTCCGGCAGCGGACGCAGTGCGCCGCCGCGCCATTCGGCACAGCCGGCCCGGCAGGTTGAACCGCCCCGCCGCCGCAAGAAAAAGAAAAAAACTCCGCTCTGGCTGCCGTTTGCGGTGGTCATGGCGGTAATCGCCGTGGTGTCGGGCGTCGTAGTGTACGGTGTGAGCATGTTGAACAAGGTGGAGGACAGCCTCCGCCCGGACGACAGCACCCCCACCATTCAGGAAGAGGTCAAGACCGCCGAGGAGTACAAGGGCGATGTGGTAAACATCCTGGTCTGCGGCATCGACTATGAGGAAGGCCGCAACTACAGCGATGCCAGCTCCAACGACGGCATGACGGACATGATCCTTTACTGCCAGTTCGACATCAAAAACGGGGCGCTGCACATGCTGCAGATCCCCCGCAACAGCCTGGTGACCACCAAGAACCGGAAGGTGACCTTGTCCAACGGCAAGACCTATTCCGCCACCAACTACCAGATCAACTCGGTGGCTCTGTCCAACGGCGGCAGCATTGCCGCTTTGGCGGATGTGATCTACGACCAGTACCGCCTGCCGGTGGACTACTACGTCAGCGTGGATATGCAGGCCCTGGTGGAAATGGTGGACAACTTCGGCGGCATCGAGGTGTATATCCCCCGGGATATGTCCTACGGCGGCAGCAAGCTGCTGAAGGGCTACCGGAACCTGGATGGTTCCTCGGCTGAGTTCTTTGTGCGGTGCCGCCACGGCGACGGCTACGCCAACTCGGATCTCGACCGCCTGAACATGCAGCGTTATTTCTACGCCGGCCTGTTCAAGCGTGCCCGCTCCATGGGCGTGACCGACATCCTGAACCAGCTGCCGCTGGTGTTCAAGAACTATATCAAGACGGATATGGACATCTCCACCATCGCAAAGCTGGTGGTGTCCTTCCTGAAGATCGACAGTTCCAACATCATCCTGGCCCAGACGCCGGTGTTCATGGGCGTGCCCAATGTGGGCAAGACCGACAGCTTTGACGGCTACTCCTGCGTGGTGCCGGATGCCGGCTCCATTGCAGCACTGCTCAACCAGTATTTCTGCACCTACACCGGCCCCATCGACGTGAGCGAGATGCACCTCGTCACCGACCAGTGGCCCCACGGCACCGCTTCCACGGACGCCAACGTGCAGTATATGGGCCGCATCGACAAGGAGTCGGACGATGCCATCCTGAACGGCAACACCGATCTTTCCGGCGCTGTGACCACCGACGGTCAGGCTGCCGGTTCCGCAAACTGAACCTGACAGGCGCTTTCCGCGTGCCGGAAAGACCTTTTACAGAAGGGAGAAACCTATGGAAAATTTCAACGACAGCAAGGCCCTTGCCATTGAGATCGCCAAGATCCTGGACAAGAAAAAGGCCCACGATGTGCGGGTGCTCAAGGTGGAGAGCCTGACCGTCCTCACCGATTACTTTGTCATCGCCTCCGGTACCTCCACCACCCACGTGGCATCTCTGGCCGACGAGGTGGAGTTCGAGCTCTCGCAGAAGGGTCTGGAGCCCTACAACACCGAGGGCTACGACTCCAAGAACTGGGTGCTGCTGGACTACTCCAACGTCATCGTGCACGTCTTTGTGCCCAACACCCGCACCTATTACGATCTGGAGCACCTGTGGGCCGACGGCGAGCCGGTGGATATTTCGGAGTATCTGACCCCGGACAGCACCATCGAGTAAAAAAGGGATTAAGGCAGCTGCCTTAAACATAAATCATTCCGATCGCGGTATTTGCAAAAGAAAAGTCTGGAGCTGATTACAAACATGAAATACGATTACAAGGCTGTTGAAGCCAAGTGGCAGAAGGTGTGGGAGGACGAAAAGACTTTCCATGCCGAGATCGACCACACCAAACCCAAGTTCTATGCCCTGGTGGAGTTCCCCTATCCGTCGGGTGCCGGCCTGCATGTGGGCCACCCCCGCAGCTACACCGCCCTGGATGTGGTGAGCCGCAAGCGCCGTCAGAACGGCTACAACGTGCTGTACCCCATGGGCTGGGATGCCTTCGGTCTGCCCACCGAGAACTTCGCCATGAAGAACCACATCCACCCGGCCATCGTCACCAAGAACAACGTGGACCACTTCCGCAGCCAGCTGAAGGCTCTGGGCTTCTCCTTTGACTGGGACCGCGAGATCAACACCACCGACCCGGAATACTACAAGTGGACCCAGTGGATCTTCCTGCAACTGTACAAGCACGGTCTGGCCTACAAGAAGGAAATGAACGTCAACTGGTGCACCGGCTGCAAGTGCGTGCTGGCCAACGAGGAAGTGGTCAACGGCGTGTGCGAGCGCTGCGGCAGCGAGGTCGTGCACCGCGTGAAGAGCCAGTGGATGCTCAAGATCACCGCCTACGCCGACAAGCTCATCGACGGCCTGGACGGTCTGGACTACATCGAGCGCGTGGCCACCCAGCAGAAGAACTGGATCGGCCGCAGCCACGGCGCAGAGGTCAACTTCGGCACCACTGCCGGGGACACCCTGACCGTGTACACCACCCGCTGCGACACCCTGTTCGGTGCCACCTATATGGTCGTCTCCCCGGAGCACGCCATGGTCAAGCAGTGGCTGGACAAGGGCATCATCAAGAACGTGGATGCCGTCAAGGCCTATCAGGCCGAAGCCGCCCGCAAGAGCGACTTTGAGCGCAGCGAGCTGAACAAGGAAAAGACCGGCGTCAAGCTGGAAGGCGTCATGGGCATCAACCCGGTCAACGACACCGAGATCCCCATCTTCATTTCCGACTACGTCCTGTCCACCTACGGCACCGGCGCCATCATGGCCGTGCCTGCCCACGATACCCGTGACTGGGAGTTTGCCAAGAAGTTCGGCCTGCCCATCATCGAGGTGGTCCAGGGCAACACCCCGTCCAACCTGGACGAGGCTGCCTTTACCGATGTGGCCACCGGTACGCTGGTCAACTCCGGCTTCCTGAACGGCCTGTCCGTCACCGACGCCAAGAAGAAGATGATCGCCTGGCTGGAGGAGACCGGCAAGGGCCGCGACAAGGTCAACTACAAGCTGCGCGACTGGGTGTTCAGCCGTCAGCGTTACTGGGGCGAGCCCATCCCCATGGTGCACTGCGACAAGTGCGGCTGGCAGCCCCTGCCCGAGAGCAGCCTGCCCCTGACCCTGCCGGACATCACCGACTTTGAGCCGGGCCCGGACGGCGAGTCCCCGCTGGCCCGCCACAAGGACTGGGTCAAGACCACCTGCCCCTGCTGCGGCGGCCCCGCTACCCGCGAGACCGACACCATGCCCCAGTGGGCTGGTTCTTCCTGGTACTTCCTGCGCTACATGGACCCCCACTGCAAGGACGCCATTGCCTCCAAGGAGGCTCTGGAGTACTGGTCTCCGGTGGACTGGTACAACGGCGGCATGGAGCACACCACCCTGCATCTGCTGTACAGCCGTTTCTGGCATAAGTTCCTGTACGACATCGGCGCAGTGCCTTCTCCGGAACCGTACCAGAAGCGTACCGCTCACGGCATGATCCTGGGCCTGAACCCCCACAGCTTCGTCAACCTGCCCGCTGAGGAGCAGGA
>CDZY01005533.1_pt1 | contig 42839 bp, 18 predicted proteins | sample 557671 | NCBI WGS metagenome assembly CDZY01 (sample SAMEA3182091, study PRJEB8094) | gut metagenome | biome: human; feature: gut; material: Stool; isolation source: human stools | place: Canada | collected 2013-03-11
TTGCCGCCTTCGGGGAACTGGTTATATACAACGCCGGTCAGTTGAGAGTCCTTAGTGGTCAGGCCAACGTTAACCTCGGTTTCGGTGGAGCAATCTACATAGTTTACCGCACCTACGGAGGTAACAATGTTACCGGTAATATCAACCTTGTTATTGCCTGCGCCGGTTACTTTGCCGTCTGCATCCTTCACAGTGTTTACATTGATCTTGCCGTTAGCTGCATAAATTGCGCTGTAGCCGTTCTTCTTATCGGTATCAACGATATTGATCTTGCCGCCGTTAACATTAATGGTTGCGCCACCGATGTTAGCAAACAGGCCGTTGCCTACGCCGGAGATGTCTACATTGCCGTTGACGTTAATCGTGCCGCCAACTGCTCCGCCGTAGCCTGCATGTGCATACAGACCTGCAGCGCCGTATTCGTTAAAGCCGCCGCGGTTGCCGTCCAGCACTACTTTAACATCACCGTTGATAGTGGTGCTGCCTGCATGGCTGTATACGCCCATAGTAGAATTATCGCCCTTAACATCAATATCTACATTGCCGTCAACAGTAAGATTACCCTTAGTCTGGCGAATACCCTGTGCACCCTGGCCGCTCTTCGTGCTGTCGAGCTTAATAACCAGCTTATCAGCCTTCACAGAGCTGTTCACATCTATATCCTGTGCAATGCCTGCATTACCCTTGCTGGCATCGGTTACATTAATGGTCAGAGTTTTGCCGCTGGCATCAATTGCAGTGCCCTTAACAAAATTCATACCCTTAGCGCCTTCGCCGCTTACGTTGATGGAAGTATCTTCGGCAAATTTATAGCTGCCGTCGCCTTGGATAACATCTGCCTTTGCATATTCCTCATCAGCGTCTGCATCACCGGTAAGCGTAGTGGTGAATTTAGTAGCAGCGGGTTTGCTGTAGGAGCCCTTGCCGTTATCGGCAAACTGAATCTTGCCGCTCTTAATTGTTACGCTGTCATTGGTCAGACCGCCGGCAATTTTTACGGTACCAAGCAGGTTTTCCGGATTATTTGCATAATCCGCGTAAGTCAGCTTGCCTGCCAGTGCATTCAGAACACTGTTCAGTTTTGCGCTGTCTTTGGTATCTATTTTGCTGCTGTCGGTTACCATGTTGATAGCAGAATCCTTTTCCGCATTGCGGATGATGACATCACCGGCAGTATAATCTGCGGAAGCAGAGCCATCATTGTCATGTTTATAGAATACAGTAGTATGACCACTGTAATTATTGATATCAATATTTGCTTTATTATCCTGGAAAATCAGGCCTGCATTAGCTTCGCTGCTGCCGCCGCTGAGCTTGTTGATATGGGTAATGCCGTCATATTTGTCATACTGCGGTGCGGAAAGTGCAGGCAGCTCGCCCAGGCTGATGCCGTTGGTCAGGGAGAGGGACTTGTGGTTCCATACTGCGTTATTCTGCAGCCACAGGTTAACCTCGCCGATCTGTTTGGTGCCGGTATTGTCCACAACGCCGGTCCAGGAGGATTTGTCATTGGTCAGGCCGATATTTGTCTGGCCTGTGCGATAAAAGTACGGTTCTCCGCGGCCGTCACCATCACGCATAGTCAGGACATTACCCTTGATAACAACGGTTTTATCTCTAGCTGCGGTGGCATCGGCATTGACATTAATCGTACCGCCATAGTTGGCAATACTGTAAAACGCCTCGGTATAATCCTCCGGCGTATCAATATTTACATCACCGTTAGTAGTAATAGTAGCAGTCTTTAAATCATCGTCATATTCCTTGCTGCCTGTTGTTTTTAAAGCCTTATAGTACGGGTCGGTAACCAGTGCGCTGCCCTTTACCGCCATATCCAGCTTACCGTTGACAATAACATCACCGCAAAGTCCGGAACGGATGCCGACAGGCTGCCAGCGTGCGCCATTATAAGTGCTGAAACCGCCATGAATATCCTTAGCAGTTACGCCCCATTCGCCTGCAACGCTTTTGTCACGCAAAGTAACATTGCCATCAAAGATTACAGCGCCTCTTTGGTCAACAGGCATATCAAAATTGCCTTCCATCCAGCCTGCTTTAATAGCCATAGCGGAATAATCCTTGCTGTGCATAATGCCGGTGAAATCATTTTTAATGATTACCGTACCGGGTATATCACCATTGTTGATTAAGGATTTGGGAGAAGCTACACCGGAATTTGTAAATGTTACAGCTTCACCGAAATCAAATACCAAAGAACCATTTGCAGCAACAGAAAGATTTGAACCGAAGGTTTTGCTGTCATCAGACTGCATACCCCAGATAACATTACTGTTACCGCTATAGGCAGCAGCAAATGTCTGCGGAGCATAACTTGCGGCAAGAATGCCGGCAGTTACAGCCAGCGCAAGTTTAGAGCTCCATGTCTTTTTTGGAAATGTTCCCATAATTTTCCTCCTTTAATACACTCATAACAACTCAAAAAAATAAATAGCACAGCTTAACAAGGCTTAAACTGTGCTATCTTGAAAACTTATAACAGCAGATCAAGCAAAAACGGACTCTCATCGTGTAATAGACATACTACTACCGTCAAGTTAATAAAATCCATTCTCACAGATCTTTACTAAATATCAATTAGTCAGTACCCTGACTTAAGATCATTACCGTTTCATCCCTTGGTAAGAGGTTTAAGCTAAAGCTCAACGATGAAACAGCTCCCTTTCACAGTTGCGGACCAGCGCCAAAATTTCATTGGACTTCCCTGCAAAGAAAATATCCGGCAAGAATATCTTCACCTAATTGTTTGTATTAAATTGAACGACGCAAAAAGCAGCATCGGCTTCTCTTTTAGCCATTTGTATTTTAATCAGGGTGCATTAATTACACTTTCTCTTTTATTGAAAATATATATTACTTAGAGTCTACCACATGTGTTATTAAACGTCAAGTAGCAGTCAAACATATTTGCATTGCAACACAGCAAGCAAGAAATCAGTATAAACATTGGCTCGCATCAGCAATCCCGCAAAATTACCGATAATACAAATATAAGAAGCTCTCAAAAAAAATGTGCTGCATATCCGCCTTACAGCAGATATGCAGCACGTATATTGTCGTTTATAAGTTTTTGGAGTTTGCCGCAGCGCTGCACAGGGCAGCACTGCAGCTGAGTATGAAAAATATGAGAGAGCTGAAATAATTATCTTAGAACTCGAAACGGAGACCAACGTTCATCTTCCACTTGCGTTCAAAGTTGCCGTTGAAGTCCTTAGCAATATCTGCATACAGATGTGCATTATTGCTGAAGTCATAAGTTCCGCCGAGCTTCATTTCCATCCAGTTTTCTTCACCGTCGAAGCTGGTGTGTTTTCTGTCGCCATCGTTTGCAAAGTAGCTTGCGCTGATGTCGCCGTTAAACTCGTGTGCTGCGAACAGGCCTGCATATACGCGGCCTTTTTCGCTCTTCACGCCTGCTTCAAAGCCCAGTCTGCCAACGAAGCTGCTGTAGCTGTCCTGAGAAATCTGCATGGTTGCGTTGTCGGTATGAGCAGTGTAATCCTTAGCACCTACCTGAGACCAGGTCAGCTGTACTTTCGGAGTGAAGTAGGATTCTTCATCACCGAAGGTCTTGCCGTATTCCATGGTCAGGCCGTAAGCATTGGCTTTGTAATCGCCGTTCAGCTTCAGGCTGCGGATTTCGTTGTATACGTCATATTCGTTTTGAACGCGGCCAACCTTCGCTGCTACGCGGAAGAAGGCGTCGTTTTCGAAGTTCTTCACGCCGTATACGCCCAGGCTATACATCTGGTTGTCACCCTTGCCGCCCAGCAGATAGTTGGAATCGCCGTTGCGGTAGTCGAATGCCACGCCGGTGTGCCAGCCGTTTGCTGCAGCCTTGTCGTAGCCAACCTGTACGCCATAGTATGTGTTGCTGTCCTTCAGGCCCTTAACATCGGAGCTGGTCTTGCCGCCCAATGCTTTTGCGAACATACCGTCTTCATCAGCCAAGTCTGCACCGGTGTAGGTGTCCTGCATGTTGTCACGCCAGGTGTGCAGGGAGGTGGTTGCTGCGCTTCTTACGCCCTTCATTACAAAGGTTTCGTAATCGCCTTCGATGATCTGACTCCAATTTACACTGTCCAGATCATATTGGCCCTTGCCGTTTTCATCCCAGTGGATGGTGCCCAGGTTCTTGCTTACGCTGGAGGAGGTCAGTCCTTCGGCAATCTGTACCTTACCGCTCAGATTTTCGCCGTTTGCGGCATGATCCTTATAGGTAACCTTCTGTGCCAATGCCTTCAAGGTTGCTTCAACAGCTTTCTTATCGGTCATGGTAATGCCGCTGCCGTCGGTGGACAGAATTACGCCGGAGCCCTTGTCAGCCTTAGCAATAACGGTATCGCCGGACTTGTAGTCCTCAACCTTGTCACCTTTACCCTCATGGTCATAGATAACGGTTTCCCAACCGCTGTAATGAGCGATGTCCAGAGTTTTGGTTCTCTCGGTCATGTCAAGGAAGCCTTTTTCAGCCTCGGTCTTGCCGCCGTTGATGGTCAGGCCTGCATCAGCTGCACCCTTAGCCATTCTCAGCAGGGACATGCCTGCAGCTTCTTCGCCGTCAGTCAGCTTCCAGGTTGCACCGTTTGCCAGCCCCAGAGCAATGCTGCTGTCGCCGTCTACATTGTAGCCGCCGGTCAGCGTGGAGCCCTTTTCGGTCAGGTTGATTACTACGCTGCCGCCGTTTGCTGCATTGATATCGCCTTTAATAGTGCCGGTTGCTTTGCCGCTGTCTACAGTAATGTTGCCGCCGTCAGCATTGATGCTGCCGTTAACAGTCAGTGCGCTGTTGTTGCCGTTAACATTTACGTTAGCGTTTGCACCTGCGTTGATTGCCGCATCGGTACCGTTGATAACAGTGCTGCCGTTCAGGGTTACATTGCCGTTTGCTGCATTGATGCCGGTTGCACCGCTGATGCTGGTGTTACCATTAACAGTAACATTTGCGCCTTCAGCATTGATGCCGGTTTCGCCCTTCAGCTCCAGCTTAGCCTTGGTGGTGTCGATTACGATGTCTTTATCGGTTGCACCTACTGCTGCGCCTTCTTTAACCTCAATCTTTGTCGGATCCTGAGTGAATACATAAGAGCCGTCTTCCTTCAGGATGCCGTCCATCTTCAGCTGGTAATCATCCTTAGCGTTACCGGTAATGCCTTGGTTGATTACATTGCTGCCCGGTTTTTGAGTTTCCGGATAGGTAAAGCCAGGCTTCAGAGAACCATCCTTCAGGCTGCCTTTACCGTCTTCGGCGCTGAAGGAGATATCGCCGGTCTGCATAGCCTTGCTGCTTGCAGTCAGGCCGTCGGCAATCTTCACATAACCGGTCAGGTTCTTCTCACCGTTTACGAAGTTGCTGTAGGTCAGCTTGCCTGCCAAAGCATTCAGTACGTTAGCTACGCTGTATGCGTTATCCATTGCAATGCCGCTGTTATCGGTAATCATGGATACTACAGAGCCTTCTGCCGCATGCTTGATAACAGTGTCGCCTGCTGCGTAGTTTTCAGCTGCTTCACCGTTGCCGGTATGTGCGTAGAAGATGTTGGTGTTGCCGCTGTAGTTGTCGATGGTCAGGCTGTTAGCATCCTTCTGGAAGATGTTGCCTGCTTTAGCATCGCTTGCACCGCCTGCAAAGTTGGTTACATGGCTGCCGTTGAATAAGCTATTGCCCTTCCAATCCTTTTCGGCAGAGCCGTGTACTTCGTTGGTCCAGCTTGCACCGTTTTGCAGCCACAGGTTAATCTGGCCGTTGCCCTCGGTCATGTAGGATACACCCTCCAAGGAGGATTTAGCGGTATCCAGTGCCAGGTTGATAACAGATGCTGTTTGGTCACCGGCTTTAACTGCTGCCAGGTTGCCCTTAATCGCAACGTCCTTGCCCAGGCCGCCGGTTGCTTTGCCGTTTTCCAGAGCAACGTTCATGTTAACGGTACCGTTGCCTGCACGCAATGCTGCATAACCACCCTTAGCACTGCTGTCGTTAATGGTAATCGCACCGCCGCCGTTTACGGTTACAACAGCGCCGTTATTGTTAGCATGCAGACCGTTGCCGTTAGCAGTAATATCTACATCACCATTAACGGTAATCGTGCTTGCATATTTTCTGTAGGAGCTGCCTTGTGCAATAAGTGCGGAAACAGATGTATGGTCATAGCCACCCTTGCCGCCGTCGATATTAGCCTTCAGGTTGCCGTTTACAGTGATATCTGCTTTAGATGCCAGAACACCATATACATAGTTGTTGTTGCCTACGGTATTGGTTGAGGTAATATCTACATCAGCTGTAATGTTAACATTCTTTCTGGTAGTATTCCAGTCACCTGCATAAATGCCGGAGTTTTTGCCTGCGTATTCAGAGCTGGATTTGATAACCAGCTTGTCAGCATTAATATCAACCTTGGAGCCGCCATCATTAAGAATCTTAATCGCTGCGCTGTCGGTACCTGCGGTATTCACGGTCAGAGTCTTGCCGGTTGCATCAATCTTCAGGTCTTTTGCGGTTTCAATTGCACTTACTGCTGTAATATCGCTTGCTTCGGTAAATTTATAAGTACCGTCCTCAGCGATTACGCCGCCCATCAGGTATTCGTTGTCTTTCTCTTTGTCACCGGTCAGAGTGGTGGTGAAGGAGGTAGTTACCTGATGATCCGGAATTACAGGAGCGGATACGAAGCCGCCCTTACCATCTGCTTCATTGAAGGTGATATCGCCAGTCTTCAGTGCTGCGGAAGAAGCAGTCAGGCCGTCGGCAATCTTCACGAAACCGGTCAGGTTCTTCTCACCGTTTACGAAGTTGCTGTAGGTCAGCTTGCCCGCCAATGCGTTCAGTACGTTGTTAACGCTGGCTTGGTTGTCCATTGCAATACCGGTGTTGTCGGTAATCATGGATACTACAGAGCCTGCTGCCGCACCCTTGATAATGGTGTCACCTGCTGCGTAGTTATCAGCTGCTTCACCGTTACCGGTATGAGCGTAGAAGATGTTAGTGTTGCCGCTGTAGTTGTCGATGGTCAGGCTGTTCGCATCCTTTTGGAAGATGTTGCCTGCTTTAGCTTCGCTTGCACCGCCAACGAAGTTAGCGATTTCACTGCCGGTGAATTTGTATTTCTCCCATTCGGAATCGCCGTATACATAACCATACTTCTCGTTATTCCAGGAAGCACCGTTTGCCAGAGTCAGGTTCATGGAACCGCTCAGGCCTGCATCTTTTTCTGCATCGAAATGTTTGTATGCAACGCCGGTCCATGCGGAATCTTCGGTGGTCAGCTTCAGGTTGATAACAGATTCCTTGCTGTCGCTCGCAAATTTCTGGCTCTGTTTGCCGAAGAGACCTGCATTACCCTTAACGGTAACGGTCTTGCCCTCGCTGCCAACATTAACGGTACCCAGAGCAGCGCCCAAAGCATGGAAGCCATAACCGTCCTCGTTGCTGTTATTCTTGATTTCGATGTCAGCAGCGCCCAGGTTAACAGTTGCACCATCTGCAGCTACAACACCGGAGCCATGAGCTGCGATAGTAGTCTTGCCGTCAACGGTTACGCTTGCACCTGCGCCGTTAGCGTTGATGCCGGCAATATTTCTCCAGGAGGATTCGCCCAAGGTAGTAGTGTTCTGACCTTTGATAACGTTATCAAGAGCCCATTCTTCTCCGTCCTTAGCCATGGTCAAATCGCCATGCAGCTTAATTTCGGCATTGCCGTTAGCGTTAACGCCGTAAACATTGTTATAGCCATGAGCCTTAATAGCGGTATTGCCGGTAACCTCTACCACAGCCTTCTCGCCTGCGCTCTTAGCATAAATGCCGATTGCGCTGCCTTCGCCGATCAGCGGGTTGCCGCTGCTGGTCTTACGGCTATAGGTATTATCAATGTTGATATCCAGAGTACCTGCAGTAATGCTTGTTGTGCTGCCTGCAATGCTGTTGTCAATGCCGCGCAGCGGAATTCTGTTGTTCAGAATACCTGCGTTTTTATCAGGCGGAACAGTCTTGCTGTCCAGAGCTACGTTCAGCTTCAGAGTCTTGTCTGCAGCCTTAATCACCAGATTTTCAACGCCTGCAGCGTTCTGTACAGCCGCACCGCTGATGATGAAGGAGCCTTCCCAATCCGGATCCTTTTCCTTATGAGTCATCTGGTTGATATTAATGCTTGCGTCCTCAGCAAATACATAGGACAGGTCCTCCTGCTGTACTGCGCTGAATACGCCCTGCTTTTCACCGGTGATAGCATCGGTAAAGGTAGTCTTTTCACCACCGCCCGGATTTACAGTTTCTTCTTTGGTGTAGCCCTTACCGGTATCCTTATTGAATTTAATGGTATCAACCTTCATGATTTTGTCGCTTGCGGTCAGGCCGGCAGCGATCTTAACAGAACCGTTCAGGTTGTTTTCACCGTTCACAAAATTGCTGTAGGTCAGCTTGCCTGCCAGTGTATTCAGTACGTTAGCTACACTTGCATCGTTATCCATGCTGATGCCGGTGTTGTCGGTAATCAGGCTAACTGCGGAGCCTGCTGCCGCACTCTTGATAATGGTGTCGCCTGCTGCGTAGTTGCTTGCGTTTTCACCATTGCCGGTATGTGCATAGAAAATGTTAGTGTTGCCGCTATAGTTATCAATGGTCAGGTTATTGCTGTCCTTCTGGAAGATGTTGCCTGCAGCAGCTTCGCTTGCACCGCCAGCAAACTTAGTTACATGGCTGCCTTCAAATGCTGCATTGGTTTTGCCCCATGCCTCATTGTTCCAGGTTGCGCCGTTAGCAAGATACAGGTTAACGATACCCTTGAACGGGAAGCCGCTGGTACCAAGATCCTTTGCAAAAGCTGTACCTGTCCAGGAAGATTGCTTGTCAGCCAAACCGATATTGATAATGCTGTCGGTAACATCCATATCGAAAGCTTTATTAGCTTTTTCTCCATAAGCACTGATGTTGCCTTCAATTACGGTAGTAGCAGTGCCTGCTGCATTCTTATCTGCATTCATGTTGACATTCACAACGCCGCCATCAGATTGCAGAGCGTAGAATTCCTTGCTGTTGTTCTTCGCAATTTTAATATTGCCGCCGCCGACAGAAACAGTAGAGCCGTTTCTGATAGCAGTAATCGCATTGCCGTTACGAAGGTTGATATCAGCCTTACCGTCTACAGTGATAGCAGAAGTTTTGGCACCAAAATCAACGGCATTTTCTACATACAAGCCGTTGATGCTGTCATACTGTTCACTATCAGCTAAGTTTAAATCACCATGGATAGCAACGCTGCTGCCGTTAGCTTTTACATAAATGCCATAAGCATTAGACGCAGCAGAAAGCTTCATGTCAACATCAGCATTGATATCAACATTACCCTTAGTTACTTCCATACCGGAACGTTCTTTGAAGTCATTCGTACAGTTCTTGATTACCAGCTTGTCAGCCTTGATGGAGGTTGTGCCTTCAACTGCTTGCTTGAACAGAGGCACAGCACTAATATAGTCACCTTGTTTAGCCATCAATACCAGCTGGTTGTTGCCTGCATCAATGGTCAGCGGTGCTTTTACCTCTACAGCATTTTTAGCTGCAGCGTTAATCGTAGTGTTAGCACCGAATACATACTTGCCGTCCTGAATGTTGCCTACATATTCGGTATCAGTTGCAGCGTCACCGGTCAGAGCAGTAGTAAACTCTGTCTTAGGCGGAACAACAGGAGTTTCGGTAGGATAGCTGCCTTTGCCGCCGTCCTCTTTGCTAAAGGTAATGTTGCCGGTCTTCAGTGCTGCGGAGGAAGCAGTCAGGCCGTCGGCAATCTTCACATAACCGGTCAGGTTGCTTTCGCCGTTTACGTAGTTGCTGTAGGTCAGCTTGCCTGCCAATGCGTTCAGCACGTTGGCTACGCTGTCCTTGTTATCCATAGCAACACCGGTGTTATCGGTAATCATGCTTACAACGGAGCCTGCTGCTGCACCCTTGATAACGGTGTCGCCTGCTGCGTAGTTTTCAGCTGCTTCACCGTTGCCGGTATGAGCGTAGAAAATGTTAGTGTTACCGCTGTAATTATCAATAGTCAGATTATTGCTGTCATTTTGGAAAATATTACCTGCTTTGGCATCACTCACGCCGCCGACAAATTTGGCAACATGGCTGCCTTCAAAACCTGTACCATCCCAAGGTGTAGCGGTTTCGCCCCACTCCTCATTGTTCCAGGTGGCACCGTTCTGCAGGAACACGTTGATAGCACCATAGAAGGTCTTGCTGCCGGATTTGTTGCCTTCATCCTTGAAGCCGTTGTGTGCAACGCCGGTCCATTCGGAATCCGCAGTTGCCAGGCCCAAGTTTACCTTGGTATAAAGCTCGGGCTCGTTGGGATTCATTGCACCGGTAGATGCGCCCACGTTACCCTTCAGCACCAGCTTGTTATCTCTTGCGCTCACTGCATCGTAGTTTTCGTCAAGGTTAACGTTCATGCTGGTAGTACCGGATTCTGCCATCATTGCATAGTAATTATGCTCGTTATCCTTGTTGATTTCGATGTTACCGCCACCGTTAATCGTCAACTTCGCATGACCGCCGTTAGCAAACAGAGCATTGCCGTCAATCTTGGCATTTACATCACCGTTGATAGTAACCTTCGGGCCCATCTGCAGGGAGTAATTGCTGCCGCTGTATACCAAAGAGCAGCCGTAATAGCCATACGCACCTTCTTCGGAGGTCAGGCCCCATTCGCTGTTTTCGTTGCCCATAGCGGTTACATTACCGTTAAAGGTTACCTCAGAATTACCGTTTGCATACAAACCTAAGGTATAACCGATACCCTTCATATTGAACTCGGTATCACCGTTGATGGTCAGCTTCATCGGCTTATCCTTGCTCTGAGCGCCCTGGCCTACATTGATGCCCTCAACACGGCCACTGGTGCTGCTGCCGTTGATTACCAGCTTATCTGCGTTAACAGTAACACCGTCAGCAGAGCTTGCGCCCAATGCATAAACAGTAGAGCTGCCAGTAACATTAGTGTTGAAGGTCAAAGTCTTACCTTCGGCATTAATGGTTGCCGCTTGTTTAATATCAGCACCATGCTTGTCGGTTGTGGTAATAGTGCTGTCCTTAGCAAATTTATAGGTACCGTCATCGGCAATGATATTTGCATCTGCATACTCAGTATCAGTTGCTTTATCACCGGTCAGAGTAGTAGTAAACTCTGTTTTCGCTTCCGGAACAACAGGAGCCTGTGCATTATAAGAGCCTTTGCCGTCCTCTTTATTGAAGCTGATATCACCGGTTTTCAGTGCTGCGGAGGAAGCAGTCAGACCGTCGGCAATCTTCACATAACCGGTCAGGTTGTTTTCGCCGTTTACGTAGTTGCTGTAGGTCAGCTTGCCTGCCAATGCGTTCAGCACGTTAGCTACGCTGTCCTTGTTATCCATTGCAACACCGGTGTTATCGGTAATCATGCTTACAACGGAGCCTGCTGCTGCACCCTTGATAACAGTGTTGCCTGCTGCGTAGTTTTCAGCTGCTTCACCGTTGCCGGTATGAGCGTAGAAAATATTGGTGTTACCGCTGTATTTATCAATGGTCAGACTGCCGCTGTCCTTTTGGAAGATATTGCCTGCTTTAGCATCAGCTTCACCGCCGACAAGCTGGTTCAGGCTGCTGTTATGATAATTATAATCGCCCTTGCTTTCATTGGTCCATTGCGCACCGTTGGCAAGCAGCATATATACTTCACCGGCACCGTTATCATTGAAAATGGTACCTTTGAAATAGGATTTGTCGGTATTCATGCCCAAGGTCAAAATGCCCTGATCCTTTTGCTGATCCTTAACCAGGATGTTGCCTTCAACCTGTACATCACGGCTGCCTTCTGCCGCAACAACGGCACCGTCCTGCAGCTTGGAATTGATAGACAGCTCGCCGCCGCTGACAACAGCAGCACGTCCCATAGCCGCCTTAATTGCGCCGCCGCCGATATAAGCGGTAGGTGCCTTATCGATATTGTAGGCAGAGTTACCGCCTCTTACGGTAATAACATCGCTGTCATTGCCTACATACAGGTCAACCATGCCGGAAATCTTCAGGTCGGCACTGCCGGTATTTTTCCATACCTCAATAGCGTTTTCAACCTGAGGCTGGCTGGAATGGAATTTTACAGCATTTTCCCAACCGTCGGCATTGTTGATGGTCAGGCTAGCAAGTCCCTTGCCGTCGCCGTAAGAGCCCTCCTGGTTGGTGCCTGCAACGTAAATACCGCGCAGCTTGCCTCCGGACAAAAAGCTGCCGGCAGCAGAAAGCTCCATACCCTTAACGTTGTTAATCACCAAATCAGCAGAGCTAACATGAATAGCATTGGGATTTACATTATAAACGTTGGCAACACCATTCGGCTGGTCAACGTTCAGCGCGATATCAAGACGATGACCTTGCATATCAATGGTAATAGGTTTGTTTCCGGCAATATAGATACCGCCGAACATGGGAGTCCAGTTATTAAACTCCTGCTCAGATGCCTTAGGCTTTAAGGTTACATCCTCATCAAAGGTGTAGGTGCGTGTTTTGGCATTATACACACCTGCTTCTTTCCAATATGTACGCGCAGCGCTGCCATATTGGTTACTTTCAGTAATAGCCTTGTCATGCACGCTTGCTGCAAATGCATTATTAGCACCTAAAACAGCTGCGGCAACGGCCAGTGCTAAAAGAGCTTTTCTCTTCTTTTGACTAAGCTTCAGCATATAGTCCTCCTTATCAAAAAATCAGGAAAAAGCAGAAACAACCACTGCTTCTGCTAACCCCTCTGCGCAAAGTCATTCTCCGCGCAGTTTATATAGAAACCGGCCAGGCTGCTTCTCATCAGCGCAGCCTGCGATTTCATAACAAAATTATTCAGCTTAGCATAAACACGCTGCGTTCATTTCAGCGCTTTGATAACCTCGTCGGTAAGGTCCTTGCCGCCTGCTACCATAGCATTCATATTTACAACGCTGTCAATGTTGTTTGCTTTTGCTACGTCCAAAATGGTCTTGTTGATTTTTCTTTGTACAGGAGCCATTTTCTTCTGTTCAAATTCAGCCAGCTGCTTGCTGAGCTTTTCAGCCAAAGCTTGCTTGTCCGCGTCGCTCATGTTAACAGATTGCTTGTTGAACTCTTCCTGCAGACGATTTTTTTCCTGTGCTACAGATTTGGCAATTTCGGTGATTCCCGGATAGCTGTTCAAAATCGCATTAACATTAACAACACCTACAGGAGCAGCAAATGCACTTGCGCTGATACCTAAAGCCATAACAGCACTCATCAGCAAAGTCATAAGTTTCTTTTTCATTTCTGCCACTCTCCTTATTTAGCCCAAACGGCTTCCATAATGTTGCCGTATTGTGCTTCCATAAATTTAACTGCTTCACCCATGATAGCGTTTACCAAAGCCGGGTTGAAGGTGGTGTTTTCAGCGGTAATGCATGCGTTCAACATGAAGTCGCCTCTCTCGGAAACGGTGAATTTGAACGGACGAACGTTGTTGTTCATGTTGTTGATAGCACCGGCAAGTGCTTTCAGCTTTTCTTCATCGATTACCTGCGGAGCGATTTGCACCTGCAGCAGCATATAAACGCTGTCATCCATCAGCAGAGCCATCGGCAGCAGCTGACCCTTAACTTCCATGCGGCTGCGGAAGATAGTGGTATGGTGCTCGTCCTCCAGCTTTTGGATATCGAAGCATTCGATTTTATTGTCAGCCAGGAACTGAGTCATCTTCTCGATTTTGTTTTCCATTTCGGTTACTTTAGTTTCTTCTTTAGTAGCTTTTGCCATGATAAAAATCTCCTTTACGTCATCAAAAAAGTTTTTTTATATACTACGGAGCAGAAGTTACTGCTCCGTATATAACATGAGTCTGTTTATCTTAGAAGGTGTACTGCATGCCAACGATAAAGCTTCTGCCCGGCATAGCATACCAGCTGTCGGCACCGCCACCCCAGATAACATCTGTGTGCTCAGCCCACAGCTTGTTGAAGATGTTGTCTACTTTAACGTAGAACTTAGTCTGCTTATCAGCTGTGTAATTAAGAGCAAGGTTGTAAACGCCATACTTATCGGAAGGCCAGCCCTTAACGCCTTCCTTCATGCCGCGTTTATCACGGATGAAGTAGAAGCCGTCGAAGGCAGCACTGAATTTATCCTTGTCATAATATACACCGAAGGTTGCTTTGTCCTTAGGTGCATAGCCCTGAGTAAAGCTGTCCTTTTCATCATAGAACAGATGTGCCCAGCCCAGCTTAACAGTTACAGCATCGCTCAGACGAGCATTGTACTGTGCGTTCCAGCCGCGGGAAATACCGCCTATGCTGTTCTGATACTGGCCATAGTTCGGATCGTCCTTGTCGGTGGTGCTGTTCATAGTCATGCCAACACCGGATTTGGTTTCGAACCAGCTCAGCATCATGTAATTATCGGGTGTAAATTCGTGGTTGTAACCGATAGAGGTTGTACGGCCTTCGGAAGCACGCAGGTCTGCATTACCGTATTTATGGTCATACAGCTGTGTCAGGCTCGGCAGAATGTAGTAATCGCTGCGGCCTGCATACAGGGTATCCTTCTCGGTAATATCCCAACCCAGCTTATAGCTGATGGAGTTATGGCATTCATAGCTGTCAGGTCTGTCGTGACGAATACCGCCGGATAAGGTTACATGAGGCACAAGCTCCCAATCACCCTGCAGGAACAGAGAAGTATTGCTGGTTTCCTTGTGGTTAGTATTATCCTTGCCCTTGCTGTATTCGATGCCGCCGACCATAGTATATCTGTCGGTCTGATATTTGAAGTTATCGCTGTACAGCTTGTATTCCAGATTGCTTGTAATTGGCTCGGAAATATCAGTATCCTCTCCGCCCGGCTTATCCCATGAGGATTTTTCTTTGGTTGCACGATACATCAGAGAATTGCTCCACTGATCGTTAATCTGCCAATCATGCTTCAGGGTTACGCTATTGCTGTCGTACATGCCTACATAATGACCGCCGTATACCAGGTCGGTACCGCTGAAGTTGGAGCCGATGGTTTCATAGTTCAAGGTCAGCTTATTGGCATCGTTGAATTTATACTCAAACTTAGCACCGCTGCTCTTGGTATTGCTCTGACCCGGCCATTCCTTACCGCTACCGTCCTTGCTGGTGCCGGAAATGGTTCTGTCATGGTAAATATTGTAGCTTACCTTGTCTTTGGCAGCCTGAGTATTGAATTTATAGGCTTCCTTGCCGAAGCTGCCCTTGGCAATATCAATAACGGTTTTTGCACCTTCAGGTCTTCTGGTGATGATGTTGATAACACCGCCCTTAGCACCGCTGCCGTACATGGTAGCAGCACTGCCGCGCATTACTTCGACGCGCTCGATGTTATCCATATTGTTCATGAGTGCGGCAAACATATAACCGCTGCTGCCTGCGCCCTTGAAGTCGTTAACACGCACGCCGTCAACCAGGATAACAACGTCCTTGCTGCCGTTGATGCGGATACCGCTTACATTGGCATTCAGGCCGTTGGAGCCGTAATCCAGGAACTGTACGCCAGGAACTGTACGCAGAACCTCTTCCACGTTGTCCATGTGCATCTGCTCGATTTCTTCACGGCCGACAACGCTCATATCTGCCTTAGCCTTCAGGATGGATTCCTCCATGCGGGAAGCGGTAACAACGATAGGTGCCAGCTCAAAGCTCATTTCGTCAAAATCTGCTGCGGTCGGCTCCGGTGCATCGTAGCTGGTTACGGTTTCAACATATTTCGGCTCGGAATGCTCTGCAACAGCAGTAGTTTCTTCTGCTTCCTGCACTGCAGGCTGAGCATTAAGAGTCTGCTCCTGTGCAGCGATACCCGGCATAGCGTCGGTTTTTACGTTAGCAGCTGCGTTTTTCTGAACCTCTGCCGCATTACCTGCAATGAACTGTTCAGCCTCTGCCTGACCGGTAATTTCCTGCTCATGCTTCGGCAAACGGTCAAGTGCAAAGCGCAGGCCGCCGCTGAACTTCCAGTCATGCTCATAATCTGCACCGTAGCTGCGGGAAACATCAAAATATGCTCTTGCGTTAGGCTTAATATTCAAGGTAGTGCCAAGGCTCATTTCAGCCCATGTTCCCTTAGTTTCTACAGAGGTAGTCTTGCTGCCGCCGTCCTCTGCGCTGTAGCTGCCGGTGATATCGCCGGAGAACTCATGTGCCAGACCGAAGCGTGCATAAACAGAGCCCAGGCGACCGGTTTTGCCGAGTTCTAAGCCCAGACGGCCAACCAAGCTGTTGTAGTTGCCCTGGTTAACGTCCAGAACTTCACCGCCGTCGGTTACGGCCGCAAAGTTTCTGCCGCCCAAGTGTGCCCAGGTCAGCTGTGCCTGAGGCTCAAGGTAGCTCTTATCTGTACCGATACGTTTTGCCAGACTTGCGGTAGCACTGTAGCCGCGGTTTCTGTAGGTACCGTTCAGCTCGGTGCCGATGCCGTTGTGTACGCTGAACTCGTTGCGCACGCTGCCGGCCTTAGCTGCGAAGTCCAGATGTGCGCCGTCGCCCAGGTCCTTGGAAGCATACAGGCCGAAGCTGTACAGCTTGTTGTCACCGGTATTGCCGCCGATATTGCCGAAATCGTCATCGGTATAGTTGTAGCTGGAGCTGCCCTTCTGATAATCAATAGCAGCGCCTGCAATCCAGCCGTGGTCATACATACGGTCAAAGCCAACCTGTGCACCCCAATAGCTGTTGCTCAGATCAACCGCATTTGCATTGTAGGTATCCTTGCCACCGTAGGTCTTAGCCCAGATGCCGTCGCTCTCCATATGCGCACGCAGCAAATCACCGCGATAAATTACGTTTGCAGCATTATCACGCCAGGAAAGCATTGCGCTGGTGGTTGCCGCTCTTGCGCCCTTCATCAGTGCGGTTTCGTAATCGCCGGTAATATTGATACCGCTGCCGCCGACAAAGCTGCCTACGCCACCATTAGCGCTGTCAAATTTCATGTCGCCGAGCCAACGGGAAACGCTGGAGGAGGTCAGACCGGAGCTGATCATAGTCTTACCGGTCAGGTTTTCATCAACGCCGGCATTGCCGTAATAAATCTTCTGGCTCAACGCCTTGAAGGCTGCTTCAACCGCATCCTGGTCATTGGTTTTAATGTTCTTGCTGCTTGTTGCCGCAATCAGCATAGAACCCTTATCTGCTTTTTCAACAGTGAAGTTGCCGCCCTTGTAATCGCTTACATCGGTACCTGCATTATCATGGTCATAGCTTACGATATGAGTACCGCCGAAGCTGCCTACGGTAACGGCACCGGCCTCGGGAGCCATGCTGATAAAGCCGTTGACGGGAATTTCTACTTCTTCATTATTTCCGCCGTTCGGATTGATATATTTAATAGATTTTACAACACCCTTGCCACCATTTAAGCTGTTGACAAAGGTTGCGTCTGTATTGGTATTGTTCCAGGTACCGCCAGAAAGAGTCAGGTTAAGCTCAGCATCAGCGTTCTTATGAGCGCCGGTCCATACAGCGCCGTCAGCCAGTGTCAGATTTACAGTGCCGTCATCGCCCACAGCTGCAGCCGCTACATTACCGGTCTTGACAATGCTGCCCACGAATTTACCGCCGGCAACAGTCAGGTCAATTTTACCGCTATCGGCAACAGCCAGGTTGCCTTCTACGGAACCGATCTTGTAATTGCCCTCTTTATCTAAATTATCTTTATTGATGTTGACTACGGAACCGTCACTGATAATGCTGCCTCTGATTACGCCGTTGCCCAGAGTAACCTCGGCACCGTTAGTTGCCTTAACAGCATTCTTGGTCGCAGGCTTATCGGTTTTATCGTTCTCGTTGATATTGGTAATGCCCAAGCTTGTTACCTTGCCGCCGTCAGCAGTAATAGCATCCTCCTGTGCGGACAAATGTAAGGTACGCGCAGAAATATCTACCGTCTTGCCGTTTGTAACAATACCCTTCTTGGCATCCAAGGTCAAAGCTGTATCTTCCGCATTGATTTTTATGTTGGCTGCTGCATCAATAGCAGTTCCGTCAGCCACATTTACTGTAGTAGCCTGAGTAAATTTATAGGAGCCGTCATCCTGACGGATATTCGCATCGGTATAATCACTGTCGGCAGAAGTACCGGTCATACCGCTGTTGATATTGGCGGTATTCTGTTCACCCTCCTGCGGCTTGGTATAACCGCCCTCACCGGTTGCTTCGTTAAATCTGATCATGCCCTTAGCTTCGGCAGTAATGCCGGAAGCAGTCAGGCCGGAAGCAATCATAACAGTACCGGAAAGATTTCTTTCATTCTTCACATAACCGCTATAGGTCAGCTTGCTTGCCAACGCGTTGAGTACTGCTTCAACCTCTTTATCATCCTTCAGGTTAATCTTGGCGTTATCGGTTGCCAGGGTAACATTGGCACCGGCACCGGCATGCTGAATAGTAGTATCGCCGCCGATATAATGTTCCTTCTGAGTACCGTTTTCATTATGCTTATAAACAATGGTATTGTAACCGCTGTAATTAGCAAAATTCAGCTTAACATCACTGTTCTGATAAATGAAGCCGCTGCCGGCAGCGTTTTTGCCACCGATAAGATTATGAACATAAGAAGTACCGTCAAAATTATCATAGCTCGGCTTACTGTATGCCGGCATGTTGCTGTAATCCAAGCCGTCAACACGGGAGGTTGCTTCATGTGTCCATTGTGCGCCGTTGCTCAGCCATACATTGACTTCGCCTGCATGGTCGGTACCGGCGTTATCAACAACACCCTTCCAGGTAGAATCCTTAGTGGTCAGGCCGATGTTCAGACGGCCATCCTGATATACGTCAGGCTTATCGGTACGCTCGGAGCGCTTCAAAGCAATAACGTTACCGATGATATTGGTTGTCTTGCCTTCGGCAGCCTCCAGTTTTTCGTTTTCAACAGAGCTTTTATCCTGATTATTATTAGCGTCAAGAACGTTGATATTGATTGTACCGCCATAGCTTGCCAAAGCATAATATGCTTCCTTGAAGCTGCCGTCTGCTTTTCTTTCGTCAGACGGAGTTTCGATTTTAATAGAATCTCCTACCAGACTGATTTTGCCAAGATTATAGGGATGCACGCCTGCGGAAGCATTGTACACACCGGTCTGCACCGCAGTACCGCGTACAGCTACATCCACATTACCGTTAACGGTAATGCTGCCGCCGGTATAGCCGACACTGAAGGCATTCGGTTGCCAACGTGCGCCGGTATAGTTAACATCAGTAGGATCCATGGAGGTTACGCCGCCGGGTCCGATGTTGCCGTGAACATTGTTGGTAATAATGCCCCACGGATTAGACGGGTCATCCTTACGCATCTTCACGTTACCGTTGATAATCACATCGCCGCTGCCTGCGCTGACGCCAACAGAAGCATATGCGGAATAAGCATTGATATCAAGATTACTGTTGATTTAAATTCTGCCGTTGCTGCCAGCAAAGCCTGCTACGTCGCTGAAATCATTAGAATGGGTATTGGTCTGGCGCAGATATAAAGTACCTTTGCTGCCGTCACTGCCTATATTGTTGTAAACATAGTTATAGCCGTTTTTGGTAGCGACAGCATCCTTATTTACTACAGTAAAGGTGTTGTCTGTACCCTTAAAATCATAGGTTACTGTTTTTGTACCTTTATCAAGCACTACAGTATTGCCGTCAGCATTAAGCATCGGTGCATCCTTATCTGCTTTACCGGTCAGGCCTTTATTATATTCTGCAGCCCAGGCAGGCTGTGCAGTAAAGCATGATGTGCATATTGACATCAAAACGCCGGCAGCAAGCAGCTGCCATTTTTTTTGTTGATAACTTCTCATACTCTCACTCACTCCTTGCAACATGATTGCTTAAAAATATTTTTCATCTATATAAAATAAAAAAGATTAGCACACACTAATAACGAAAGGAAATTTCGCAATCTGAAATGCTCAAAAATTCCCTCTCATTAAGCGCGCCTAATCTCGTAGACCCTTAATATGTACAATCAGTCAGTACCCTGGCTTAAGATCATTGCCGCTTTATCCCTTGGTAAGAGGTTTAAGCAATAGCTTAATGACAAAGCAGCTCTCTTTCACAGTTGCGGAACAGCGTCGAAATCACATCAGACTTCCCTGTTAAGAAGATATCCGGCAAAACATCCTCACCTGATCGTCTATAATTATATAATTTAATAACAAAGCAGTAGTAATTTTTTCCTTTTGTAAAGAATATTTTTTCTTAGGGGTGTATTACTTACATTTTTCCGTTATTGGTATTTTTTATCATATAGAGTTTACCATACTCAATCTATTGCGTCAAGTGAAATTTGAAGATATTGTGAATTAAATCACTGCAAGAAGCATAACGCCATAAACATCAACTCGCAGTAACACCTCAAGCAAATTATCTGTAAACTGCTTCTATTGATTATATTTAAAAGCAAAGCAGCCATCCGCCTTACAACGGATAACTGCTTCGCTTTTCTGATGATTTTTTCTTTTACCGCGGCGCTGTCTTGAAGCGCCGCAGCCCGTTTATAAAAGAAGGGGAAATAATCTGTTTAAGCTCTTAGAACTCGAAGCGCAGGCCGGCACTTGCCTTCCACTTACGCTCGAAGTCGCCGCCAAAGTCCTTAGCAAAGTCTGCATAGATATGGCAGTTGTCGCTCAGATCATAGCTGCCGCCAATGCTCATTTCCATCCAGGTATCCTTGCCGTCGAAGCTGGTGTGCTTGGTGCCGCCGTCCTTAGCGAAATAGCTTGCGCTGATGTCGCCGTTGAATTCATGTGCACCATACAGGCCAACGTATACGCGGCCTTTTTCGCTCTTAGCGCCTGCTTCAACGCCGAAACGTGCTACCAGGCTGCTGTATGCGTCCTGGTCAATTCTCATGCTGTCGTTCGGAGTATGGGCAGTGTAATCCTTGCTGCCTACCTGAGACCAGGTCAGCTGTGCCTTCGGGGTGAAGTAGCTTGCCTCAGTGCCGAAAGTCTTGCCGTATTCCATGGTCAGGCCATATGCGTTGGCTTTATAATCACCATGCAGCTTAAGAGTGCGGATTTCGTTGTAAACGTCGTATTCGTTTTCAACACGGCCCGCTTTGGCTGCTACGCGCAGGTAGGACTGGTCATCAAAGCGCTTCACGCCGTATACGCCCAGGCTGTAAAGCTGGTTGTCGCCCTTGCCGCCCAACAGATAGTTGGAATCACCGTCACGGTAATCAAAGGCTACGCCTGCATGCCAGCCGTTTGCCAGAGCCTTGTCATAGCCAACCTGTACTCCGCGGTAGGTGTTGTCATCTTTAACCCACTTAACATCGGAGCTGGTCTTGCCGCCCAGTGCCTTAGCGAAGATGCCGTCTGCATCCGCCAGGTCCGCACCTGTGTAGGTATCCTGCATGTTATCGCGCCAGCTGTGCATGGAGGTAGTGGCAGCGCTTCTTACGCCCTTCATTACCAGGGTTTCGTAATCGCCGTTATAAATTTCCTTCCAGTTAACGCTGTCCTTATCATACTGGCCTACACCGTTTGCATCCCAGTGCAGCTTGCCGATATACCGGCTTGCGCTGGAGGAGGTCAGGCCTTCGGCAATCTGTACCTTACCGGTCAGATTTTCGCCGTTTACTGCGTGGTCCTTGTAGGTAACCTTTTGTGCCAATGCTGCCAGGGTTGCTTCAACAGCACTCTTATCATTCATGGTAATGCCGCTGTTGTCGGTGGACAGGATTACGCCGGAATCCTTGTCAGCCTTGCTGATAATAGTATTGCCGGCCTTGTAGTCGGTAACCTTGTCGCCTGCACCCTCATGGTTATAGATAACGGTTTCCCAACCGCTGTAATGAGCGATATCCAAAGTCTTGCTTCTATTAGCCATATTAAGGAAGCCGCTCTGCTTATCGGTTGCACCGCCCTTAACAATCAGGCCGGTTTCAGGAGCTACCGCACTCTTGGCCATTCTCAGCAGTGATTTGCCCTCAGCCTTTGTTTCATCCTCACCATCGGTAAGATTCCAGGTTGCGCCCTCATCAATATACACTTTAACGTAGCTGTTTTCGTCAGTCCTGTAAGCACCACTCATAACATTTCCGTCGCCACTCAGATTAACATCAACTTCGCCGCCGTCGCTTGCTTCCAGGTCGCCTTCAATATTGCTGCCGTTGCCGCCCTTCAGATAAATCTGGCCGCTTCTAGCATAAATGAGACCTCTGATGTACAACGGGAGATTGCTTTCGATGCGCACCTTACCGCCGCCGAGTGCGGAAATTGCTTTACCGCCTCTGCCGATAATTTTGCTGCCGCCGGTCATGGTTACATTACTATTGTCCGCAATAATACCGGTTTCACCGCTGATGTTGGTGTCACCCTTGATATTTACGTTTGCGTTAACTGCATTGATGCCTGCAACTGCGCCCTTCAGCTCCAGCAAAGCATTGGTGGTATCAATTTCAATATCTTTACCGTTTACATCTACTGCAGCACCTTCGCTAACTTCGATTGCGGAAGGATTCTGAGTAAAGATGTATTTACCGTCAGCCTTCAAAATGCCATTCTTCTTATAGTTGTAATCAGCCTTGGCATCACCGGTAATAGCGTTGTTGAGCTTGCTGCTTTCAGGAGTCTGGGTTTCCGGATAGGTGATGCCCGGAGTAATAGTTCCATCCTTCAGGCTGCCCTTGCCGTCCTCGCTGCTGAAGGAGATATCGCCGGTCTGCATAGCCTTGCTGCTTGCTGTCAGACCGTCGGCAATCTTCACATAGCCTGTCAGGTTCTTTTCACCTGTTACATAGTTGCTGTAGGTCAGCTTTCCTGCCAAGGTGTTCAGCACATTAGCTATGCTGTATTCGTTATCCATTGCAATACCGCTGTTATCGGTAATCAAGGATACTACAGAGCCTTCTGCCGCATGCTTGATAACAGTGTCACCTGCTGCGTAGTCGCTAGCTGCTTCACCGTTGCCGGTGTGAGCGTAGAAAATGTTGGTATTGCCGCTGTAGTTGTCAACAGTCAGATTCTTGCTGTCCTTTTGGAAGATGTTGCCTGCATGTGCTGCATCAGCACCGCCGGTAAAGTTGGTTACATGGCTGCCGGTAAAGCCGCTCGGAACCTCTTTGCCGTTCTTCTCGTTTGTCCAAGTTGCACCATCTGTCAGCCACAGATTAAAGGTACCATAGCTGGTTGAGTCATCACCGGAAGTAACTTCGTAGAGGCTGCGGCCGTTCCAGGTGCTGTCTTTGCCCTGCAATGCCAGATTAACGGTAGAAGATGTAGAAGTTGTTTCATCCTCCCAATAATCATAGGTTTCTGCAGACTTGGTGTAGACATCGCCATCAATCTTGACAATGCCTGCACCTGCCTTGCCATCCTTAACATTGACGTTGATAATGCCATTATCGTCAGAATTCAGCGCAATGTAATTAGCTGCCTTGCTATCCTTTTGAATATCCAGATTGCCGTTCATGGTAACAGTTCCACCGCTGCCACTGTAAATGCCATTGCTTTCTGTCTGCGCAGATGTAGAAATAGTGGTGTCTGCATCAATGGTAATCTTACCGCCTGTTGCATAAACACCCTGGGCCCTGAAGCCGGTGGTATCAGTGCTGAGCTTCAGGCTGTCAGCTTTAATAGTAATATCCTTGGACTTTCCATAGCTGAGGCCGGTAGCTACCGCACGTGCAACATTGCTGCCCTTAAGAACATGGTAGGCTACGTCCAAACTGTGTCCGTCGGCATTAATCGTAATCGGTCCGCCGCTGGATTCAATAGCACTCAGGTTGGAGCTGTAATCACCCTTGGTTACATTAATAACTGTATCCTTAGTGAAGTTGTAAATGCCTTTTTCGGTTTCGATGCCCATATTTACATACTTCTTATCAAGATTACCGGTAATCGGATCAGTAATAACCGTATCGTCTGTTACAGTATATTCATAGAAGCCCTGACCAAGTGTCTTCGTGCCGGTTGCATCAGTAGAGAAGCTGATATCGCCGGTCTTCAAAGCTGCGGAAGAAGCAGTCAGGCCGGAAGCAATCTTGACAGTACCTGCCAACTTGCCATCATTAGCGGTGTAGAAGAGCTTCTGTGCCAGCTTGTTAAGAACTTCATTAACTGTATTCTGGTCTTCTGCCTTATCATATGCGTTAAAGCCTTTATTGATGCCCCGGTTATCAGTAATGAGCGTAATAGCGGATCCGGCATCAGCCTGACCGATATTAAAGTTGCCGCCGAGAATATTCGTCGGATTGTCAGCATCATGGTTATAAATAACATTGGTATTGCCGCTGTACTCAGCTACATTGATATCGCCTGCATTGTTTGCCACAATAATGCTGCCATTATTACCGGAGAAGGAAGCAAGCTTGCTGGCACCATTTACATTCCAGATAGAGTTATTCAGCTTCAGGTGCATAGCATTACCGTTGCTATAGCCGGTCCAGGTTGCATTATCCAGATTAGCGTTTACGGTGTTGCCGGAAAGGTTATTGCCGGTCCAGGTTGCGCCATTGCCCATGTAAAGGTTAACGATACCTGCACTGCTGCCGTTAGCATTGCTTACATTGCCCTTCCAGAAGGAATCCTTAGTATTCAGGCCAATGCTTACATCTGCACTTGCACCGGCACTATCCATGCCGCCGCCGAGATTTACATTGCCTTCCATCTGTACATTATTGTTGCCTGCACCAATGATAGCGCCTTCGGCATCCTTCTTAACATTCACATTAACCTGTCCACGGTTCTTGGAAGCGAATTCGCCATAGGCACTGATAGCATATTCAGCCCCATTAATAGCCTTGATGACGCCACCGCCAATCTCAACCTTGGAAGCAACTGCACTGATTGCTTCGTTGGCACCGGAAGCATTGCTCTTATCAGCCAAAATATCAACAAGACCGTCAACAGTGATAGCAGACATAACGCCGCTTACACCGTTCATGCTCTTGATAACTGCAGCATTTGCAGAAGCAACGCTGTTAGCACGCAAGGTAAGTACATTATCAGCACCGGCATTGTGAATATTAATCGTTCCTCCGGCATTAACGAACAGCGCACCTGTCTGTCCGTTCGTAGTGCTTGTAGCACTGATAGACATTGCACCGGCATTATTGATGTTGACTACACCCTTGCCAACAGCTGCGATACCGGTTGTATGGGTATCGGTTGTTGTATCTACAGTCAGCTTGTTACCATTCATATCAATGGTAACATTATGGTTTTCGTCAGAACCGGAAATAGCTGCACTAATCTGCGGAAGCCATGCACCACCGGCAATCAAATGCTTTTCAGGTGTGATGGTTGTGCTGTCTGCAGTAAATACATAGGTACCATCTTCCTTCAATACGCCTTTTTCTATGTAAACCGTATCAGCAGCTGCGTCGCCGGTAATTGCCGTAGTAAATTCTTTGGCTATCTGGCTGCCTGGCTTGCTAGTCTTATAATCATAGTAGCCCTGGCCAGGTGTAAAGGTACCTGTTTCTTCGGTAGAGAAGGAAATATCGCCGGTCTTCAGTGCTGCGGAAGAAGCTGTCAGACCATCGGCAATCTTCACTACGCCGGCCAGATGACCATCAGTATAGTTCTTGTAGAACAGCTTGCCTGCCAGGTTGTTCAGTACGTTAGCTACTTTATCCTTAGCATCGCCGGAATCGCCATCTGCAAAGCCGGAGGTAATGCCCTTATTATCTGTGATAAAGGTGATAGCAGAACCTTCTGCTGCATTGGTAATATTGAAGCTGCCGCCAATAATCTTGGTCGGATCAGCAGCATCATGATCATATAATACAGTGGTATGACCGCTATAATTTACAACAGAAATAGGATTGTTATCCTTTTGGTAAATCAGGCCTGCGTTATCTGCATCCTTGCCGCCATGCAGTGTTGCCAGCGTGCTGCCTGTCCATACAGGATTTTTGGACGCTATGGTTGTAGTTGTCACATGCGATTGCTGTTCGTTGGTCCAAGTTGCACCGTTTTGCAGATACAGGTTGAACTGGCCGATATCATGCATAGTGTTGCCGCCGCTGCCATAGTCGGAATTATACATATCATAGGCTGCAACACCCTTCCAGAAGGAATCCTTATCGGTCAAAGCCACGTTGAGGACGCCTGCATCATTCCAGTTAATCAGCTCGCCACCGGTGTATTCTACAACCTTCTTGCCATATTGGCCGGTTGCGTACATATCACCGGTAATCTTGGTGGTCGTATCGCCTGCAGCGCCGTCCTTCATGTTGATGTCCAGCGTGCCTTTATCTACGCGGACTGCATAGAAATTATGCGACTTATCGCTGTCTTCAGCTGCAGTAATGGTGCCGCCGCCGACAGATACCTTGGTATCCTTACCAGTCAGCCTAATGCCGCTGCCGCGTACACCGGAAATATCTACCGGACCGCTGACAGTTACAGTGGAAGTGTCACCTGTTACCTGAATACCGGAAGCATTCATACCTGCGCCACGTTCTCTAATGCCCTTGACATTGCTGATTGTCAGCGGGCCATCAATATTAATCTCGCTCTTCTGCCCCTGGATATTAATACCGGTTGCGGAATCACCCTTCGTAACAATATCGGTAATTTCTACCGGACCGGAAATATTCAGATGTGCATTACCGTCAGCGTAAACGCCATGAGAGCCTCTGGTATCCGTATTATTAGCTGTAATAGAAAGCTTTTGCTCTGCGGACGGATTAATAACCTTGATATAAGTATTAGCGCCTGCGTAAATAGCCGCTGCCTGTCCGCCAGTTTGTGCAACATTCAAAGCCAGACCTTTACCGGACATATTTACAGTCATCGGTTTAGACGGATAGGTTTCTTCACCTGCGTAAAGAGCGCTGGCAAATTTATTATTACCGGCATTCGATTCAGTTACATTAATATGTGCAACACCCTTATCGTCTACCTCGCGGTTCAGACTGATATTTTCCGACTTAGTAATAGCACCAGTCTTGTAATCAGGCTTATCTTCTTCCGGAGTATAGTCATAGAAGCCCTGTCCTGCTTTTTTCGTTCCGTTGCTGCCGTCAGAGAAGGTAATATCGCCAGAGGCTTTTACAATAGCACTTACACTAGACGCTGTCAGACCATCGGCAATCTTCACTACGCCGTCTAGATTTGCATCTTTATAACCGGTGTAGAACAGCTTATTAGCCAGCTTATTCAGCACTTCCTTAACATTATTCTTTTCTGTTGCAGTATCACTAGCTTCAAAGCCGGCATTAATGCCTTGGCTATCGGTTACCAAAGTAATCTTCGAGCCATCATCTGCTGTCTTGACAGTGAAGTCACCCCCGGTGATGTTCTGCGGATTATCGGCATCATGGCCGTAAACAACAGTGGTGTCACCGCTATAATCATATACGGTAATACCCTTGTCGGAATTTTGGTAAATTACACCTGAACCATCCAGCTTAGAAACATTGCTGCCGGCAAAAGTTGTCTTCAGCGTATCTACCGAACGACCGGTTTCATGATTCCATACAGAACCTTTGGCCATTGTCAGATTAAACTGTCCGGTCGGTGCATTATAAGTGCTGCCTGGAATATTGCTTACCGCGCCTGTCCATTGAGAACCCTTGGTCATGTTGACATTGATAACAGAAGCTTTATTATCAGTTACCTTCATGTCACCGGTAACGTCCAAAATTCCGGCAGTAATGCCTTCACCTGTATTCAGGTTAATGATACCCTTGTTGGCCTGCAAAGCATAATATTGGCTATAATCCGTACCGTTAGACATATCGGCAGCTTTAATAGTTGCACCGGCAGTAGATATAGTTGAAGTATTCAATGCACGGATTGCACTGCCCAATACGTTTTCAATATTAAGATTGCCTTTAACAGTTATATTAATAGGCGCATCTGCACTTGAAGAACTGTCTGCATAAATACCGGCAGTGTTCGGTCCAACCTTGTTGCCGGTCTGAACATTCTTGATGGTCAGATCTTTTTCGAATACAACATTGCCTTTGGTACTTACATATACACCATAAGCACGCTGAGTAGCACTAGATTTAACTCCGTCTATCTCAACATCGGTATTTGCAGTAAGGTTGCCGCCCTCGCCTACACGAATGCCATAGACATACTTAGCCTTAGTATCAGCATTGCCATCAGCACCAAGTCCGGCAGAAACCTTCAGCACACCATTGCCCTTGGAATCCTTAATCTCCATGCTCTTGTTTTCATCAACATAAACCGTAGACACATAATTAGCAGTTTGATTGTTGGCATTGAGCTTCAAGGTGTGGCCCTGTAAATCAACAACAAGCGGACCTTCTGCCTCGCCTGCTGCATACATAGCACTGGGAGCATTACCGGACACCCCATCCTGAGCTTCGGTAACATTAACGGAAACTACTCCGTTGATATCGCTTTCGCGTGTTTCACCGATGTTTTCGGATTTTACAATCGGGCCGGTTGCATAGGTCTTATCGTCTTTCTCAGGAGTATAGTCATAGAAGCCCTGCCCACCCTCGGCAAAGGTAATGTTGCCGGTCTTCATAGTTACGGAGGAAGCAGTAAGACCTTCGGCAATAGATACGCTGCCTGCAAGGTTGCTGTCGCCTGCCATATACCACAGCTTGTGTGCCAGAGAATTCAATACTTCGCTGACATTATTTTTCTCTGCAGCTGTATCACCTTCGGCAAAGCCCTTGCTGATGCCGTTGTTACCGGTGTAAAGCATCATTTCTGTGCCGGTCTTGGCATTAAGAACCTTAACATCACCGCCGATAATGTTACCCGGTGTAGCATCATCATGCTCATACCATACCTTGGTAACACCTTCGGCATTAGCAATATGGATAGGATCGCTATCATTTACCTTAATAATACCGGCAGATGCTTTATCCTTACCGCCGACAAGACTGCTCAGATGAGAAATGCCGTCATATTTTTCATAGTACGGTCTGCTGTAATCAGCAAGATTACTTGCATCAAGGCCGTCCTTACGGGATGCGTTTTCGTAAATCCATTGCGCGCCGTTCTGCAGCCACAGATTTACTTCACCGGCTTTTGCTGTACCAGCATTGTCAATTACACCCTTCCAGGAGGAATCCTGCGTGGTCAGGCCGATGTTAAGGCGACCGTTTTGATAAACCATAGCCTTTCCAGCCTCATCAGAGGACTTCATTGCCAGCACGTTGCCGACCATTTCTACCTTGCCGTTTTGTGCTTCCTGATTCTTTACATTGACGTTAATCGTGCCGCCGTAGCTTGCCAGAGCATAATACGGTTCGATAAATTTGCCGAAGCCTTCAACAAAGTTTTCTTCTCTGTACGGTGTGTCGATACGGATAGAATTACCCAGCAAAGAAATAGTTCCCAAATCATAAGCCGGTACATCACCGTCAGCCTGATAAACATCGGTTCTTACAGCTGTACCGCGTACAGCAAGATCCACATTACCGTTGACAGTGACATCACCGCGGGTATAGTCAACGGAAATACCTGCAGGCTGCCAACGGGCGCCCGTATAGTTTTCATCGCCACCCATGCTGGTTGCACCGCCGGGGCCTACGTTGCCATGAACATTCTTGGTAATGATGCCCCAAGGCTTTTCTGCATTATCCGTGCGCATTTTTACATTACCGTTGATAATCAGGTTGCCCTTATTGGCTGCCGCAATACCAACAGAAGAATATTCCGAGGTGGCAGTGATATCCAGATTACTGTTGACGATTACGGTACCCTTGTTGGCAAGAAAGCCGTTTACACCATAATAAGCATTCGGCTTATCGTTTGTCTGATAAATATGGAGCGTGCCATAGTTGCCATCTGCGCCTACGTTATTATAAACGCTGTCTTTGCGGGCAGTAATACCATCCTTATTGGTAATAGTAAAGGTATGGTCCTTTCCTTGGAAATCATAAATAAGTTTACCGTCATTTTCTGTTACGGTATTACCATCGGGACTCAGTATCTCGCTGTCCTTTTTTAGCGTGCCTATGAGAGGCTTGCTATAATCAGCGGCATAAACCGGTGCTATGAGAAAGCTAGATGCACTGGCTGCGAGAAGAACACCTGAAATAAGTGACTTCCACTTTTTTTGACTTAGCTTCATGATATATTCCCCCTTATCAAAAAGCAAGGAACGAACAGAAACAACCACTGTTTCTGCTGACTCCTTTGTACAGAGAAAAGCTCCGTACAAATATATATGAAAACCCCGCAAACTGCTACTCATCAATACAGTTGGTGACTTCATAACAAAAATATGCAGACGCTGCCATCACGGCAATGATTTTGCGGCAGCGCTGCCTGAATGTTTACACAACAGCTGTAAAATAAAAACACAGCTTAAATTGCCTTAAGCTGTGCTATATCCGTTTCTGTTCAGCACAAGATCAAGCAAAACAGGACTCTTAATTTATTATTATAGTCAAACCAATACCAATAATTAATAAAGTCCGTTCTCGTAGACCTTTACTAAATACCAATCTGTCAGTACCCTGGCTTAAATTCATCGTCTCTGCATTCCTTTGTAAGAGGTTAGTTTTTTTCCTAATAATGCATCGACTCTTTTTTACAGTTGCGGAACAGCGTTGAAATCTCATCAAACTTCCCTGCGAAGCATTCATCCGCATGGGATAAAGCCTCCAGACTAGGATTATATTCTATTGTAATCTAGATAGTCAGAAGTAAAAAATCACTTCATTTATCAAAAAAATGTATACTTTATTAAATATACTTCATTTGCACCATATCTTGTTTTAGTACTAATTTCAGTTTAGCACTGATATAAAATTTCGTCAAGAACCATTATCAGAAAACTTATTTTTTGCAAAACAATATATTTACTTTACTATTTTCCAGAATGTACGTCACACAACAAAAATACCGACGTCCGCAACCCTTCCGGGTTACAGCGTCGGTATTTTCATTTACGCCTTACGGCGATATTCTTATTTTGCTTTCTTCAGGAATTTTTCATACATTGCATGGTCTTCAGCCATCATCTTATCAGCATCGGCACCGATAATGCAGGTCGGGTCGATACCCTGTTTCATGAAATAATCCTTGAATTCCTTGGATTCGCAAACCTTTTTAGCAGCAGCGCGCAGAGCTTCCAGCTTTTCTTTCGGAGTATCCTTAGGAGCAACCAGTGCTGCCCAAGCGCGAACGGTCATGTTGTGACCCAGCTCTTTGAAGGTCGGAACATCCGGATAGATTGCGCTGCGGGTATCAGCCATAACAGCAAGAATCTTCAGGTTGCCTGCATCTACCTGGCTCTTAAAAACAGACGGGTCAGCCAGAGTTGCATCGATGTGCTTGCCTGCCAGAGCAGCGGCAATGTCAGCGGATCCTTTCGGATACGGTACATGCTTGAATTGTACGCCGAATTCCTCTTCAAAGGAAAGTGCGGCAATATGCCAGATAGCGCCGATACCGGAGTTACCCATTTTCACCTTGCCGGGGTTTGCCTTAGCGAAGGCTACGAATTCGTCTACACTGTTATAAGGAGCATCCTTCGGCACAATCAAAGCTGCCGGAGCTGCAATCGGAGCGCAGATAGCTGCATAATCCTTATAGGTGTTTTTGCATTTGCCCTGATGCGGGAACATAGCCAGCTCAACGGTAACCATGCCCAGAGTATGGCCGTCGGGTTTAGCGTTAGCCAGCTCTACCATGCCGGTTACACCGCCGCCATCGGGTTTGTTTACGGGAACAAATTTGCTGCCCTTCAGCTCTTTTTCCATGAACTGGATCAAGCCTCTGGCAGAGATATCGGTACCGCCGCCCGGTGCCTTAGGAATAATTACGGAAATATCTCCGTCTGCAGGATAAGCTGCTTTTTTGCTGTCGCCACCGCAACCGGTAAGCATAACAGCCATGGTCAGCATAGCCATCAGCACAACTAAAATTTTCTTCATTGTCTTACATCTCCTTATATTTTAAATTTAAAGGGTAACAAGTTCATCCGCGCTCAATTTTACACAAGCAATATTGCAACGCTTATAAGTATAGGTGAGCACAATATCTTCGCCGTCGGCAATAATCGCCGGATAGGAAAATTCCGCAGGCTCTGTTTCCAAATCAAGCAGCTTTTGCCAGCTCGCACCCTCATCTGTGGATTTGAACAGACTTAAGGGAGAACGCTGTCCCCAGTTGGCAGCAACAGGATTGCACACCAGATAAAGTACACCGCCGGCAGTTTGCACCAAGTCAAGACCGCTGTTATTGTTCGGCAGGCTCAAAGCATAGGCACTGCACCAGGTTTCGCCTTCATCCGCAGAATCGCTGCGATAGACAAAGCCCTCACTGCTGCGCAGCAGCATATGCACACTGCCGTCCGCACTCTGCCACAGGCTCGGCTGGATTACGCCGCGTCCGTAAAAGGACTGCTGGCTTACGGCAATATTACTGTCGGCAGTCTTTTCGCCTGCCTGATACTGCAGTCCATCAATCTGCACTGCAGAGGATTTATGCCAGCTTGCGCCGTCATCATCGCTGATATCGGCAAAAGCTTTCCAGATACCGTGTTCGGTAGAAGCACCGGCAAGAATGCGTCCGCTCGCCAAGCGCAACGGCTTGTTGCGTACAGGCCCGCGCCCGCCGCTCACATCACCCGGCACCAGCTCCTGCGGTCCGCTCCAGGTTTCGCCGTTATCCGTCGACTGCAAGAGCCACGTCTGCCAGTCGGCAATCTGCTGGCCCTGCTTGTAAAACAGCAGCAATCTACCGTCCGCGCCCGCAAAAAGCACCGGATTCCAGTTTGCCGCCGCCCCGTTCACCAGCAGCTTTGGCTCACTCCAGCCTGCTTCCGTGCGCCTGCTTAGGTAGATACCCACGTCGCTTTCGCCCTCATGCGTACCGCCGAACCAGCAGCACAGCAGGCTGCCGTCTGGCAGCACCAATACTGTTGAAGCATGGCAGAAGGCCGTCGGCAAACAGCGCATAATCAATTCCTTTTGCATTATATCAATCACATCCAAAAAAGTCGCATAATTCTATAACATAAATATTGTAACACATATACAAAAAAGCGTAAACTATTTTCTTCACATTTCTGACAAATTTTGTCTGTCGTTACGTTGCCAACTAAGCCATCGGCAACGCTTTACAGAACGCAGACAGAAAAAACTGCGCAGGCTTTTTGCATGCGCAGCTGCTTATTTATTCGACATACAGCTTTTCTACATTAGATATATAGCAGCAATATTGTCATGATGTACAAGCCAAATTAGAGCATTCCCTTAAGCTCCCCCGATTAAAATGTAAGCCTCATCTGATGCCAGACAGCATTGCCATGCGTAGATTTCTCGGACACACCCTCATCGGTAAAACCGAATTTAGCATAATAATGAACAAGCCTATCCTTGCAGGTCAGCACCAGGCCCTTTCTCCCCTGCTTTCTGGCATCCTCAATCGCACAGTGAATCAGCTCACCGGCATAGCCATGCTTGCGATAAGCAGGAATTGTATTGACACCGAAAATCATCTGCCACGCGCCATTTTCATCGTGTAGCGTTGCCTTCTCGTACATTTCATCCGTCAAATCAGGCTCATCCGTTACAAAGCCGTCCACGAAGGCAATCAGCTTTTCAGCCTCATACATAAGCCAGAAATGATTGCCGTAATATTTTACCCTGTCAATAAATTCCTTTTCCGTTGCTGCCTCCGCCGGCGGAAAGCATTCTGCCTCCACTGCGGCAATCGCAGCAATATCTTCCGCAGTTGCATATTTTATAACCATAAGCTTTTTCTCCTCAATAAATTATTTATTCAAAGCACATGCATCACAATATTTTATTACGCTTTGAATTTATCCTCATAGCACTAGCAAAAATTGCAAACCATAATAAGTATATCACGAATCGTAATCCGGTTAAACAGAAAAAAGCAGAAGATATTTTTAGTAGTTGCCTTTTTTGCAAAAACCTGAAGCGCTTTCATCTATAAAAATGTTTGTTTTATGAACTATTGTTTTTATTCTTTTTCTATGTTATAATAACCTTAGTTGCATGGGTAGCCGCAATTTTGCGGAGCTCTTGCCTGGTCGTGCGGACCAGTGGCGCCTGTCGAGCTTTCGGCAGGTGCTTTTTTTACATCTGCTGTCTTATATATTTTTGCCTTATTTTATGCTATAATCAAAGGAGGAAACATATGCAAAACTTGGCAACGAAATTTGAAAACTTGACGATTCAAAGTGACTTCATCTTTAAAAAAGTTATGTCACGCAAGCGCATCTGCATTCATCTTTTAGAGGAATTACTGCAGATTAAAATTGCTGACATCAGCTACTTCGAGGCTGAAAAATCTCTTGAGCCTGACTATGCAAGTCGTGGCATTCGTCTGGATATCATCGTGGCGGACGATAAGAATACACATTATAACTTGGAAATGCAGGTCAATAATATCAAAAATCCCGACACCAAACATTATGTGCTGCCCAAGCGTACACGCTATTATCAGGCGTTGATGGATATTGACTTACTGCAAAAGGGCCAGGAGTATGACCTGCTGCCGCCAACCTATATCATATTTATTTGTGTCTTTGATTTTTTTGCCAAAGGCAATTATGTTTATACCTTTAAAAAGCGTTGTCTGGAGGATATGGAGCTGGAGCTGCCTGATGAAGCAACTACCATGATTTTGAACACTAAGGGTACCCACGGCAATATCTCCAAGGACATCAAAAGCTTTTATGATTATGTTAATAACCATATTATAAATAGCGATTTCACCAGACAGATTGACGATGAAATCAGCTATCTTAAGCTTGATTCGAAAGTGAGGCGAGAATTTATGCTTTTGGAAGCACGTTTGTTAGACGAAAGACGAGAAGGTAAGGCAGAAGGTGAAGCTAAAGAAAAACTTGCTACCGCCAAACGTCTTTTAAGCATGGGCTTATCTGTGCAAGATGTCGCTAAAGGTACTTCGCTTTCTGTTGAGCAGGTTGAAAAAATTAAGGCTGAACAAGAATGATAAGAAAGTGAGGGATTCCTATATGACTTACGAAATGCGTATGAAGGATATTCGTGAAGAATCTCTTGCCGAAGGTGAAGCTAAAGGTAGAGTTGAAGGTATAGCCGAAGAAAAACTTGCTACTGCTAAGCGTCTTTTAAGCATGGGTTTGTCAGTACAAGATGTCGCTAAAGGTACTTCGCTTTCTGTTGAGCAGGTTGAAAAAATTAAGGCTGAACAAGCTTGATTCTCTCCCTACTCCCACCGCCGTGTGCTTCCGCACACGGCTTTTTCTCTGCCCGCACAAAAAATCTCCCGAACGCTGTCAAACACAGCTGTCGGGAGATTTTCTACTATATGAATATAAGCCAGGCCGCAACGCCTGTCGGCTGCAAGAGTCTCTTATTTGCCGCTGTCAAACAGCGCTTCGACAAACTTATCCGGCTCAAAGGGGCGGAAGTCCATAATGCCTTCGCCTACGCCAATCCATTTAACCGGCAGTCCCAGCTCTTCCTTAATTGCCACAACAACGCCGCCCTTAGCAGTGCCGTCGAGCTTTGTGAGTACAACGCCGGTAACCTTGGCGGTTTCCATAAACACCTTAGCCTGATTGATAGCGTTCTGGCCGGTGGTAGCATCCAGAACCAGGAAGGTTTCGTGCGGAGCTTCGGGAATTTCGCGCTTAATAATGCGGTGAATTTTTTCCAGCTCGTTCATCAGGTTAGCCTTGTTATGCAAACGGCCTGCGGTATCAATGAAAAGAATATCGGCCTTGCGCGCAATAGCGGCCTTCATAGCATCAAACACAACTGCCGCCGGGTCGGCACCTTCTGCATGGCGGATAACGTCGCAGTGCGCACGCTCGCCCCAGATCTGCAGCTGTTCGCCTGCTGCGGCACGGAAGGTATCGCCTGCTGCCAGAACAACCTTGTATTTGAACAGAGTGAAGTAATTTGCCAGCTTGCCGATAGTAGTAGTTTTGCCTACGCCATTAACGCCAACTACCAAGATAACAGTCGGTTTAGCACCGATACGTGTACGTTGACCGCTGTCTGCCAGCATCTCTGCCATATATTTTTTCAGGAACGGAATAACATCCTCGGTACCGCTGATTTCCTTCTTCTTCGCTGCTTTGCGCACTGCGTCAATCAGCTTTTCGGTAGTTTTTACGCCCACGTCCGCAGAAAGCAGAATCATTTCCAGTTCATCGAGGAAATCATCGTCAATCGCTGCAGACAGGCCTACAAGCTCCTGAATGCGGTCAGTAAAATTGCGTCTTGTTTTAGAAAGGCCTTCCTTTAAACGCTCAAAAAATCCCATTATTCATTCTCCTTTGCATTTATTTTTACGGATAATAGTTTAGAAACACCGGATTCTTCCATAGTTACGCCATACATGATATCAGCGCATTCCATTGTTCCCTTGCGGTGTGTAATCACGATAAACTGCGTGTTTCCTGCATAATCACGCAGGAAATCGGCAAAACGCTGAATGTTGGCATCATCCAGAGGCGCGTCAATTTCATCCAGGATGCAGAACGGCGAGGGCTGATAGCTCAAAAGAGCAAAGAGCAACGCGATAACCGTCAGTGCTCTTTCGCCGCCGCTCATCAGATACAGGCTCTGCAGCTTTTTGCCGGGTGGCTGGACGTCGATATCAATACCGGAATCCAGCAGATTATCCGGCTCGGTGAGCCGCAGCACCGCCGTACCGCCGCCAAATATCTTGACATAACATTGCGCAAAGTATTCGTTGATTTTGGCAAAGGCCTCCTTGAAGCGTTTAGTCATACCGCTGTTGATTTCCGCGATAACAGCCTCCAGATTTTCCTTTGCTGTACACAAATCGTTATATTGCTTACACAGGAATTCGCTGCGCTCCTTCACTGCGTTATATTCTTCAATCGCCGCCGCGTTAATCGGTCCCAAGTCTGCAATCTGCAGTGTCAGACGGCTTTCCTGTCTTTGCAGCGCCACCAGATCCATTTCCTGCAGCTCGGCAAAATCTTGACCGCGCGCCGCCGCCTCATCCAGCTGATAATCCTGCTGCAGCTGCTCACGTATATGACCGCAGTTGCTTTCGTGCCGCGCCAGGTCCAGCTCTGTCTGCTTCAGCTGTGCTTCACTGTCATTCACCTGCTTGCGCAGTCCGGCAATCTCTTTTTCAATATCCTGCTGTTTATCAAGCAGGCTGCCGCGCTCCTGAGCAAAGTCATCCTTGCCGCCCAGAATCTGCTGCAGCTGTGCCAGCAGCTCGTCGCTTTGCTGCTGCAGCTTCTGCTTTTGCACATCGCAGTCGGCAATTTCCTGCTGTCTGCGCTCCTGCTCTTTTTGGTTGGCAGCAATCTCCTCCTGCAGCCGCAGTGTATCCTGGTCCAGGCTGTGCATAGCCTTGCTGATATCCTGCGTGCGTGCGGCCGAGGTCTGCAGCGTAATTTGGGCATCCTGCAGCTGGTTATCCAAGGCGGTAACCGCACTGCCGTATTTGGCAATTTCCTTTTTCAGGCTATCCAAAAGCTCCTTAGCCTGGGTATCCTGTCCCTCGCGCTCGGCAACTGCCGCGCGCAGCTCCTTAACCTTATCACGGTTTGCCATATAGGCCGCGGTAATATTACTGCGATCATCCAAAAGCAGCAGCAAACGCTCGTTGTCGCGCGTTTTCTGTTGCTGTACCTGCTCCAAATTGAGCTTGAGCCTGTCGGCCTTCAGCTGCTGCTGACGCAACTGTGCAGCAAGCTGCTGCAGCTGCTCCTTCTGATTTCCTTCGGTTGCTTCCAGCTCCTCCAGCTTTTCCTGCCAGCTGAGCATCTCGGCATGCAGCTGTTTCACCTGCGCTGCAGCCTGCGCAATTTCTACATTACGGCTCAGATAGCCTTCCTTATGCTTTTTGCTGCCGCCGCTCATACTGCCGCCGGCATTTACCACATCGCCGTCAAGCGTAACTACGCGCAGACGGTAGCGACCGGCCTTTGCCGCAGCCAAGGCAGCATCAATGTTTTCGGCAATCAGCACTCTGCCCAGCAAGAAGCGGACAGCATTTTCCGCCTCGGACTTGAAGCCGATTAAATCAACCGCATAGCCAAGAATTCCCGGCAGCTTCGCCAGTGCTTCCTCCTCGCGGTTCGGCCCGCGACGCTGCACGGTATCCAGTGGCAGGAAGGTTGCGCGTCCGCTACCAGTACGCTTCAAAAAGGCTATCGCTTCCTTCGCCGCATTGGCCGAGCGCATCACCAGGTTCTGCGCTCCCTCGCCCAACGCTGTTTCGATAGCAGCGACATATTTATCTTCTACCTGCAGTAGCTCCGCTGCCACGCCTACAACCTGCTCGCGCCAAGGCTCCTGCGCCTTCAGCACCGCTTTGATGCCATAACTGAAGCCCTCGTAGCTCTGCTGCAGACGCTTTAAGCTCTGCTCGCGTGTTTCGGCAGCAGTCAGCTGACGCTGGCACTGCTGCTGACTGCTGCGTACAGCCTGCAGCTCCTTTTGACCTGCATCATAGGCACTGCGCAGCTCCTCGCCCTTTTTGCGCACCAGCTCCATGCCGTGAGCGCACTGCGATTGCTGCTCCAGCAGGCTGTTGTACTGCTCCTGTGCCTGACGGTCTGCCGCTTCGGCCTCTTCTATACTTTTCTTCAGGGCCTCGCGGCGACGTACGCGCTGCTCCTGCTCCTGTTCCAGATTGTGCAGCTCGTTGCGGAGATTAATCAGCTCCTGCATACCGCTGAAAAACTGCGATTGCGCCTGCTCATCATTGCGCTTCGCCTCTTCCAGCTTGGCGCTCTGCTCGTCGCGCTGCGCCTGCAGCTGCTTGACAGCGCCATCGGCCACAGTATGCCTTTTTTCGACAGCATCATACTCTGCTGCCAGCTCCTGCATACGCGCTTCCTGCTCCTTCACCTGCTGCTCCAGACGCTCGTTGCGCTGCACCAGACGTTCGCCAGCTCTTTCGTTCTGGCTGACACGTTCATCAAGCACCTTCTGGTCACCGCGCAGCTTTTCCAAAGCAGTCTCGCGGTTTTTGATATCATCCTGCAATTTATTATAAGCCTCGGCCAGCTTATCCAGCTCCTGCTGTACCTTTACGGCCTCGGCCTGCATGCTGCCTACCTTCGCTGCCTGCTCGGAATAAGCACCTGCCGCTGCTTCCTTTTTCGCCTGCAGCTCTCTGCCTGTTTCCTCCAAAGCGTCCAAGCGGCGCAAAAGTACAGATAAACGGCAACGGCGCAGCTCCTCGCTTAGCTCGTTGAACTGCTGAGTTTTGGCTGCTGCCTGCGCCAACGGCTCTACCTGCGCATCTACCTCACTGCGGATATCGTTAATACGCGTAAGGTTGTTGGCCGTATCGTCCAGCTTGCGTACCGCATCCTTCTTGCGCAGACGATATTTAGCGATGCCTGCTGCTTCTTCGAACAGACTGCGTCTGTCCTCGGGACGGCTGTTTAAGACCTCATCAATTTTATTTTGGCCGATAATGGACATCGAACCCTTACCAAGACCGGTATCTGCCATCAGGTCAATTATATCCTTCAGACGGCAACTTTTCTTATTAATCGCATATTCGCTTTCACCGCTGCGGAAAATACGGCGCGTCAGGCTTACCTGCTCAAAATCGAGCGGCAGTGTTCTGTCGCTATTATCAAAATCAACGGTGACCTCTGCTACGCCCAACGCTCTGCGCTTGCCGCTGCCGGAGAAGATAACATCCTCCATTTTGCTGCCACGCAGATACTTGGCGCTCTGCTCGCCCAACACCCAACGGATGGCATCCGAAATATTGCTCTTGCCCGAACCGTTCGGTCCGACAACAGCAGTAATTCCCTTGTCAAAGGTCAATTCAGTTTTATCAGCAAAGGATTTAAAGCCATAGGTTGAAAAGGACTTTAAACGCACTAGAAATCACCCATTTTCTCTAAGTCAGTTATTATATCTTTTTATTGTATCATAAAACGGTGTTTTTTTACACCTTGCAGAACTTATCTCATGCTAAAAATTGCAAAATAACCTGCCAATGCTCTGCCAAATCCTCCAAACGCAGGCGCGCGTTGGCAGGACTTGTAGACGGCAGATAGAAAACCTGCACCCGCTCGGGAAGTTTTTTGGCAAAATATTTTTTAAAGGCTGCAGCTGCCTTGCCGCCGTTGCAGACTACCGCCTGCAAATGCGGCAGCTCGCCTGCAAGCTCCGCAACGGCATTCGGCGCTTCGTTTTTGATGCTGCTGTCCAGGCTGCCCTCACGCTCGCAATAACCCAGCGTATCCCACAGCGCAATGTGATGCTTGTGCAGCAAGGCCTGCTTGGCTGCGTAATCCTGCGGTACAGCTTCATCCAGCAGCAGCGCCAGCAGACGCCAGAAGCGGTTCTGCGGATGTGCGTAATATTCCTGCTGCTCCAGGGATTTTATTCCCGGCATGGAGCCTAGAATCAATATTCTGCTGTGCTCGTCTACGATTGGTGCAAAGGATTTACATGTGGACATACTCTTATCTCATCTGCCTTATTTTGAATTATCTGCAGCTTAAGCCCCGGGAAGCACGCTTCCCAATAGCGCAGGTTGCAGCTTTTTTGCCCGCGCAGCTTCGATTCCAAGCGTGCAGGACAAAGAATATCAACAGCCCCGCAATCAGCCAGTTTAGCTAACTGCGAGGTAATCTTGTCACGCAGCACCCTGCTTTTTACCAACTCACCCATCGCCGGATGAAACGGCCCCGCAAGAATGTTGCCCGGCGCACACAGCTCCTCGTCCGGCTGCAGACCGATGCGGATAACATTCACGCCTGCTTCCGTCAGCTCGCGATAAGCCCAGGCCGCCTGCGTCACGGCCTCCTCCAGCGTCAGCGGCACAAAGCGCCCCGCCGCATAGTCAGCAGCCAGCGGCGTACCCTTGATTACTAATAAAGGATAGATGCGCGCCACATCAGGCTGCATTCCTATCGCCTTACGCACTGTTTCCTGCACGCTGGCAAAGCTTTGCTTGGGCATGCCCACCATCAGCTGCAGGCCAACTTGAAAGCCGAAGCGTTTTAAAAGCGCCACCGCCGGCGCCACCTGCGCCGCCGTGTGTCCGCGCTCCGCTGCCGCCAGCACCCTGTCATCAAGCGACTGCACGCCCAGCTCCACCAGGCGCACTCCGTGACGTTGCAAAAGCTGCAAGCGCTCTTCATCTATATAGTCCGGACGCGTGGAAAGGCGCACGCTGCCGATAAAGCCCTCGGCAAGCAATGCGTCCGTCAGCGCCAGCAGCTCCTCCTGCAGCTCCAGTGGCAGACCGGTAAAGCTGCCACCGTAAAATGCTGCCTCGTTGGCAGCGCTCGGTTGCAGCCAGCTGCGCCAGCGCATCAGCTGCTCCTTGGCGGCGGCCACAGCAGCCAGCTTCTGTCCGCTAATCGTCTTTTGGTTACAAAAAACGCATTGATGCGGACAGCCTGCATGCGGTATGAAAATCGGCAGAATAGACATAGATATCCCTTCTTTTAAACAAAAAACACAGCTTTTATGTAATTTTTTTAGAAAAAACTAATTAATGATAATTATTCCTATTGACATTATCCCCTATAGGGGGTTATTATAGTGTTGCAAGAAATTTAATAGGAATGTGGTGCAGCAATGAAATTATCTCACATGAAGTTTATAAAAACAAGTCTTCCCTTTACATTTTCTACAGTGGCGGCCTCGCTTATGGGTGCCGTCGACACTGCCGTAGTCGGGCATTTGGGGAATTATACATACATTAACGCTGTTTCTTTGGGCGCAGTAATCTTCAGCACAGTCTATTGGCTTTTCGGCTTTCTGAAAATATCTACCAGCGGCTTTGCGGCGCAAGCCTTAGGTCAGCACGATCCCAAGCTGCTCGCTGGTGCTTTTATCCGCGGAGTGCTTGCAGCCTTCGGTATCGGCCTGCTGCTCGTAATTTTGCAGGAGCCTATCTGGCGGACAGCACTGCTGCTCTTCAATCCCGACGCAGCAACCAAGCCTATGTTGGAGCAATATTATCGCATGCTCATCTGGATTATGCCGCTGACGCTCGTCTTTCAGACAGCACAGGGATGGTTCGCCGGCACACTACATGTACGTATCGCGGTACTCACCGCACTTGCCAGCAATATCATCAACCTGCTGCTGGACGTGCTTTTTGTCATTGTATTGCACTATGAGGTAACAGGCGTTGCTGCTGCCACCTGCATCGCCAATATTACCGGCTTTTTGGCTATTCTGTACTTTTATGCCAAGCACAAGCCCCTGCCGCTGACAGCAGTTCCGCTGCGAAAAATCTTTTCCGGCCCCACTTGCCGCCAGATGCTGCAATGCGGTTCGCATCTCACCGTGCGTATGTTCTGCATGATTATCATGGTCAATAGCTTTATGCATCAAAGCTCAGCCTTCGGCGGCGAGCTTTTAGCTGCTAATTCCATTCTTTTCCAGATACAATTTATCATGGGCGATATTCTGACCGGTCTTTCGCAGGCAGGCGCCATCTATTCCGGCATTGCCTTCGGCGAGCACGACCGCTCCATGCTCAATGATACGCTGCGGATCAGCTTTATCTGGGCCATCGGCTTCGGCCTGCTGCAGACTGTTGGCTATTATTGCTGCCGTCACGCCATTCTTGGCTGCTTCACCAATCTGCACAGCGTTATTGCCACGGCGCAGCAGTACGATTTGTTTATAGCCTTCTTCCCGCTTATCAGTGCACTCGGTATCGTCTACTACGGCGTATTCAACGGTGCGCTCTACACCAAGCCTATCTGCATCTCCATGCTGCTTACCGCAGGCTGTTACCTTACCGCCTACTTTACACTCATTCCGCTTTATGGCAACATCGGCCTTTGGCTGGCCTTCCTCATCTTCTATATTGCCCGCAGCAGCTTTTTACTGTTCTTTGTTCCCAAGCTGCAGCAAAAAGTTGCTCTGGCATAGCCTCAAACACAGCTGCACGCTCTTACCG
>CDZY01014247.1_pt1 | contig 41511 bp, 71 predicted proteins | sample 557671 | NCBI WGS metagenome assembly CDZY01 (sample SAMEA3182091, study PRJEB8094) | gut metagenome | biome: human; feature: gut; material: Stool; isolation source: human stools | place: Canada | collected 2013-03-11
GGGTCTCCGGCAATGCGCGGGTCTCCGGCAATGCGCAGGTTTCCGACAATGCGCGGGTCTCCGGCAATGCGCGGGTCTCCGGCAATGCGCAGGTTTCCGACAATGCGCGGGTCTCCGGCAATGCGCGGGTCTCCGGCGATGCGCTGGTCTCCGGCGATGCGCGGGTCTCCGGCGATGCGCGGGTCTCCGGCAATGCCTGGGTCTCCGGCGATGCCTGGGTCTCCGGCGATGCGCTGGTCTCCGGCGATGCGCGGGTCTCCGGCGATGCGCGGGTCTCCGGCAATGCCTGGGTCTCCGGCGATGCCTGGGTCTCCGGCGATGCGCTGGTCTCCGGCGATGCGCGGGTCTCCGGCGATGCGCGGGTCTCCGGCAATGCCTGGGTCTCCGGCGATGCCTGGGTCTCCGGCGATGCGCTGGTCTCCGGCGATGCGCGGGTCTCCGGCGATGCGCGGGTCTCCGGCAATGCAGACTTTTCCGTCGTTACAGGCTTTGGTCGATGTTTCCGCGCGACCACATTTTTCCGATGCAAGGATAAAATTCTCCGCGTACAGTGTGGTTGCTTTTATGGTGATTTGGCGAAGTTCCGTGAGATCGTCAAGAAAACTCACGGCGACAGCAAATACGCCAAAGAGTACCTTGCGATTGCCGACTTGATGGAGCTGCATTTTTCTGATGAGGAAGAAAATCAGGAGGCCGACAAATGACTAGCTTTTGGGGCCATCAAGACAACCCCTTTCCGCCCTATGATGATGAACCGATTGGAACGGACGCTGACGGCGTACCGTACTACGAGGGCGACGAGATTGTAGACATCGACGGCGCGATTTACCGCTACGATGATTTGGACGTGAAAACAGTTTTGACCGCGCTCGGCATCCCGATTGCGGTTGCAGCAGAGGGATAAAGATGACTTGCGAGAGAATGAGAACCGCATTTGAGGACAACGCCCCTGATAAATACCAGAAACACTTTCAGGCCATGCAACAGATTATACATGACCGCTCTACGCCAGACTTCATCAAATATCAGCAGATGCGAGACCTTACGCTTTCCGCTGAAACAGGGATGAGCCAGAGCATGCGCAGATTCGAATACATGGAGGTTTGACAAATGGAAACGAAAATGCCGGTAATCACGCTGAAACAGTTGCCCATTATCGAAGAGCATCTTCAGCTTGTGAAAGCCGATATAGAGACCCGCACGAAGAACGCGATGCAACTTGTTTGCACGGAAGAAACGCGCGGAGATGTAAAGAAAATCCGCACGGAACTGGGCAAAGAGTTTGCATCGATGGAAGAAGATCGAAAGCGCGTTAAAGAAGCCATCATGGAGCCGTACAACCGGTTTGAAGCGGTTTATAAGGACTGCATCTCCGACCCGTACAAGAAGGCAGATGCCGAGCTTAAGCGCCGCATTGATGAGGTAGAAGCAGGCTTGAAGGCCGATAAGGTCAAGGCCGTACAGAGCTACTTTGACGAGCTTTGCAAAGCAAATAATCTGCCCTGGCTGCGTTTTGAGCAGATGAACCTTAAAATCGGGCTTTCTACCAGCGTGAACGGCACAAAGGCCGCGCTTGCATCGACGGTTCTTAAAATCGCCGAAGAGGTGCAGGAGCTTTCCCGCCATGAGGACGCCGCCGAGTTGCTGGTTGAATATAAGAAATCGCTGAATGTTGCGCTTGCATTAAGTACGGTTCGCGCTCGGCATGAGCAAATCGAACTGCAAAAGCAGCAAGAGGCCGAGCGCCGCGCTGCACTGGAACAGCAGCAGGCGGCAGAAGAAAAGGTGCAGCAGGCCATTGAAGAAGCGCAGCAGGACGCCGCGCCGCCTGTTGAAGAGGTATCTGCACCTGAGGAAGAACAGCCAGCAGCCGTGCAGGAGCCGGAGGAAACACAGCCTGCCGTCTATGAAGTAAAGTTTGCCGTTCGCGGCACCATCGAACAGTTGAAGAAACTGAAACAGTTCATTATGCAGGAGGGTATGAGCTATGACGACATCTAATCAAATGGTACAGCAGAAAATGCCTTTTTCCGTGGCGGTAAATACACCGTCCATGCAAAAACTGATTGCTAACGCCCTGCACGACCCGGCTCGATGTGCACGGTTTACGGCAAGCATTGTGAGCGCGGTATCGGTTAATCAGGAATTGCAAAACTGCGACCGGAATACCGTTATTTCCGGCGCGTTGCTGGGCGAAAGCCTTAACCTTTCCCCGTCCCCGCAGCTTGGACAGTATTATCTGGTTCCTTTCAACAACAAGAAAAAAGGCATACAGGATGCGCAGTTCGTGCTTGGATATAAGGGTTACGTTCAGCTGGCATTACGCAGCGGTCAATACAAGAGCATCAATGTTGAGATCGTAAAGCAGGGTGAGTACAAAGGCCGCGACCCGATGACCGGCGATCCCCGCTTCCAGTTCCTTGAAGATGATGACGAGTGGGAGCGCCTGCCTGTTATCGGATACATGGCAAGCTTTGAATATTTGAACGGATTCCGCAAGGTGCTGTACTGGTCGAAAGAAAAAATGATGAACCACGCTGACCGATATAGCGCAGCATTCAGCCGCAAGGCTTACGAGAATCTGATTGCCGGGAATATCCCACAGGGCAAGATGTGGAAATACAGTTCTTTTTGGTACAAAGATTTTGACAGTATGGCAAAAAAAACAATGCTTCGGCAGCTGATTTCCAAATGGGGCATTATGAGCGTTGATATGCAGGTCGCGTATGAATCCGACAGCCGTGTGATTGATGAAACAGAAAGCGGCCAGCTTGTACCGCAGGTTGAGGAAGAATCGCCCCAGCAGCTTGAAGAGCCACAGGCAGCAGCGCAAATTCCTTCCCAGCCTGCTGAACCCAAGAAAATCGACTTGAGCAGCCTGTGAGATGGACTGCAAGATAATTTCAACTGGGAGCCAAGGGAACGCCGTACTCATTCAAAATTCAATACTGATTGATTGCGGCATTCCATTTTCTCAGCTGACAGACGATTACAAAAGCTTGAAGCTCGTATTGCTCACACACATCCACGGCGACCACTTCAACCCCGCCACGCTTCGCAGGCTCGCCAGAGAGCGGCCCACATTGCGTTTTGCGTGCTGTGTGTGGTTATGTGCAGCCCTCGTGAATGCTGGCGTTAAAATGAGCCAGATTGACGTGATACGAACAGAACGCTGGTACAACTACAAGAATCTGTGCAGAATTAAGGCGCAGGAAACAAAGCATGATGTACAAAATTGCTGCTGGCATATAGAGCTGCCGCAGCCTCCCGTTGAAAGATTGTTCTATGCAACCGACGCAAACAATCTGAACGGAATAACAGCCAAAGGCTATAATCTCTATCTCGTCGAAGCCAACTACACAGAAGCGGACATTAAAGACCGCATAGCCGAAAAGAAAATTAACGGCGAGTTTGTGTATGAAAAGCGCGTGATGCACGAGCATTTGAGTAAAGAAAAAGCCGACGATTGGCTATACCAGAACATGACAGCGAATTCCGAGTACATTTATATGCACTGCCATCAAGAGAAGGACAACTGAATATGGCTGAATTGAAATATATCCCTTTTTATCCCGGGTATATGGAAGATACGTCCGACCTTTCGGACGGTGAGTTTCGACGGCTTATGTATGCTCTTTGCGCTTATTGCGAAGGAGCAGAACGGCCCGAGCCGCTCACTGGCAAGGAAGTGATTGCGTATCGGTTCATCACCCGCAATATAAGGGCAGCTCAAGACCAGTACAACGCGAAATGCAAGGCAAATTCCGAAAACGCCAAAAAGCGAACGCAAGCGAACGTTAGCGAACGCAAGCGTTCGCAAGCGAACGTTAGCGAACGCAAGCGTTCGCAAGCGAACGATAGCCAAACAAGCCAATACAAAGAACAAAGAACAAAGAACAAAGAACAAAATATTACTACTACTACGACTACCGCGCAAGCGCGCGAAGGCTTGCAGCAGTGTGTCGAGTGTTACGAGCAGAACATCGGCGCACTTCCTCGTGCCGCATTTGATAGCATTGTGGGCTATCTGGAACAGGTAGGGCCTGACTTTGTTTGCGAGGCAATCAATCAGGCCGCTATTAACAATAAGCGTTCGTGGGGCTATGCGCAGGCGATTTTACGTGACTGTCTGCAAAAGAACATTACCACCCGCGCGGCGTATCTTGCCGAAAAAGAAGCCAGAAGCCAGCAGAAAGGAACATCACAACGGCAGCAGATGAAAACCACACAAGAAAAGCTGCGCGAAATTGCGAAAGGAGGCATAGCAGATGACTTATCAGCAGACGGCGGCGCTCCTGTCGCTGGCTATGAACTACTGGGATAACATTTGCAGCAAAACGAACGCCGAGGAAACTGCCAAAGCCTGGGCGGCGTCGCTTGCCGACGTCCCCTACAGCGCCGCACTGAAAGCTGTGCAGGAGCTTTCCAAAACGCACCGATTCAAGCCAACTGTAAGCGAGGTGCGGGAAGCTGCTGTCAAATACAGCGCATACAACGTCGCCGATAACTGGTCTATGCGCCTTGCATGGGACAGATACAAAGAGCTTGGTATCCCGCTGCCAAAGTGGTTTTCCGCTGGCGTGGTGCAGCTTGGCGATAACGCACCAGAAAGCTACAAGCTGGCGATATTGGAAAACTGCGATAGAGAAAGAATTTCATGTTGAGGTGAAAAATATGCTGAATGTTGTTGCAATCATGGGTCGCCTTGCGCGTGACCCGGAGCTTCGCCAGACTACGACGGGCAAGAATGTTGCGTCGTTCCGCATCGCCTGTGATCGCGGACGCCGTGACGCCAACGGCCAGAGCCAGGCAGACTGGCTGGACGTTGTTGCATGGGACAGGACGGCAGAGTTCGTCTGCAAGTATTTCCAGAAAGGCTCCCTGATTGCCATTGATGGCCGCTTGCAGAGCCGCAGCTATCAGGACAAGAACGGCCAGAACCGCACAGCCGTTGAAATCGTGGCCCAGAACGCGAATTTCTGCGGCAGTAAGGAAAGTACCAGCCCCGCCTCGCAGAACGCCGCACAACGCACGCAGGGTGAACCTGATGCAGCACCGCCCGCCTATTCTCAGGGTCAAGCCGATGATTTTGCCCTCATTGAGGATGAAGGCGACCTGCCGTTCTGATTATGAAACGCTTTGAAATCATCACCTACTCCCGCTCTACCGGCGACATCACCCACTCCAAGCGCCTGTATTCCAAACGTTGGAACGCCGAAGCCGCCCTGCGCACCGCAGGTTACACCCAAAATCCCCGCCTGCTGGACATTTTGTACAGCGAGAAATTTTACGCGAAAGTAAAGGAGATAGCACCGTGAAAGTATTAGTTGCCTGTGAAGAATCGCAGACAGTCTGCAAGGCGTTCCGAGAACGCGGACATGAAGCGTACAGCTGTGACATCCAGGAACCGTCTGGAGGACACCCGGAATGGCATATTTTAGGTGATGCCCTGAAAGCAATCGATGGGGGGCAAATCGTAACGATGGACGGCAAGGCTCATGATGTAGGCAAGTGGGATTTGCTGATTGCACACCCGCCTTGCACGCATTTGGCGGTTTCCGGAATGAGATGGTTTAGTGAGGGCGTAAAGCATTTAAGCCTGAAATATGATGCGGCAGCGTTTTTTCTGAAGTTTGCCGAGGCGCCGATTGAACATATTGCGATTGAAAATCCTGTTTCGATTATGAGCACTCTATATCGAAAGCCTGACCAAATTATAAATCCTTGGCAGTACGGACACCCAGAGCAAAAGAAAACGTGCCTATGGTTAAAGAATCTTTCACTACTGCGCGAAACCAATAATGTGTACGAATACATGATGACATTGCCAGAAAAAGAGAGAGCCAGGATATGGTGGTTGGGAAGCGGTCATGCGAAAGAGAGGTCTAAAACATTTTTTGGTATTGCAAAAGCAATGGCAGAACAGTGGGGCAATTTATGATCCAAAAATACATTATCTCCCTGCCACCTATCACCAAGAAGAACTCCCAGCAGATACTTACCAACCATCGTACCGGCAAGCCGTTCATCGCCCCCAGCAGGCAGTACAAGAAGTACGAACAGGCCGCCATGTGGGTATCTCGCCCCAAAGCCGAAAGCCCCGCTGTCGGGCCGCTACCGCGTCGCCACGGTGTTCTATATGCCGACCCGCCGCAAAGTAGACCTCACGAACTTAATGGAAGCTGCCCATGACACCCTTGTCGCCGCCAATGTAAAAAAAATCAAGTATTATATCGAAAACTTGTCGCCCACAGCAATGGATTTTAAAAAGGCACATGACGATGTACAAAAAAATGAAAAATCCCAAGCAAAAAGCGAAAAAATCGTGCAGAAGGTTGAAGGCGTATACACGGCTGAAACGCTGGCTGCTATTGTATCAGTCTTAAAGGGAACATACAAAGTAAGTTTAACATTAGAGGAAGTGAACCCATGAAAGCCAGACTTCATCCCACCCCGGCCATGCAAAAAGCCATAGACGCTTATGCAGAATCTAAAATTCAGGGCATCCAGAGCCGTGCGCAGGAGGCCGTCATGAAGGAGCGCAACGACATTGCCACCCGCGCTACCTATCTGTGCCTGCTGGCATGCTATCAGGTCGGTCTTTCTCCCCGCACCCTGAAACGGATTCAGGATGCAATGACAGGCCCGGTAGCCGATAAATACAACGAGTACCGCAATGACCAGCTTGCCGACCTCTGGGCGCAGGTAACGCTACAAAGCATCGGCATTGAAGCACCCAAAACAAAGGAGCCGCTATGACCAAAACAAAATTCTGCAAGACCTGCGGGAAAATCATGTGGGATGTACAGCCCACAAAGCGCTATTGCGATTCCTGCATCCGCAAGCGCAATATCAAAAGCGCGCAGGCGTCCTACCAGCGCCGCAGGGATGCCGGTGTTTTGAAAAAAGGCAAGAAACCCGCTGCGCATCCCTGCCTGAAGAAAACCATAAAACCAATTGAGCAATGTACCCGCGAAGCCGCCGCCCTTGGCTTGACCTATGGGCAGTATGTAGCCCGCGGGTTGGATAAGGAGTAATCGCAATGGTATTTGAGATTACAGTCAGCCGCTACGATGTGGGCAAATGTCCGCACTGCGGAAAGCCAATCAAAGGCACAATGCAAGACTATGAGTCTTCCTGCGGGCGTGTCTGGAAAGAGTATCTCGAAAAAATAGGCTATTATGTGCCAAATGAAATCCGCGAGAAAGAGCCAGAACGCGATTTTTATGGAAAAGATATGACGCTCACATCCGAACAGGCAAAAGACCTTGTAACTTTTGCAAGAGAACACGATGTATTCGGTTGGGTAAGCATTAAGATGCTGGTCGATTGCGCCATAGAAAACGGCGATTTTGTGGTTATAAACGCAGATTGGTAAGGAGTGAGACTATGGACGCAGTTAAATTTTTCAAGACGGTAAACATGTTATGCAAAAATCAAAGCTGCGAGGAATGCCCTGTTTACAAAAATGACATGTGCTGCATGGTTGGGTTCGACGACGATTCAATTAAAAGCATCGAAGAAACAGTTTCAAAAGTCGAGCAATGGGAGAAAGAACATCCCGCCAATACCCGCCAGGATAAGTTTCTGAAGGTGTTTCCTAACGCCGACTTTTCCCATCGGCAAGACGGTATACCGGGTGCATCCGAACCCGGCTTGCCACTACGGCGTGAGAGCGGCAGAGAGGGCCGTTTTCGGGCGCGTTATCACACCGAGGTATGTTGTTACCCCTGTGCCGTTCGCTGTTGAGATGATGCGCGAGTGGAACCGCACGGTGTTTGCGCGTGTGCTGGACGCGGAAAGGAGAGCAAAATGGTTGATCGCAAAGTCGCAGGACTAAAAAACAAGGTGAACGGCGCGTTCTTCGAGGACATCATCAATCAGGCTTGCGATTTCTACCGTGTGCGCGGCGTAGCTGACATCGAGAAAACACCGGAGCCTGTGCGCCTGATAAAGCCGATCAAGGGCAAGCCGGGTTACTTCGTGGCCGTCCATAACGAGGCTGCGCAGGTGGACTACAAAGGTTTCCTGCGCGGCGGCCAGGCAGTGGAGTTTGAAGCAAAATTCACCGATACGGGCCGCATGAAATTCGAGCGCGTGACCCCAAACCAACAGGCCCGGCTCCGGCGGGCGCAGGAGTTTGGCGCGGTTTCGTTCGTGATCTGCTGCTTCGGCGGGGTGCAGTTTTATCGCATCCCGTGGCCGGACTGGCAGGAGATGAAAACGGTGTTCGGCAGGAAATTTGTCACGCCGCAGGACTTAAAAGCCTACGAGATCAGGTTCCGCGCTCCGGGGGCTTTGATGTTTTTGGACGGCTACTATGACGAATGATCGGGTGCAGCCTGTGAAATTTGAGGTTTACGACGCGGCAGGCCGCAGGATGTTTCACACGGAATATGAAAGCTGTCTGCCGACGGAAAAAGAAATTCTGGCTATGAGGGCAGCCGGGTATAAATGCTACATGGACGGGCGAGTCTACCCGCCAAAAAGGGGGAATGCAAAATGACAGATGCAGAAATGTGGACACACAGGGATAAGCTGCGCAGCACGGCCAGCCAAGTGACGATGTGGTGCGGTATCATTGCGCTGCATCAGGAGGATGGCATCGGAAAAGACCGTCTGAATAAGCTGACGCAGGGCATCATGGAGGCCGAGAACGCAGCGGCCTTGCAGATCGTGGAGCTTGGCATTCACGATGCCGTAATGATTAAGATTCCCAGAAAGGGTGAAAACAATGGATAATTTGATTCTCGACCCGAAGATCAGGTCGCTGCTGGCAGAAGCGTTCCCGAAATGCTTCATCAATATGCGGTTGGAGCTGGTCGTCTATCCGCTTAGAAACACATTACTGCCCGAACTGTGGCGTTAGAATCGAGGGTGCAGAAGATGAAAAAAGTGACCGTCAGAATTGACGACTACGGCATGACGCACTGTGAAAACTGCGGCGCGGAGCTGCTGTGCAATGAATGCGGAGATATGCCTGACCGCTGCCCGCAATGTGGCGCGGCAATCAACTGGAAAGATATTGAGGTGGCCGAAAAATGAGCGCTGTTCTGAATGAAAACGGGGAGTATGTGGACATTGAGCCGATGCGCCTCAGTCGCGTGATTGACGCGGTCAAACCTGCCGTTGTAACCGTTCGCTGCGGCGACAGCAGCGAATTGACGATCACCGACATTTCGATTGATGTCAGGCCAAACGGAGTGCATCTGTTGCTGGATGTGCCGGAGGCCGTCGAGAGGGAGGCGTAGCAATGGCAATCAGTAAAAAGACCCGCGTTGCGGTGTACAAGAAATTTGACGGTCATTGCGCTTACTGTGGCCGCCACATTGCCTACAATGATATGCAGGTAGACCACTTCAAGCCGCAGAGGGCGTGGAACCCAGAGGATTCCGGCACGGACGGCATTGAAAACCTTATGCCGTCCTGCCGTATGTGCAACCATTACAAACGCGCACACGACCTTGAAACATTCAGACGATACATTGCAGAGATTCCGCGAAAACTGCAAGAGAACTACATTTACAAGGTCGGCGTCGTTTACGGCAATGTGCTGGAAAATCCGAAAGCGATCAAATTCTATTTTGAGAAAGTGAGAGATAGCCATGCGACTGATTGATGCAGATGAATTAAAGAACAGCAACTAGTTGATGAATACGCCCGCGAACATCTTTGCGCGACATGCGAGTGGAAGAATGACAATATTTGCACGCTGCCGCGCTGCATGAAAATGGAAGAAAGGAGCAAAAATGAGAGAAAGACCGCTCAACCTAGATGAATATGGAATTTCAAAAGAAAGATACCTTGAATTAAAGCACTTTTGCAAAAGATACGCTGAAATGCGGTTGGAAATTGCTAGTGCAAGAGGTCTTGATGCGGTTTCAAATGACGGTTTGCCGCACGGAAACGGAAAGGCAGACCCAACAGCTAGAAAGGCTGACAGAGCGCTAAAGTTAAGCACAGATGTCCGAATCATTGAGGACGCGGCAAGAGAAGCAGACCCCTTAAACTGGTGCGCTCTGTTGAAAAACGTAACAGAGGGAACGGCTTACGAATACCAGCCTGTGTATTGCGGCAGACGGCAGTTTTACGAAAGCAGAAGAAAATTTTTCTGGCTTTTGGACAAGAAAAAAGGGTAACTGTGGGGACGTTGTCAAGTGGTATTATGAATATGCTGGAAACTGTAAAGAGGGTACATTAAAGTCCATAGCAAAACCTCCTATTCTCGATACTGACAGCCGGGAAAGACCGGCATTTTATTTGCTGCATAGCCAGCCGCAAACTGGGACTGACCAGTCAATACGGCAAGGGCGCTGCGTTCCGAAGCAACGGCGCGGCAAAGGTGCAAGACCTATGTGCAGTACCAGAGGGCAGGGTCGCAACCTGTCTGTGTGAGCGTGCGCGGTATACCTCACAAATGATGACAATGGTCGTGCAAACGGCAAGCCGCACATGCCCTTGTAGCTCAATGGCAAGAGCCTTGGTGTGCCGGTTCAAGTCCGGCTGAGGGCACATGCTGGGTCGCTCCCACCGGTGAAAGCCCGGCGCAGGCAAAACGCGATAGATAACCTGAACGCTGTAAGCAAAGCGGAAAGCCGATCAGGAGCGCGGCGCGATGGCAGGTCGCAACGGGACTTCGAGAGCCTGAAAAAGTCTGCCCGGCATCTGCTTGTGCGGACTCCGTTACTGACGCAGTTGCGCATCGCCGGAACCCATAATATCAAAGCAGAGACCGCGACCAGCGGACGGGATATAAATAACGCTGGATTACGTTGCGGATTTGCTCCCCGCAACGGGTGAGGTCGGCACAGCATACACCGACTGGGCGGGAACGCGCTTTTCCTCCGGCGCAAAGGGGTTTTGGGGGATATAAGCCTACACAAATTGTGTGGGCTTTTTGTTTTGCATAAAGGAGGATATTATGCAAATTGTGATGAAATCGCTGGGAGAAATTCACCCATACGAAAACAACGCAAAAAAGCACGATGCAAGGCAAATCAAAAATGTTGCCGAAAGCATCAAGCAATATGGGTTTGTGCAGCCGGTTGTTGTGGACAAAAACAACATTATTGTGATTGGGCATTGCCGCGCATTGGCTGCAAAAAAGCTGGGAATCAAAGAAGTACCGTGCGTCTGTGTGGACGATTTGACACCAGAGCAGGTGAATGCCCTCCGGCTGGTGGATAACAAAAGCAATGAGAGTGACTGGGACTTCGACCTGCTGAAAGATGAACTGCCGGAGCTGGATTTGTCGGCGTTTGATTTTGATTGGGGACTCCCAGAAGAAGCGACAGAAGAAGTTGTAGAAGACGATGCGCCGGAGGTGGATGAGGAATCCGAGCCAATAACAAAAAAAGGTGACATTTGGCAGCTTGGCAGACACAGGCTTATGTGCGGCGACAGCACAAAAAGCGATGATGTAAGCGCTCTTATGGGGGGCGTCTTGCAGACATGTTGCTCACAGACCCGCCTTACGGGGTTGACTATACTGGGAAAACCAAGGACGCGCTTAAAATCGAAAACGATGCAAAAAGCGACGATGAGTTTATTGCGTTTTTGCAATCTGCGTTTTCGTCTGCTGATTCTGTGATGAAGCCGGGGGCTGTATTCTACATCTGGCACGCCGATTCAAAGGCGTATGTCTTTAGAATGGCGTGCCAGATGGCGGGATGGGAAGTCCGGCAGGTTCTTATTTGGGTAAAAAATGCAATGGTAATGGGCAGGCAGGACTACCAATGGAAGCATGAGCCGTGCCTTTACGGATGGAAGTCTGGTGCTGGTCATTTGTGGGCGTCAGACCGAAAGCAAACAACCGTGCTGGAATTTGACCGTCCAACAAAAAATAAAGAGCATCCAACAATGAAACCTGTGGCGCTTTTCGATTATCAAATCAAAAACAACACTAAAGGCGGTGACGCCGTGCTTGATTTGTTTGCTGGCAGCGGGACGACGGTTATTGCGTGTGAGCAAAACGGTCGGGATGCGTATGCAATGGAGTTCGACCCAAGATACTGTGATGTGATTGTAAAGCGATGGGAAACCCTGACGGGGAATAGGGCGGTGCTGTTAAATGACAATTAAAGAAGCGCGAAAAATAATCGCAAAGACAGACAGCCCGTACTTAAAAAGGGATATGCAGAAATTCATTCAACGCCAAAAGAAAAAGGAGGGCGTTTATGGCAAAAACAGGACGCCCGAGAAAAGAGATCGATCAAAACCACTTTGAAAACCTATGCGGGTTACAGTGTACAAAAGAAGATATATGCGATTTCTTTGGCGTAACAGACAAAACGATTGATGCGTGGTGCAAAAGGACATACAAGGATAGTTTTTCCGTAGTTTTTAAGCAAAAGCGAGGAAAGGGAAAATGCTCTCTGCGTCGGTATCAATTTGCACTCGCCCAAAAAAACGCAAATATGGCAATTTGGCTCGGCAAACAGTATTTGGGGCAGAAAGACGAGCCTGAACAACAGACAGACAGCGGGGTGCAAATCATAGATGACCTGTAACAGATTATCGGCTATGGTCTCCCCATGCTTTGCTGAAGCGCACCGGCAAATCAAGGCAGGCAACGTGAAAGAACTGCTTGCGAAAGGTGGGCGCGGCTCTACCAAATCCAGCTATATCAGCATAGAGCTGATTTTACAACTGCTAAAGCATCCGCAATGCCACGCGGCGGTTTTCCGCAAGGTCGGAAACACACTGCGCACAAGCGTGTATGCGCAAATCGTTTGGGCTATCAATGAGCTTGGATTGCACGACCATTTTCGCTGCACTGTATCCCCTATGGAATGCACCTATTTGCCAACTGGGCAAAAGGTGCTTTTTTTCGGTATGGATGACCCAGGCAAGGTCAAATCGGTGAAGATGCCGTTTGGCTATATCGGGATTGCTTGGTTTGAGGAGCTAGACCAATTTGACGGCGCAGAGCAGATACGAAATGTTGAGCAGTCGTGCTTGCGTGGAGGTAACTGGTCAATTACATTCAAGAGCTTCAACCCGCCTGCAATGGCCCGCAACTGGGCGAACGGCTACGCTTTGCAGCCCCGCAAGGGAAAGCTAGTACATCATTCCACCTACAAAACAACGCCCGCAGAATGGCTCGGAGAGCGGTTTCTGGCCGATGCTGAATATTTGCAGCGCACAAACGAAACGGCCTACCGACACGAGTATCTGGGCGAGGTTGTCGGCAGCGGCACAGCGGTATTCGAAAACCTGAAAATTCAACCAATCACAGACGAGCAGTTGAAAACATTCGACAGAATCAAGCGCGGCGTTGACTGGGGCTGGTATCCTGACCCATGGGCATACAATGCAATGCACTATGACGCAGCGCGGCGCACGCTGTACATCTTCGATGAACTGACACGGCGCAGAACCAGCAACAGGGACACTGCGCAACTGCTTTTGGATAGAGGGCTGACGCGTGAGGATAAAGTCTGCGCGGATAGCGCCGAGCCAAAATCTATTGCTGACTATAACAAGTACGGCGTAAAGACGTTCCCAGCCCGCAAGGGGCCGAAATCGGTTCGGTATGGCACAAAATGGTTGCAAATGCTGGAAGCTATTGTCATTGACCCGGAACGATGCCCGGATACTGCAAAAGAGTTCAGCGAGTATGAATACGAGCGGGACGGCAAGACGGGTGAAGTGCTGGAAGGCTACCCGGATTTGAACAACCATCACATTGATGCAGTGCGTTATGCGATGGAAAGCACAGCGAACAAGGCGGGGGACACCGCCGAAACCAGATACAAGAGCATTTTCGTGTAAAGGCGGTGAGAAGACGTGAAAACATACCAAGATTTTGTAGCGGTTGGCGAGGACGAAAAAGCCCGCATGAGTTTCATACTTGGCGCAATCAATGAGTATAAGGCCGACCATAGCACACGCCTTGCAGCGAACGCCAACAAGTATTACCACGGAGAAAACCCTACAATCAACAAATACGAGAAAATCATTTACGACATGCAGGGCAAGGCGCACCGTGACATGTACACGGCAAATCACAAGATTGCAAGCAAGTTTTTTGGCTTGGTCGTAGACCAAGAAGTTTCGTATTTGCTGGGCAACGGCGTTTCATTTCAGGAACCGGAGACAAAAAAGGCGCTGGGTGCGACGTTTGACGAAGATATTATGGACGCTGCCCGCCATGCTTTGATTGACGGGCAGTCTTTCGTGTTTTGGAATCTCGACCATGTGCAGGTGTTCGCAGCAGAGGAATTTGTTCCTCTATACGACGAGGAAGACGGCTCTATTAAAGCCGGAATCCGTTTCTGGCAGGTGGCAGACAATAAGCCGCTGCGCGCCACGCTGTACGAGCTTGACGGTTACACAGAGTATCTAAAGCCCAAAAGCGATGATATGGCGATTCTCAAGCCGAAACGCGCATACAAGTTGAAGCTGCGCACCAGCGAGGCAGACGGCACAGAAATTTATGACGGTGAGAACTATCCCGGATTTCCTATTATCCCGCTGAAAAACGGCGAGAAGGCCCACAGCGAGCTACAGGGGCGACAGAATACCATTGACGCGCTCGACCTTGCTAGCTCCAACATGGTAAACAACGTTGACGAAGGCAACCTGATTTTCTGGGTTCTGACCAACTGCGGAGGCATGGACGAGCAGGACGACACAAAGTTCATTGAGCGTCTGAAAACGACCCATGTAGCCCATGCTGACGGTGAAGAGGGCGCGAAGGCCACGCCACAGAGCATCGAAGCGCCGTTTCAAGGCACGCAGGCGACTATTGATATGCTCACCAAAAAGTTATACGAGGACTTTCAGGCCTTTGATTCTGCCGCTGTCAGCGCTGGCAACCAAACTGCAACGGCCATCAAGGCCAGTTATGTGCCACTCGACCTGAAAACGGACAAGTTTGAAAGCTGCGTAACGCGCTGCATCAAGGGCATTTTGGCGGTTGCCGGGCTTGATGACGAGCCAACATACACGCGCAACCAGATTATCAACAAGCAGGAAGAAACGCAGACCGTGATGCTGGGCGCGGAATACTACGATGATGAATACATCACAAAAAAGCTGCTGACCATTCTCGGTGACGCAGACCAGTACGAGGATTTGATGAAGCGAAAGGAGGCAGAGGAACTTGAAAGAGCCAAAAATCCCGATTTCATTACATCTGGAAGCGAAAATGGAGAACAGTGACGTTATTGTCATTGTTCGTGGGCTTAAAAGAGACGATTTGCTTATGGTTCCAGTCTACCAAGAAACAAAAACGGGGCCTGAACTAAAAGAACTTTCGCACTGGGAATTGAGAATAGCTGTGCGAGATGTTGCGAATATTGAAACGTGGGTTTCGGAGAATGAAAAAACCTGATTACGCGCACCGCCTGACAGATGCAGAGCTTGCCAAGCTGGAAAACCGCATCGCAAAGCTGTACAAGGAAGCTGCTGACGAACTGACCGACACGGTGAAAGCCTATTTTGAGCAGTTCGAGAAGCGTGATGCAGCCATGAAAGAAAAGCTCGATGCAGGCGAAATCACCGAACAGCAGTACAAGCAATGGCGGCTTGCGCAGATGGGCAGAGGCAAGCGTTTTACGGCGCTGCGGGACAAGGTGGCAGAAAGATACACCAATGCCAATGCAACGGCGGTGGCATACGTCAACGACGCCACGCCGGGCATCTACACGCTGAACAGGAATTATGCCGCATACAAAATTGAGCAGGTTTCCGACAAAGCAGATTTTACGCTGTGGGATGAGCAGACAGTGAAACGTCTGATTGTGGAGCAGCCTGACTTGATGCCGTACTACCCTCCAAAACGGGCATTGCAGCGCGGAATTGACCTGAAATACGGAAAGCAGCAAATCACAGCCAGCGTCACAAGCTCCATTCTGCAAGGCAAAAGCATACCGAAAATAGCCAACGACCTGCAACAGCGTATGCGGGATATGAGCCGTGCAAGCGCTATCCGAACCGCCAGAACGGCAGTCACAGCGGCGCAGAACGCGGGACGGCTAGATACTTACCGCGCCGCACAAGACATGGGCATAAAGCTCAAAAAGCGCTGGCTGGCAACGCTGGACAACCGCACACGCCACGCACACGCGGAGGCAGACGGGCAGAAGGTAGATGTTGACAAGCCATTTATTGTGGATGGTTATAAACTTATGATGCCTGGCGATAAATCTGCGCCAGGATATTTGCAATACAACTGCCGTTGCACGACAGAGCCTGTCATTCCTGGTATAAATGAGGAACTAGGAACACGGCGTGCGCGTGACCCTAAAACAGGTGAATGGGTTCTTGTTGAAAACAAAACCTATGCAGAGTGGGCGGGGTGGAAAAAAGAAAACGGGAAAACAGTTTTGAATGACTTGAAAGGTCTTGTGAAACCTGTTACAATAAAGTCGATAAAACGAGTAAAAGTTCTGCCGAGCAAAGTCTTGGATGAAGCGGGGCAGAAAAAGTTGCAGCAAGCACACAAAGACCTGCTACAAGAGGTTATGAATCGCGGCGGCATGGTTGAAGTGGCGCGGTGCTATGATATGAACATGGAGCCGTTGAGTGACTATTCTTCTAAAAATGATTCCGAACACGTTACGCTTCCAACGTTTGATGAACAATATATAGTAATCCATAATCATCCGAGCGGGCTCACATTGTCTCCCGGAGATTTGTTTACATTTTCAAAGAATGAAAATATACAGGTGCTCACAATCGTTGGGAATAATGGCTCTGCATATTCGATAGAAAAAAGCAAAGACTTTAATCGTCTTGAAATGCTTAAAGCTACCATGCACTTGCAAAAAGTTGTTAAATCTTCAAAAAACGACACAGAAGCGATAAACAAAGTGCTCGTATTCTTACAAAGGGGCAAAGAATATGGTTTTATTTACAATAGATGACGTAAAAGAATCCGATATTCTTGATATGCAAGATAGCTTGCGCGAATTAAAGATTGACCATTCATACGACAATAAAATTGGAGGTATCCCGCCCGATTGGGGGCACAAAGAGCTAAATAAATATCTCGAACAAGAGATTGTTCGGGATTGTTTTGACACTCTAAAGGCTCTCAACCGCCTCCCCGATGATGTCCCATGGATTCAAGAGGAGCTGAAGCGTGAAAATACAGTTTGAAGACCACAGCGCCGAGGTGCTGGGAGCGCTTGACGCTGCTGTTGGAAGAGCACTCGAAAAATGCGGCCTTGTAGCAGAGGGATATGCTAAAAAGCTATGCCCTGTTGATACAGGCAACCTACGCAACAGCATTACACATATGGTAAACGACGGCGAAAAGGCTGCATATATCGGCACAAATAGCGAGTATGCGGTTTATGTGGAGTGCGGAACCGGCATATATTACCCCGGCGGCAGACAAACGCCGTGGACGTATCAGGACGAAAAAGGCAATTGGCATCTGACGCACGGGCAACGGGCAAAGCCTTTTATCAAGCCTGCCGTTTCCGAGCACGGCGAACAGTACAAAAGAATAATCGAAGCAGAGCTGAAAGGCAAATAAGCCTCTCGGCTCTTTTTATTAGTGGTAATTGCAAATTTTGCAACTGCCACTTTTTTATACCCAAAAAATGTTTCCTTTCAAATTATCTGAAAGGAAACATTTTTACAAACTTTTTGCAAAAACAGCAAAGAAGCGCTGTTTTTATATAAAACGCAAATGTCGAAGAACTGACACCGAAGAAAAGGAGCGAAAACATTGGCTATTACTCGTAAGCTGCTGAAAGGTATGGGGCTGACCGAAGAGCAGCAGGACACTATCATTGAAGCCCACACTGACACCGTAAACGGTTTGAAAGCTGACATTGACCGCTATAAAGCCGATGCGGAAAAACTTCCCGGCGTTCAAAAGGAACTGGACGACCTGAAAGGAAATGGCGATGACGGTTACAAGGCAAAGTATGAATCCGAGCATAAGGCTTTCGAGGATTACAAAAAGACCGTTGATGCCGAAAAGACGACCGCTGCCAAAGAAAAGGCAGTGGAAGCCGTGCTGAAGAAAATCGGCGTATCCGAAAAGCGCTTGCAGAGCGTGGCGAAGCTGGCAAAGGCTGACGGCCTGCTTGATGCGCTGGAGCTGAACGATGACGGAGCTGTGAAAGAGGCTAACAAGCTGGAAAAGAGCTTGAAGGACAGTTACAGCGAGTACATCACCACCACCAGCACAAAGGGAGCCGACACGCCAACCCCGCCCGCCAACAGCGGCGGCGCAAATCTAACAATGGCCGACATCTACAAAAAAGATGAAAAAGGGCGCTATGTCATGGATTATGAAGCACGCCTGAAGGCCATTGAAGAGAATCTGAACAACCAGAACACATGAAAGGAGCCTTAAAATGGCAGCAACTAAAGTTGAAACCCTGACCACTCCCCGCGACAGTCTGCCCAATGTCTACACCGGCGTTACTGCTCGCGAGCTTGATTTTGTGACCCGCTTTGCCGACAACTGGGAGGCACTGCGGGAAATCTACGGCATCATGCGGCCCATCCGCAAGCAGGCAGGCACCTCGCTGGTGTCTTACACCGCTAGCGTTGCGCTGGAGAGCGGCACTGTGCCCGCCGGTGCTGTAATTCCCTATAGCAAGACCACTATCACCCCGGCCACAAAGGAAGACATCACCCTGCAAAAGTACGCAAAAGCCGTGCCCATCGAGGATGTGGACAAGTATGGCGCGACTATTGCCGTACAGAAGTCCGATGATGCTTTCCTCACCAAGCTGCAAAACGAGGTGATGAGCAAATTCTACACCTTCCTGAACACCGGCAGCCTGACCGGCGATGCTGCCTCTTGGCAGGCCGCACTGGCGAAGGCTCAGGGCGAGGTACTGAACAAGTTTGCCACCATTCAGAAGGATGTGACTGAAGTTGTCGGGTTCGCGAATATTCTGGATGCTTACGACTATCTGGGCAGTGCACAGGTGACCGTGCAGAACGCTTTCGGCCTGACCTACATCAAGAACTTTATGGGCTATAGCACCCTGTTCCTGCTGCCCGCAACTCAGATTGCCCGCAACAAGGTCATTGCGACCCCCGTAGAAAACATTGACCTGTACTATGTTGATCCCTCTAGCGAGTTCTCTAGCCTTGGTCTGACTTACACCGTGAGCGGGGAGACTCCCCTGATCGGATTCCACGCTCAGGGCAACTATGGCACTGCTGTAGGTGAGAGCTTTGCGGTTATGGGCATGGCTCTGTGGGCTGAGTATCTGGACGGCATTGCGGTTATCACTGTCAATCCTTCTGCAACTAAGGCCGCCGTAAACACTAAAGGCTGATAAAAGGAGGGCGGCGTAATGCTTGAAGAATTGATGAGGGAGTGCCGGAACTGGTTTAAGGTCCCGGATGGCGCGTACAGCGGCACATTTACCATCAAGGACGGCAGCATTACGCTGCCTTTTTTAGTTGAGGGGCAATATTTCCGCATCATAGGGAGCGTGTTCAACGATGGCGTGTACCAGTACGGTGCTGGCAGCTTGACCGATGAAACATTTGACGGTGTTGTGTGGGCGCTTGCTGTGCCCGCTGCCTTTATTTCTTTGGTTGAGGATGTGGAAGCATGGCGCAACAAGTATGAGAGCGCCGCAAGCAGCCCGTTCCAAAGCGAGAGTTTTGCAGGGTATAGTTACACCAAATCGAGCGCAAACGGCAATTCTGGCGGCTCTGTAAAGGGATGGCAGGGTGTGTTTGCGTCCCGTCTGAACAAATGGAGAAAGCTATGAGCCTTTTAGATGATTTTTCGCACAGCTGCATCATTATGGACAAGCTGACAAAGTCTGACGGAGAGGGCGGCTATTTTACCGAGTGGAGCGAGGGCGCAGAGTTTGCGAATTACGTTGCATTGGACAGCAGCCTTGAAGCACGGCAGGCCGAAGCGCAGGGTGTGACCAGCGTGTATACCGGCATTGTACGGAAAGATGTGCCCATCGAGTACGGCAGCGTGTATAAAGACGTGACGACCGGGGCATATTTTCGGGTCACGAGCCGCCCGGAAGAAAAGCAAGCCCCGGCAAGTGCTTCCCCGATGCTGAACGGCCTAAAAAGTTTTACGGCTGAACGATTGCGGGAGGGATTGCCGACATGACAAAGGGCGCTGCATTACAGCAGTTTTTCGGGCAATTTATGACCGCTTACGCCAGCAATGCCGTACCAGATGACGCGGTACTCCCCTACCTGACCTATGATGCCGTGTTTGACGCATGGGGCGGCGGGGCGGTATCGCTGACGGTCAACATGTGGTTCCATACCACGAGCGAAGCGGTGCCCAATGCAAAGGCGCTTGAGCTTTCGGACGCGCTGGGCATTGGCGGCGTGACGCTGCCGGTAGATGGCGGCTTGGTTTGGTTAAAACGCGGCTCCCCGTTCTGCCAGGCACTGGCAGATGACACAGACAAAAACCTAAAACGGCGGTACATCAACGTTACCGCCGAATTTTTATGCCTAAATTGAGGTGAAAGCATGAAATTTACTCGTATTCCTGAATCTGCGTTTAAGGAACTGGTCTTGAACGCAGGCTATCTTGCAACTACGTTTGACCCGGCTGCCGGTACTGCGCCGGAAGAGAGTGCGCTGCTGGGCGCTACGACTGGCGGCATCAACTTTACGGCTGTGCCGAGCTTTACCGACTTTGGCGAGGACATCGACAACTGCCCCAAGAACATGAAAGAACTGAAACAGATTGAATCCTGGGATGTTAAGTGCAGCGGCACTTATGTTTCGGCATCGGCAGAGAATGCCAAGAGCATGCTTGGCGCTGCGGATGTTACGACTACTTCCAAGGTTTCCAAAATCACGCCACGCAACGACCTGAAAGACAGTGACTTTACCGATTTGTGGCTGCTGTGCGATTATTCCGACAAGCACGGTACTACGAGCGGCGGTTTCTGCGCCATTCATATGCTGAATACGCTGTCCACCGGCGGCTTCAGCTTGCAGACCGGCGACAAGGAAAAAGGCAAGATGAGCTTTGAATACACGGCGCACTACTCCATTACCGCGCAGGACACTGTGCCGTGCGAGGTGTATATCAAGGCCGGAGAGGATGAGGCATAATGCGGATTTTTTCTGAACTTGGCACTGATGAGGCACTGGAAGTCGTTTTGCAGATTGCGCAGCCCATCACAAACCTGATTGACGATGAAGCGCTTGTGAAAGAGATGCAGAAAACGATGCCAAAGGGCGAAACGACCCGCATTGCAATGCAGCGCTTCGGCCTTGCGAAAATCGTTAAGCTGCTGAACATCGCGTTGAAGCAGCATCGCGAAGATGTATACGCAATCCTTGCACCGTTTAACGGCCTGACGGTGGAAGAAATCGGCAAACAGAATTTCCTTATAACCTGCAAGCAAGTTGCCGACCTGCTGAACGATAAGGGTTTTGTTGATTTTTTCAAATCGTATCTCGGTGGCGGGCAGAACAAGTAATCCCTGTACTGCTGAAAATGCCGAAACTGAGCGCAAAGGCGCTTGTGTCGGCGCTGCCTTACGCTTTAAAAGCTGATTTTGAAGAACAGCTGTACAAGGTGTACATGACAGACAGCGCGTGGAGCCTTGTGGTGTCTGTGACAGGCGTAAAGGACAGGCCAGCGAGATATATTGACATTATCCACCCGCCCAAAGTGGATACGCGGACACCGGAACAGGTGCAGGCAGATTTCAAAGACTTTGCGGCGCGGCATGGGTTGAAAACAAAAGAACGGCAGGAGGTGAGCAAGTAAGTGGACGTATTTGACCTTTTCGCAAAAATCACGCTGGATTCTAGCGAATACGAGAAAGGTTTGAAAGATGCGAAAAACAGCGCTGGTGGGTTAACAGGACTGTTTGGAAAGGTAGGCTCTGCTGCTTCAACAGTTGGAAAAGGCATTTTTACCGTTGCTACGAACGTTGCGAAAGTATCCGTTGCCGCTACTACGGCAGGCGCAACAGCAATTTCGGCGCTGACTGGACTCGCAATTAACAGTTATGCAGATTACGAGCAGCTTGTAGGCGGCGTTGAAACGCTGTATAAAACCAGCGCAGATAAAGTTCAGCAGTATGCAGCCGATGCGTACAAAACGGCTGGGCTTTCGGCAAACGAGTACATGAACACGGCAACTACATTTGCAGCAGCGCTTGTGTCTAGTCTGGGGGGCGATACGGAACAGGCGGCAGAGCTTGCCAATACTGCCATTGGTGACATGTCCGACAATGCCAACAAAATGGGCACGGACATGGAGAGCATCCAGAATGCTTATAATGGCTTTAGCAAGCAGAATTACACAATGCTTGACAACCTAAAACTCGGCTATGGCGGAACAAAACAGGAAATGCAGCGTCTACTTGATGACGCAAACAAGCTGAACGCCGCGCAGGGAAACTATACCAAATACAGCATTGACAGCTATGCGGACGTTGTAAGCGCGATTCATGATGTTCAAAACGCAATGGGCATTACTGGTACGACCTCTAAAGAAGCATCCACAACGATTCAAGGAAGTGTGAACGCTACAAAATCCGCATGGTCAAACCTTGTAACTGGAATTGCCGATGATAATGCCAATTTTGAGCAGCTTATCAGCAACTTTGTGGATAGCGCAACTACAGCGGCAAGTAACATCCTTCCCCGAATAGAAGCCGCCCTGAACGGAGCTGCTAAGCTGATAGAGAGCCTTGTCCCTCCCATCATGGCAGAGCTGCCGAGCTTGATTGAAACCGTTCTGCCGCAGCTGGCGCAGTCTGCCGTGAACATCGTGCAGACGCTTGTTACGGGAATCAGCGCAAACGCGGCGCAACTTATTGATTCGGCAATTCAGATTATAACTGTGCTGGGAAACGGCATCTATCAGATGCTACCAACCGTTGCACAATCTGCCTTGCAAATCGTCTTGACGCTGGTTTCAAAGCTGAATGAGAACTTGCCGCAGATGCTTGACACTGCCGGACAAATGCTGATTGCGTTTGTAGAGGGCGTTTCGGAACACTTGCCGGACATTATGCTTGCCGCTGCATCTATCGTGGAAACACTGCTGACCTACTTTATAGAGCATTTGCCGGACATTGTAGAAGGCGCAATGCAAATGGGTGACGCGGTCATTGATGGCATTATTGATGGCATCTCGGCAGCTTGGGACAGCCTTGTCAGCTGGTTTAATGGTTTGTGGGACAACCTGTTCGGAAACCGCTCTGTTAATGTTGATGTCAACAGTAGTGGCACAGATGGCAGTCACGCAGGTGGCCTTGATTACGTACCGTATAACAACTATGTTGCCAACCTGCATCGCGGCGAGATGGTGCTTACAAGCGAAGAGGCGACGCATTACCGTAAAGGCAACGAAAACGCGGCTGGCGGTATGACGTTTAACATCAATATTAACGGCATTCAGTTTTCCGATGTGAATTCTATGGCACATGCGCTAGCAAATCAGATTTCGTATGAGCTTCAGGCGCAAAGCAACAGAAAGGCGGCTGTATATGCTTAATGGATTTTGGTTGGACGGCATTTGTAGCCTTGATGTTGGGATTCGGTTGCAAAGTGGAATTACTTTCGGCCAACCGACACCCAGGGTTACATCCACGACCATTTCTGGCCGCAGTGGAGATTTGACTGAATGGGATGGAAGCTATGGTAATGTTAGTGCAACTGCGAAATGCTTTGCGCTGACGGACACTGATGTAAGCAACACTTTACCAACGATTGCAGCTTTTCTGCGTGGAACTACTTTTAGCTATCGCAGGCTTGAAACAGAGGAAGAACCAAATGTGTACAGAATGGCGCGGGTAGTTAATTTCCCAGAAACTGATATCCGGGCAAACCACCTTGCGCCATTTACCATTTCGTTGGATTGCAAACCACAGAAATACTTAAAAGACGGCGAAAATGCTGTTGAAGTCAAAAGCGGTGATTCTCTGTACAATCCAACTGTATTCCCTTCCCTTCCGCTTATCGCACTAACCATTACTAGCGATGCCAAATTACAAGTTGGGGGCACACAAATAAGTGTTACAGGTTACACCGGGCCGATGTATCTAGACTGCGAAATGATGGACGCTTATAAAGAAGCGATAAACTTAAATAAATATGTAACTGCGCCTGAATTTCCCACTCTGGGGGCAGGAGCTACACAAATCAGTTGGAGCGGCGGCATTAGCAAGTGCGAAATCACACCTAGATGGTGGACGTTGTAGGAGGTGTAAATCATTAGCTATCCGAGATATTATGACGGCACGACGGGGCTTAAGGGCAACGGTGTGGGGGTGCTGCGGGATGCTGTAAGCTGCACCGTGACCGAGGAGCGAAACGGAGCGTTTGAACTGGAAATGGTCTATCCCATCACCGGGCAGCATTACAGCAGCCTGGCGCTGCGCGGGCTGATTCTGGCAAAGCCGAACCCCTACGGTGAGGCGCAGTATTTCCGAATTTATAAAATCAGCCGCCCCATCAACGGCCAGGTGACGGTCAACGCGCAGCACATCAGCTACGATTTGAGCGGCATTCCGGTGGGGCCTTGTAAGGCGTTGAACGCAGTCGACGCCTTGCAGCAGCTCAAAAGCCATGCGGCGGTAAGCTGTGACTACCAATTCTGGACGGACATCCAGACGGTGGCAGACTTTGCCGTTGCCGTGCCGGGCAGCCTGCGCAGCCTGCTGGGCGGCGTGGAGGGCAGCGTGCTGGATGTGTACGGCGGTGAATACGAGTGGGACAACACCACCGTGAAGCTGCACAGCCAGCGCGGCACCGACCGCGGTGTGACGATCCGCTACGGAAAGAACCTGACCGACTTGACCCAGGAGGAAAGCTGCGCCGAGGTCTACACCGGCGTCTACCCCTACTGGGTGGACAGCGACGGCAACGTGACCCAGATCACCGGCAACCCGGTTGTCAACGTGCCGGACGGCCAGTATAACTTTGTGCGGGTGCTGACGCTGGACGTGAGCCAGGACATAAAAGAGCAGCCCACCGCCGCGCAGCTACGGCAGGCCGCGCTGGATTATATCGCCGCAAACAAAGTGGGCGTGCCGAAGGTAAGCCTGACATTGAGCTTTGCCCAGCTGGAACAGACCGCCGAATATGCCGACAAGGCCCTGCTGGAGCGGGTGTGCCTGTGTGATACCGTACATGTGCAGTTTGCAAAGTTGGGCGTGAGCGCTGATGCAAGTTGTATCAAAACGGTCTATGACGTGCTGCTGGAACGTTACGACAGCGTGGAGCTGGGGGACGTCCGCAGCAGCCTGGCCAACACCGTGGCCGACATGGGCAAGACCGTACAGAGCACCGTGAACAAGACGCGCAGCGACCTGGAACGGGCCATTGACCGCGCCACACAGCTTATCACCGGCAATCTGGGAGGCTATGTGGTGCTGCACAGCTCCACCGGCGCGGATGAGCCGGACGAGATCCTTGTGATGGATAAGCCGGAAATTGAAAAGGCTACCAAGGTCTGGCGGTGGAATCTGGCCGGTTGGGGTTACAGCAGCAGCGGCTACGGCGGGCCGTACCGCCTGGCCGCCACGATGGACGGTGCAATCAACGCCGATTTCATCACGACCGGAACTATGAGTGCGAATCTTATCCGGGGCGGCGTTCTGCAGTCCACCAACGGAAAGTTTGTGTCCAATTTGGACACGGGCGTCACGACTTTTAACGGCGGGCTGGTTGTGAATAGCGACAACTTTAAAATCGGCTCGGACGGGTCTGTGGACATCACCGGAAAATTCACTTCGACGGTGTCGGAGAGCAAGTGCGTCATCGACAACGCCAAAATTGAAATGTACCGCAAGACTAACGACGGAAACTGGCACATGGGCGCGTTTATGTCTACATGGGGCAGCAACAACGCCGTGGGCCGCTTGGTGCTGTACGGCCCGGCGGCCAGCAACCCCAACAATATGATCGCTAACGTCACAATGGCTGGCCAGTATGAGGGCGGCGCTATCGCGATCAGCGACGCAGGCGGCAACGTGAAGGTGCAGCTGGGCGTGGACGGCGCGGGCAACGGCTATGTGCTGGTCAACGGCAGAATGATACAGTGAGGTGTTTTTAAATGGCGGTAGCCAATTACAGCCCACCCGCAGAAGCGCTTATCAAGGCGACGCGGGCGGATTTTGACCGGCGAGACGTTGTGCAGCCGGTGCATCTGGTACAGTACGACGATACGCTCCCGGTGCTGGCCGTGGCCCTGTACAAGGGCGGGCAGCCCTGGACACTGCCCACCGGCGCGGATGTCAACCTGAGGATGGATAAAAAAGACGGGCACTATGTCTACAACCCTGCGCTTGGCGTGAGCAGCGACCGCAGCACAGTTTATATGGCCGTGACGGCCCAGATGACAATCGGCTACGGCACGTTCTCCCCGATGGTAGAGGTGCTGGCGGGCGGCGGTGTGGCCGGTATGGCCGCCCTACGTCTGGACATCGACAAAAACCCGGTGCAGGATGGGATGCTTGAAAGCACTGATGAATACAAGAGCGTGCAGGTGCTGGCCGCTGAGGTGGCCGCCAACGCCAAAATTGTGCGGGATAACGAGGCGGGCATCCAGGGCGTGCACGATAACATCGAGGTCATCAAGGCAGCCCCTTCTAACGCCAAAGCCGCTGCAGCCAGTGCCAAGGAGGCCCGCAGCTGGGCCGTGGGCGATACAGCATCCCGCCCCGGCGAGGGCATGGACAACGCCAAATACTACGCCGCGCTGGCCCAGCAAGTCAGCCAGGGCGCGGTTGGGTGGTATCCCAATTACGAGGCGCTGTACGCGGCCCACGATACCGGCTATGACGGAAACTGGGCCATTATAGGCGAAACTGATACCATTTGGGTGTGGGACAGCGACACGGGTGTCTGGAAGGACACTGGTGAAAGCAGTAAGTTTGCGAATTATTACGATAAGACCCAAATTGACGCAAAACTGCCCAAGCCGGTGACGGTTACGGTGGCAGCCAGCGCCTGGACCACCGGTGATTACACAGTGTCCTGGGACGACGGCAGCACGAGCAGCTACACCGCCTGCGCTTCCGTGACTGTTGCCGGTGTGACGGCAAACAGCCGGATTGCTGTAAGTGACCGCACGAGAGTGACGGATGCGGTGCGGATGGTAGCCGCGCTGGAACCCGGAGCCGGGGTGGTTAAGTTTTATGCGAACAGCGCACTGACGAGTGCGGCGGTGTTTGTTTTGGAGGTGAGCCAATGAGTGGAGCAGCGAATGGTCGTGCGTCAAGCGAAGCATCGCATAAGGAGGTATTGTGCATATGACGAATAAACGATATTTTGCAGGGGGGCACTCTAAGCCCCGGATTGCCGAAAGGCGGTGTGGAACATGATCGTGCAAAATATGGCCGCTCTATGCCCGTACAGAATCGGCGATTACTTGCAGACAGAGAACCCCACGAACCCTGCCATCAGCTGGCCCGGCACAAGCTGGGTGCAGGTGCAGGACCGCATGCTGATGGGGGCCAGCGATACCTACCCCGTGGGCAGCGAGGGCGGCGAAGCACAGCATACGCTCACTGTGCAAGAGATTCCGTCCCATCAGCATCAGCTCCACGGATGGGCAATCAGCATGGCAACCAGCGCATCAACGCAATATGCACCAACACATCCCTACGACAGGTACGACAACACAGCACTTACGACCCATCCAGCGGGTGGAGGTCAGCCCCACAACAACCTGCCCCCCTACCGTTCGGTGCATATCTGGCGTCGGACAGCTTGATTCCCGAGATGGGGTGCGTGGCATGATCTGCGCAAACCCCGACAGTCAGGTATCGGCGGCGATGCGGACCATTATGGAGCTTCCGATTCTCGTGGCGTTCGCCCTTATTTCTGCATCGGTTAAGGAGTTGATATTATGAGATTATCAGACGGCGAGGTGCCGGAAAAGTGGATGTATGCGGTTAAAGCCAGATTGGAGGGCGTGTAATGGCATTGCATGAAGTATCGCTGAAAGGATACAATGTTCGACCCGGGAACTTATCGCTTGGCACTTTTGGCAGTTACGGTATCGAGCAGCTGCATGTGACCCTTGACGATACGTGGAGCGGGCTTGCTGTAACGGCAACGTTTAACCCGCCGAAGGGCGAACCCCGTGAAATCCGTTTGCCGGAAAACGGACTGATTGATGTGCCTGCCGAAGCAACCGCCAATGAGGGTACGGGCACTATCGTGTATTGCGGCGTTGCCAATGGTGTGCAGCGCATCACAAAAACGCAGGGATACAACGTGATTACACGCGGCCCCGTTGGTGGAACTGAGCCGTTTAAACCCAGTGAATCACTTGCCACGCAGGTTTTGCAGGCTGCGCTTAACGCAGAAAATAACAGCGCGGAAGCAAAGAGTGTGGCCGATAACTTGCGAAATGATGCGGCTAACGGCAAATTTGACGGCAAGGATGGAGCCAAAGGCGACAAAGGAGACAAGGGCGATACTGGCCCGCGAGGCCCCGTAGGCCCGCAGGGGCCGCAAGGAGAAAAGGGAGTTCAAGGCCCTACCGGGGCAACGGGTGCAACTGGCCCGCGAGGCCCACAGGGCGAGAAGGGCGACACCGGAAAGCGCGGCCCCCAAGGTGAGCAGGGCGTTCAGGGTGTACAAGGCGAGAAGGGCGATACCGGCGCGCAGGGGCCTGTTGGCGAAACTGGCCCGGTTGGCCCCAAGGGTGATACTGGCCCGCAGGGTGAGCGCGGTGAGCAGGGGCCGCAGGGAGAGGTTGGCCCGAAGGGGCCTGCCGGAAAGGACGGCGTACAGATTGATGATGCGGCGGTGAGCGAGGACGCGCCGTGGAGCAGCAAGCACATCATTGATATGCTCTGCCCACCGCTGGAAGAAAGCGGCAACCCTGTTGTGTGCTACCCTGTGGCGGGATATGAGCTGGGGGTAAAGGCCAGCTGGGAACCAGCGCAAGAGGGCACGGGAACGCCAAGCCCCGAAAACATTCGCCCCATCAAGGGCAGGGACAGCGTGACGGTTGAACGGTGCGGGGCGAATTTAAGCAAAATATCAGATATCTCTACGCCGAACAAAACGTTGACACCCGTCGAACTTCCAACCGAGATAGTAGCTGATATTGAAATTTCGTTCGATACGTTAAACGCCGAAATTGAGAACGTTGGTACTGCATTTTTCTTGAACAAAGCAGATGGTAAATGGAAAGCAATAACTGTTCAAGATTTTGGGATTAGCACGGCAGGGAAGATTCCAAACGGGAGAAAGACTGCTGTTTTCCACGGTGTCGCATTTAAGACTGTTGAAACAGTGATAATAGAAAATGGGTACTGTAAATGGAGTGGGAATGTGAATAACTTCTGTGTCTCCCTTATCCAAAACGCACCATACACACCATACATCGGGCAGACCAACACCCTGACCCTGCCTGAAACCGTGTATGGCGGTGAGGTGGACGCGGTGACGGGAGATGCAAAAGGGACTTGGCAAGTCAAATCCCTTGATGGGACAGAAGGTTGGGCAATTAGAGATCTATATATCGGTGTATACAACTTACTATCGCCGACAGATAGCGGGAAAGCAATATGTACGCATTTCGACGTTAGAAGAAATTATAGTGGTGATTGTTTAGTCATCTCAGACGTAGGCACTGTATACTTAGCACATGCGTTATCTGATAAATATACCGTGGATACATGGTGTGCCTACCTTGCCGCTCAGAACGACGCTGGCACGCCAGTACAAATTGTTTACAAGCTGGCAGAGCCCATCCCCTTCACCGCGACAGGCGCACAGCCGTTGTCCGCACTTGCAGGAGTGAACACCGTGCTGACCGATGCCGACAGCGCGACTGTGACGGGACGCGCAGACCCCATAAAGAGAATCATTGATTTGGAAGCAGCGGTTGCTTCTATCAACTGAAAGGAGTAATAAAATGGCTATCAAGAGTAAAGCGCGGCACGATTTGACGTTGCGCAGTATCAAGCGGGAAATCGGCGCGGGGCGGGATGTTGCGTTTTGGTTGGACAAGGCGTACAACCACTACGACAACGGCCTGCTGGATGAGGCGGACATTGCCGAGGTGGAGGCGCTGGCGCAGGCGTATTATGATGCGGTGGACGCGAGAGAGAGCGCAGACGAGGTTGCGGAGACGCCGGATGTGCCGGAGGTTGACGGCGCTGAAAATACCACCGACGAATGATAGGAAGTGATACCATGATTTTTAGCGGAAGAAATCTTGTGAAGTACCCGTACAGCTGCTACGGTTACACGCGCGGCGGAGGAAAGACCTGGCACGACGGCATTGATGTTTTCGGTATGGATGACGACAAAATCCGTATGCCCGGCTACAACGGCAAGAGCATTGCAGGAACCGTTGTTACAGCCCGCATCGTGACGAACAAGAGCAACAAGACATGGGAATGGGGCTATTATGTCTGCGTGAAGCTGGACGCAAACCAGACCCCGGATGCAGTGAATTACCTGTATTTTTGCCACTGCTCCAAGTTGCTTGCAAGCGTAGGGCAGAAAGTAAAGACTGGCGATGTGCTGGCGGTTGTCGGGCAGACCGGCAACGCCGCAGGCACATGGACGCACTGCCACTTTGAAGTGCGAGCAACTGCCACGAGCAAGGGCCTTGACCCGACTGCGTATGCAGGCATACCCAACAAGGCGGGCACATACGGTGGCCAGCCTGTGCAGACAAGCGGCGAGGAAGTGCTGATTGATGTGTCCCACCATCAGGGCACTATCGACTGGGCAAAGGTTCCCTACCGCGCCATTATTCGCATCGGATATCGCGGCTACGGCAGCGGGAAGTTGATGAAAGACGAGCAGTACGATGCCAACCTTGCCGGGGCTAAAGCAAGTGGAAAGCTGTTCGGCTTTTATTTCTTCTCGCAGGCCATCACGGTGGACGAAGCCCGCGAGGAGGCAGACTTCTGCGCAAGCCTTGCCCCGACAGGCTATCCCTTGTTCTTCGACAGCGAATGGGGACACACAACCAAGACCGGCGTTCACGATGGCCGCGCCGACAACCTGACGAAAGACCAGCGCACGGCAATCGCAATGGCATTTTGCGAAAAGGCCAAAGCGCACGGATTCGCGGCAGGAATTTACACCTTCACGGCGTTCGCAGGCGCAAACATCGACTACGCCTACCTGTGTGAAGATTACATCGGATGGCTGGCCGACACGCGCACGAACTACGACAAGACGCTGCCGCGATACATCCACCAGTACAGCCAGACCGCAAAGGGCGACGTGCCGGGCATCACTGCCGTGGTTGATTTGAATCATCTGGTCAAGGCCCTGCCTGCGGTGGACAAGCCTGAAAGGAAGCTACAAGTGATTACCATCGGGCCGGTGAGCCAGGGAGATGCGGATGCAATTTACCTGCTGTGCAAGGAACGCGGCCTGACGGATGCCGGACTGTATAAAAGCGAATGGGCCTGACGCCCGGAATGGAAGTGAAGGATGACAGATTGGGATATCGTCAAGGACATTGTTGTACTTGCTGGACTGATTATAACGGTCACGACTCCGCTGTTGAAGTTGAATACAAGTATCACGCAGCTGAAAGCGCTGCTTGACAGCGTGGCCAAGCAAGTGCAGGAAAACGACAAGAGCAACAGTGCGAGCCATAAACGGTTGTGGGAGCACAACGAAGAACAAGATGAAACGCTGCAACGGCATGAGCAGCGTTTGCACGATTTGGACGGAAAGTGAGGTACAGCTCTATGGGTGATTTTATCAAGAACATTGCAGCGCTTTTCAAGGTCAAGACCATTGTGACGCTGGTTGTCGTTGCAGTGTTTGCGGCATTGGCGCTGCGGGAGAAATTACAGCCTGACACGGTCATGACCATTGTGACGATGGTTGTGGCCTTTTATTTTGGCACGCAGACAGAAAGCAAGAACAAGAAGGATGAGTAATCATGCCAAAGTTTGATTTTGTCGGTGGTTTGCTGACCGATGAAGAAACGGATGTTTTGCAGCTTCGGCGGCGCGGCTGGCGCAATGCTGATATTGCGGCAGAACTGAATTGTAGCGAGCGCACGGTAAAACGGCGCGTTCGCAGCATCAAAAACAAAATAGGCTAATTTAAAGGGCGCGGCTGCTTTTGTGGCCGCGCCTTTTTTATTTTGTCCCAAAGACGGCACAATGTTGGCACTTCGGTGGCCCACAGTGTGCCGTTTTTTTGTGTACAATTAAGATAAAAGGAGCGGTTCGGATGGCATACAAGCAAATCAACCTAAACCCGGAACAAAAGCGCGTCGGCGATTGTACCGTCAGAGCCATTGCAGCCGCAACGCATCAATCGTGGGCGGCTGTATATGCGGCGCTGGTTCTGGCAGGATTTGAACTGCATGATATGCCGTCTGCAAACTATGTCTGGGGCAGTTATCTGCGACGATGTGGTTGGAAGCGCTACACGTTGCCAAACAGCTGCCCGGATTGTTACACAGTGGCGCAGTTTGCAAAAGACCACTCGGACGGCACATATATTTTGGCAATGGCTACGCATGTTGTGTGCGTGCAAAATGGGGACTGGCTGGATACATGGGACAGCGGCGATGAAGTGCCGCTGTACTACTGGCAGAAAGGATGATTGACTATGGCGTTTGGCGTACCGTATCAGCCCGGCTATATGCCGAACTATTATCCAATGGGGCAGCAGATGCCGTCTGCCATGCCCGATCAACTCGCACAGCTCCGACAGGCAGCGTATCCGCAGCAACAGCCCGCGCAGCAAAGTTCGCCTATTATCTGGGTGCAGGGCGAAGAGGGCGCCAAAGCGTATATGGTGGCGGCGGGGAATAGTGTGCTGCTGATGGACAGCGAAAACAGTACATTTTACATTAAGGCCACCGACGCCAGCGGTATGCCGCAGCCCCTGCGCGTTTTTGACTACTCAGAACGCACGGCAAGCCAGAAACAGCCCGCACAGACCGCTCAAAAGCCGAAAGAAGAATATGTCACACGGCAAGAGTTTAACGCGCTGACAGCCCGCTTTGACGCGCTGGCGGCAGATAAACCTTTGACGCGCAAGAAAAAGGAGGCAGACAATGAGCAACCCTCTGTTTAACGCTCTTGGCGGGGGCAAAATTCCGGGCGCAATGGGACAATTCCAGCAAATGATGCAGCAGTTTCAGCAGTTCCGACAGAATTTCCAAGGCGACCCGAAGCAAGAAGTTCAAAAGCTTCTGCAATCTGGCAAAATGAGCCAGCAGCAGCTAGACCAGCTGCAAGCGATGGCGCAGCAGTTCCAGAGCTTTTTAAAATAGGTTCAAACCGTGCGCACGGTGAACAATACATTCAACTTTTGAAAGGAGTTAAACATGAGTCTTTCTTCGGACGGCACTGTTATGACAATGCCTGTTCAGCCCGCAAATACGGGCAATGGCAACGGCTGGGGCTTTGGCGGCGATGGTGCGTGGTGGATTATTATTCTCTTCCTCTTCGTTTTCTGCGGCTGGGGCGGCAACTGGGGCAACAACGGCTTTGGCGGCAACGGCAGCACCGGCGCAGTTGATGGATACATCCTCACCAGTGATTTTGCCAACGTTGAGCGCAAAATCGACGTCGTAAACAACGGCCTGTGTGACGGCTTCTATGCTCAGGCACAGCTTGTCAACGGTGTGCAGAACGCTATGCAGCAGGGCTTTATGTCGGCTGAAATCAGCCGCGCCAATCAGCAGGCGGCATTTATGCAGCAGCTGAATGCCATGCAGATGCAGCAGGCAAATTGCTGCTGCGAGACCCGCGAGGCTATTCAGGGCGTAAACTACAACCTTGCTACGCAGGCTTGCGACACGCGCCAGACTATCCAGAACGGCACTCGGGACATCATCGAAAACCAGAACGCGAACGCCCGCGCTGTGCTTGACGCACTGACGGCGCAGCGCATTGAGGCTAAAGATGCCAAGATTGCCGAGCAGAATCAGCAACTCTTTGCTGCACAGCTTGCCGCAAGTCAGGCTGCGCAGAATGAAACGCTGAAAGCCTATATGAGCGGGCAGCTTGCTTACTACAACCCCCGCCCTGTTCCGGCTTTCCCCGTTCCTGCTCCGTATCAGTATGGGAATTGCGGAACCTGCAACGGCTGCGGATGCTAAAATGAATACGGCAACTTGTCGGAACATCTGACATGTTCGGCCCCGTGCCGATAGTGCAAAATGTGGCGGGGCAATCGTCCCGCCACTATCTTTTTTTGAAAGGAATGATTTTATGGCTGAATTTACAAACGCCAATACCGTGAGCGTGGCAGCAGGCCAGAACGTGCCGCTGACGGAAAAGGCAGTAGCGGGCAAGGGCTGTGTCGTACACAGAGAGGGCGCCGGTATTGTTACGCTGCGCGGCATTACGAACCAGTGCAAAGCTCGTTTCAAAGTGGGCTTCGGTGCAAACGTTGCTATCCCTACAGGCGGCACAGTGGAAGCTATTACGGCGGCGCTTGCCATCAACGGTGAACCGCTGAACAGTGCGACTGCAACCGTTACACCGGCAGCAGTAGAAAACTTCTTTAATATCTATGTGACGTCTTTTGTTGAAGTTCCGCGCGGCTGCTGCCTGACCGTTGCCGCCGAAAATACAAGCACACAAACCGTTTTGTTTGCGAACGCAAACTTTGTGGTCGAGAGAGTGAGCTGAAAGGAGTAAACCATGAGCAAAAAAGTTTTGTATGACTTGAAAGACATGCTGTGCGCAGAACTGGACGAAATCGGAAAGAAGGGTGAAATGTCTGCCGGTGACTTGGAAACTGTTCACAAGCTGACTGACACTATCAAAAACATCGACAAAATTGTCATGCTGGAAGATGACGGTTACAGCCGCGATGAAGATTACAGCCGCGATGGTGATTGGAGCGCCAACATGCGCGGCAATTATGGACGCGGCAGCAGCTATGCGCGGCGCGGTTCCCATTATGTGCGTGGCCATTACAGCATGGACGATGGGCGCGATTCTCTGATTTCCCGCATGGAAGATATTATGCGCGGGGCTGACAGCAAAGACAGGGAAGTCATCCAGCGCTGCATTGACACGATGCGAAACGGTTAAAGTGAGGTGTAAGGGCTATGGTTGACGTGCGAGAGATTGACGGCGCTATAGCCGAAATCGAAAACAGCGAACTCACCATGACCAGAGTTAAAAATTTGGCGGCATTGTATGTTGTGAAAAATCAGCAGCTTGCAGATGCATCCCATCCCCCGCAGAAAGCAGAACTGCAAGAGCCTGTGCGCTACTACGAAGCGGCAGAGCCGTCTACAAGGGCTGCTGTTGGTGGTAGTGACTTTTTGCGGGCTGTGTCAAACGTAGACATCACAGCGGCGCTGAACGTGCTGGATGAGCTTATGTCGGCCTTGTATGTAGCAAACCCTAAAGTTTATAATGGCGTAATTCGGAAATTGGAGCGTTTACAGGATGAGTGAATTTTTGGAAATTGTAAAAAAGACCGATACCGGGCGAGTGTGGCGTGTGCTGGATGAGTTTATGGATGCGCTGAAAGAAGTGAGGCCGGATGTGTATAATGATTTGGTACACAGTTTGCAGAGAAAATAGGTAAGTGTGTACTAAAACGTGTACTTGAAAAGGAAAATGCCGTAGATTTAAACGAATCTACGGCATTTGTTGTGGTCGAGGTGACAGGACTCGAACTATACACCATGCTTTTAGTGATTAAAAATATAGCGGTATATTGCTATATTTTTTGCTCTATCACATACTTTTTCTATTATTTCATACATTTAAGAAAAAAAGTGTGTACTTTTAGTGTGTACTTTTTAGTCCACCAATCTATCAAAGATTTCTTGTAGGTTTTGTGCTGTCCGTTCGTCATCTCCAGCGATGTAGTGAGAGTATGTGCCGTATGTGTCCATATCCTCGCTATGCCCGACTAGCTGCTTTAATTCGCCAGTCGGCAACTCCTTTGCGATACTCACAAACGTGTGGCGCAGTTCGTAAAGGCTCAGCTCCGGCATGTCATTAGAGCGCTGATAGCGCTGCCAGCGGTGGTAGTAGGTGTGCATGGATGCCATGGGGAAGATGTACTCCTGCTTTCCAGTCACGGCTTTCTGAGCTTCCAGCACGTCCACTGCGCGTCTGGATAGCACTACCGTGCGCAATGCGTTTTCGTTTTTTCCCTGCGTGATTTGACCGTGCGCATTGATTGCCTGCTTCAGTCTGCACAGATTCCCGTCAACGTCTTCCCATCGCAGCCCCCGCATTTCACCGGGGCGCATGCCTGTTAGCACCTGAAACCTATAATAATTTATGTATTCATCATGCACAAATTTTCCGCGCATTATGGTCGTATCTACTTTTAGAAGCGTGTTCAGCGCTTCAACTGTCAAAACGTTCTTTCCTTTTTTTCTGGATGCTGCCGGAATCTGTAACTCTTCAAGCTCAAGCGTTGTCCATTTTGATTTTCGGCAAAAATTCGTAAACTGCTTGCAGTAGCTGGCATAGTTCTGTAACGTCTTTTTGGATAAGGGCTCTTTGCTGTTCCCCTGTGGATGGCGAAACGCATAATCTATAATTTTTTGGAAATCCTGTTCCGTAACGGCTTTTATCGACTTGATCCCGATGGCTGGCAGCAAATGGGAGCGGCCGAACGATGCCATATTTTTGTATTCTGCATCAGACACAAGTTTTTTTTGCTGTAGCAGCTGTTCCCATGCGTCAGAAACCTTAATCCGTTCCGTCTTTACGCCTATGTCAAGCCATTCATCTGCTTTTTTGTTAGCTTCCCTCTGGCCTGTGCGGCCCGGCTTGGCGCTGGTAAACGTCTTGCGCACTCCGTCCTTCTGCACGTTGATTTGCCAACGCCCGGCGCTTTCAATCCATTTTGCGGTATTTGTCCTTTTCATATTGCGGCTCCTTTTTGTGTGTGTTATAATAATGCCGTCAACTTTTTGTGTTGACGGCTCTTTATCCCTTGCTGGTGTGGCACCACCGGCAGGGGATTTTTTATTTTTCCCTTGCGTTATATTCGCCGTCACCTGCCAGAACGGCGGCTTCTCCGGCTTGCAGGCATATTTGCAGGCGGTCAAAGTCCGGCTTGATGCTTTCCGGGCAGGGGTCATCCCCAGTTACGGTATCTATCCGGTAGTTCTGTATTACGGCCTGGCAGACGCGTACACGGCTTTGCATAGACGTATGCGCGTTAGCACACAGCAAATCTATTTGGCCCGCCCAATCGCTCCCGTGCGCCCCACAAAGGATATACAGCAGGCGGCGCTTGTACAGGCTCGGCATCTGAGCGATATAATCAGAAAGTGCCTTGTCTACCTGCTCGTCCGTCCAGTTTGGAGTATCGGTATCGCTGAATGCAGACGGCATCCAGATTCGCTGCAGCCAGCGCCATGGGGATTGTTTGCAGACGGTGAACCACATCAACAGGTCATCGCTTCGGATAGGGGAAAGCCCTTCTTCCCAGTTGCGCACCGTGCGGATGTTCACATCCATCTGCCTGGCTACATATTCTTGCGAAAGCCCGGATTCCAACCGGCACTGCGAAAGAATAAGTCCTTCACGTTCTCGGAAATCAGCTCTACTTTCCATTTCGTCACCCTCAATTTTTTACATGTTTTGCACTTCAAATGTGGTAAAATTTTTCTACCGTATCAATCAAGAAAATATAAAGAAATATTTCTTCAAAAAATGCCGTGGAAATAAATGGAAGATATGGCATAAAAAACATGTTAAGATTCTTACTGTAGTCAGAAAACACAGGAGGAATCAACAATGAATAACGTGGAACGTCTAAAGAATTACCAAACCCGCAATGCGGCAACCATTGAAGCTATGTACCGTGCTGTGCTGCAAGACCGTGCAAGGAGGGAAGCAGACCATGAAGAAACTGCCTGATTTGGATGTTCCACCAAGACACGGGCGCAGAAGACCGAAAAAGCGGATTATAAAGACTTGACAAATGAGTATTTTTGTGAAACTGTTGAAATACAACTACCTGTTGTGTAAAATACACTTATCGGTTTTTGCTTTGCATCTTTTTCACTCGTTCAATATAAGAATCTCGTTTATCTGCGTAATACGGGCTTTTTATTTTCTTTAAAACAGAAAGAGCTTTATCATATTCGCCAATTTTTATATACAAATCAGGGAGCCGGAATGTCCATTTTGAACCGCCAAACAGCAGCCCACCGCTTTTCCAGATGCCCTCCCAAAATTCAACCAAAAACCCAATATCACCTGTTTTTTCAAAATAGGATTCGGCGTATTTTATTTGCTCAAGCTGCTTGTCCTGCGCTTTTAAATCGCGCTGTAACTTTCTAATTTCTGGATCATCAGACACGACATCTTCAATTTTTTTCGATTTCGTTTTCTTAATGGGAACTGGCTTTTGCGGTTCCTGTTTTAAAAAGTCAAAAAATCCCACGGTATCACATCCCTGCTTAAAATTGGAGGAGAATTATGGAAAAAGAAGAATTGATAGAGATTATTATCAAGGATATCACAAAATTGCCGTATGAAGTGCAGGAGAAGCTGATTAAAAAATACGAGGTGAATAGAAATGAAAAAGATAACTGATTTTTTCCTTCTTGTGGAATGTGTGATTCTTAACAGCACCTATAAACTAAGTCAATTTGAAAAAAAGCACGAGGTGCTATTTTTATTAGTTGTAGAAATCCCATTGTGCGTAGTCGCATCCGTATTGACCAGTTTAGCAATGCTAGCTTTACATATTTTATAAAAACATTGCTAACATTGCTGCAATAAAATTTGTTACAAGTGTTGTTGCAATCGATACGCATATTGGGACACAAATCGACCTCGAACAAAACCGATAAAAATCCAATTTTCTGTATTGCAGGTAATCCTTCCCTGTATCTGTTATAACGACCCGCCGCGTATTCTCTTTAGATGCGTATATATTTACAAGGTTGCAATGGGAAAGCCTGGAGTAAATTTCGACGTCGTTTTTGTTGTCGGCATTGTATATTGTACCGATAGGCTTTTTCGCTTTCCTCCCCTTGTTAATTTGTTTGAGGGCGGACAGTTCTTTTGAACTGAGGGCAATTTCATCAAAGCTCATTTTTGCCCCCGTTTTCTCAACTCAGCTATAACATCTTCCTGTAAAAGCAAGAGGTCTTCATAAGACAGCTTAGAAAGTCTTTCCCTACGCCCATCGCCTTGTGCGGCGGGCTTTTTTTCTTTTTCGGAATCCCCGGTCAGGTCGGCAACGGTGACTCCTAACTCGTTAGCTATTGCGACCAGTTTGTCATAAGGCGGGGAATTTGGCCTCTTTGCCATTTTGCCGATATACCCATTTGAAAAGCCGAGCTTTTCCTCTAGCCTAGTCAAGCTAGTCTTTTTCTTTTTGCACAGGGCACGAATGGTTTCTACGGTTTTAACATTATCCACAAAAATCACCTAGACTATTTGTGCATATTTTTAGGCGATAGTCTATTGACTACTAGGCGATAAGCTAGTATAATAGACGGCATAGAGGGCAACAAAGAACCAAGCCCCCTAAAATTCAGCGGACTAGCTAAAAATATGCTGTTATAAATCTCGCAAGTTCATAGTAGCATATTTTCTAGCAATAGTCAACTAGAAAGGAGCTTTTGCTAGGTGAATATTTCGAAAATTGATGCTCTGTGCCGAAAAAACAATATTTCTCGCACAATCCTTGAGGAACGCGCCGGAATCTCAAACGGCGCACTTGGCAAGTGGGAGAAATCGCCTTACGGTCCTAGCATCACGACGCTAAAGAAAGTGGCTGACTATTTCGGCGTGCCGATTGATTACTTGCTAGCCGATAACTAGAAAGATGAAAGCGTCTGTAAGTGAACTGATCGCAGAAAGAAAGGAGTAACCACCATGACAAACCTTGCTTTTACGGCTCTTATCAAAAGCAAGGGCTACAACAAACAACGCCTTGCAGATGTCTGCGGCTTGTCTAAAACGCAGATGTCAAACCGCATTAACGGCGCCAATGATTGGCGCTGGCCAGAGGTTGGAAAAGCATGCGCCGCACTGGGCATCACGCTTGACGAATTTGCAACGTATTACCCGGTGGCGGATGTGCGCAAATCTTCTGCCGCTATGCCTACCCGTGAAGAGCACATCGACAACGTGCTTGCAGAACTCCGTGCAATCCTTGTTTAGCTATGGATTTGCTCGGCGTTGCGTGGCAGCGGCATGGCAACGATAAGCAGGGGCCAAGCGAAGCTGCGCGTCGTTTCGCAGAGGCTATGCGCCTCCCCGCGGCGCGGCGTTACGCAAACCGTCGCATCGGCATAGATGTGCAAGGCAATGATAAGGAATAGCTATGCATTGCAATGGAAGTACATAGCACAGCAAACGCATAGCTCGGAATAGCTGCGCAAGGCAGAGGCAGGGTGCTGCAATTCGACGCGAAGGCATTGCATTGCGACGCGATGGCATGGAATGGCACGACGTTGCTTGGCATAGGCATAGCATTGCATTGCGACGCAAAGGCGCCGAAAAGCAACCGATTTTATTTAAAAAGGAGACAACCACCATGAAAGTAAAAATCACCCTTTTGGAAGAAGTTCTCGGTTCTTCCCCCAGCAATGAAGAACTTCTCGCAACCTACATTGCCAGCAAGGCCCCAACCAGCGACCTCACCACAGAAGAAGTGGACAACATCAAGGCCCAGAACGCCGAAGACCGCATTACGGTATTCCCCAAAACCGCTGACGGAACGCCGTTCCTGTACGACTATCAGGTGAAAGGCATGTTCAAGGACAGCTGCAAAATGCTTGCCAAAGCTGGCAAGGCTGGCTATGCAGGCGGCAAGGCTTGCGCGGCTATCAAGGCGTACAAACAGGCTATCGACGGCCTTATTTTCGTTACCCCGCGCGAGATTCCATACGACCTGCACGGCATGAAGGTTGATTTCTGCGAGCGCCCCCTGCGGGCGCAAACTCCGATGGGCGAACGCGTCAGCATCGCAAAGTCGGAGAGTGTTCCCGCAGGTGCAACAGCAGAATTTGAAATCGAATGTCTCGACCCTAAGCTTGAAGACATGGTTCGTGAGTGCCTCGACTACGGCGCAAAGCGCGGTCTTGGGCAGTGGAGAAACAGCGGCAAGGGCCGCTTTGAATGGGAGGAAATCAAAGAATGATGACCAAAACAAAAACGCCGCCCCGGTGCACCACCACCGAAACGGCAAAAAAACAGAGCATCGCAAAAAGCTCTAACTGTATTCTATCACTTCCCCGTGCCGCCGTCAAGCTGGCAATCACCGCAGATTTGGTGCTGCTGCTGGCTGCGCTCGGTTCTCTCAACATCCCCACCACCATCGTCGCCCTGCTGGCGCTGAATCTGCTGTGCGGACTGTATTTTAAGGAGGCATCCCGCCATGAAGAAATTTGAACTTATTTCCGAATTTGTAACGGACGTTTTCGGGAAGAAGCTGTTCCGTATTAAGGCTCTCGTCTCTTTTGGCGACGTAAGCGCTGGCGAACTGGGAGGTTTTGTTGAAAAAGAAGAAAACCTCTCCAACAATGGCGATGCCTGGGTCTCCGGCGATGCCTGGGTCTCCGGCAATGCGCGGGTCTCCGGCAATGCGCGGGTCTCCGGCAATGCGCAGGTTTCCGACAATGCGCGGGTCTCCGGCAATGCGCGGGTCTCCGGC
>CDZY01035428.1_pt1 | contig 41502 bp, 63 predicted proteins | sample 557671 | NCBI WGS metagenome assembly CDZY01 (sample SAMEA3182091, study PRJEB8094) | gut metagenome | biome: human; feature: gut; material: Stool; isolation source: human stools | place: Canada | collected 2013-03-11
TTGCTGAAAAAATTAGATACTTTAAAGAAGAGAAGGAGGGCTTGGATAAAATGGGCGATGTAATGGAAAAGCTTATAGCAAAGCGTGAAAAAGAAGCTATGAGAAAAGCGCAAAAGGAAGCGCGAATCAGTTTAGCTAAAGAGATGCTGGCCGATAATGAAAGCATAGATAAGATTGTTAAGTACTCTAAGCTTTCGGTAAAGGAAGTACGTGCGCTGGCTGCTAAAATGAGCGCCTAGGGATACAAACTGACAACAAATGATCACCGCTGAGATTGAAGACGAATCTAGCGGTGATTTTTTATTTGCAAAAAAATTTGCAAATATCTTGCCTATAAAGTAGGCATATAGTTTAAAATAAGATATAATATTAACTGGATGAGTTGATATACAGATATTTTTTGCCGATTGTGAAGCTTGTTGCATATGACCATGAAAGACTGGGTGTGCTGGGGCTTTTCAATAAATATTTTTGATAGGAGTATGAGAAAAATGAAGATGAAAAAAGGCTTATTGATGACGGCGTTGATTACCGGTACCTTGATGAGCAGTGCAGCTGCTTTTGCCGAAGAGCTGCAGGAGTATACGCTGGATCCGATGGTTATTACTGCACAGAGAATGGAGAAGAAGGATTTAGATACGCCAGCAGCAGTAGATGTTATTCCTCGTGAGCAGATTGAAAAAACTGGTGGTGCTAGTGCTTTTGAAGTATTACGTCAATCCATTGGTTTGAGTGTAACAAGTCAAGGACCTAATGGTGTATCTTATGGTTCAATGACAAGTGATGCAACTATTAGAGGTGTTGATCGTGGTACTTTAGTACTGTTGGATGGTATGCCTTTAAATCAAGATGGTAAATATAATTTAGAAGATATTCCTACAGATATTATTGAAAAAGTTGAAATAGTACGTAGTGGTGGTTCTGTAATGTATGGCAGCGAAGCCAGCGGTGGTGTTATTAATATTATTACCCGTAAAAATATCGGTAATAAAATAAAAGTCTCTGCTGGCGATATGGGCAGACAGAGCTATTCCTTAACTGTTGGTGAAGAAGGTTTTAGTGCTGTTGCTTATTTAGATAAACGTGGTAAAATTAATAGAACTTCTACAACTGCTAGTTCTGGTATGGAAACTATGAAGGTTCTTAAATATTATCGTTATGATGATGGTGAACGTAAAGGTATTCGCTGGAATTATAAGATAAATGATAATTTAACATTTACGCATGCGTATGGTGAAAATGAAAACAATGTATCTCAAATTCATCCTAATGCAGCAAAATATAATCATGGTGTATATCAAGAAAATAAATACAAAAATACTGATAATAGCTTCTTGTTAAATTTCAATGATTTAAATGGCTTGAAAATTTTAGCTTCTTATGGCACACAAGAAAAAAGTTATGATAAGAGTCAATGGAAATCAAATGGTAAATTGAGCTCTTCTGGTCTTTATAGTTGGCGTAAAGGTCATAATACTAACCTCGAAGTACAAAAATCGTTTGACGTGGGAAACAATAAGCTTCTTGTTGGTGCATCTTACAAAAAAGAAGATATGGATATTTTCTCATCGAAAGAACTTAAAGATGGTAAAATAAGCTTAGGTAAAAATGCTAATTACAGTAGAGATATTTATTCTATTTATGCATCTTATAATTGGGTATTGAGTGATAGCGATACATTGGATATTAATGTTCGCGAAACATTTGCAAGAAATTGTGATGCCAAATATGAAAAAAAAGATGTAGCTAGTAAAAATTTAAATAAATTTACTCCTGAAATTCAATATATTAAAAAGTTGAATGATGACAGTTCTGTATATACTAAGGTAGGTAAATCTTTCCGTTTGCCGGAATTAACGAGAATTTATGGTAGCAGTGTAATTCTTTCAGCCAATGAATTAAAACCAGAGCAAGGAACTCACTACGAAATTGGTTATAAATTAAATAGTGGTAAAACGGCTTGGCGTGCTGCTTTGTATAAATATGATATTAAAGATTCTATAGAATCTACTGGTAGTGCGGCAAATGAAACTTTAAGATATTATAATGCCGATGTTAAGAGCTATGGTGTTGAATTGACCTGCGATATTCAACATGATGATTATTTTTCCAGTTCTTTCGGTATTGCAGTAAGCAATCCTAAACAAAAGGATAACAAAGGTAACTTCTATAAATATGGCGACAGATTACAATTAAATGCTGGCGTTAATTATAATAGAGACAAATTAGCAACTTCTTTGATGGCTAATTACTATGGAAAACGTTTAGATGACGATATTAAGAAGCATGCTGAATGTAAAGTAAAACCTGCATTGTATACTGACTTCCATATGTCATATGCACCAGAAAAAAATCAGAAGCTTTTCCTGCATGTAAATAATATTTTTGATAGAGAAGATTTAACTACCAATCAGGTTCCTACTCCTGATAGACTTGGATATATTTCTGTTGGCCGTAACTTCATGGTTGGCTACGAATACAGCTTCTAACACTTAACCTCCACGGCGGCGCAAATGCGCCGCCACTTTTATATAGCTTTTTCTGAACTTGTAGATATGCTATAATACGTATGAAAGGATAGTGCTTTATATGATTTATCCATATTTGACATTAAATGATGGAACTGAATATACGCATTCGGAAATGAAAGCGGACGGTACTGTTTTAGTATACGTGGAAACACCTGATGCAGAAGATGGATTTCACAGCCTTTTATGCGTTTTACCGAAATACGAAATCAAAGATGTAATTGGCTATACAAAAGATGAACAGGAGAAAATTTTAGCAAGAATCAAAAAAAATGCTCATTTGATAATTAAATATTCGCAAAGGGGTGCAAAATGAAAAAGATAACACTTTTAATCTGCCTGATGCTTTGCGGTCTTTTCGTCGTTGGCGGAGCAACTGCCAGCGCTGCAGGCAAGAAGCCCATGGATAAGGAAAAGGCAGTGAACGGCCTGCATGACAGCTTTCTCTTTGACAAGGAGGAGCTTGGAGAGCTTTTTGACAGCGGCATCAGCTACATGGAGCTGAAAAAGCTCTGCCTGCATGCCTATGCAGCGAAAAAGCCGGTGAAGGAGGTAGCGCAGCTGCGCGATAAATACGTGTGGACGCGCGTTGATTATCTGCTGGGGCTGACGCCGGAGAAGCTGGCGCGTGCCGAGCATGAGTACAAGGTTGACCGCATCCACCGTTTGTTTGGCCTGGATAAAAAGCTGGTGGACAAATATATGCGCATGGGTTACGCTTCGCATCAGGTGAAGCGTGCGATGTTCCTGGCGCGCCACTGCGACAAGAGCGTGGAGGAGCTGCTGGCGATGAAAACACGTCAGCAAAAATGGGGCGACATCTGCGAGCAGCTGGGACTGCCACGTGATGCGTGTATGAAATAGTAAAATTAACCTGAAACCTTGGGGCGGTGTGAGTGCACCGCCTTTTTTCGCTTGTATAAAGAAATTTTTAACTCCCAAGTTTTTCGCCTGTAGAAGAAAAAGTACTTGAAATTCAGAAGTTTTTCGTTTACAAAAGAAAAACTTTGGGCTTTTGATGAGTTTTTCTCATGGAGAAGAAAAAACTTGCGTAAACTTTGCCTTGCTTGCTGTTGCGCAGTTATTTTGAAACTGTAACCTGCTTTACATTATTTACTGCAAAATAATCGGAAGTACGCAAAGTGTAATATTTTCTTGACTCTATCAATGTAGAGTGTTACACTAGGCACAACTTCAAAAAAGACCACAAACCGTTGAGACGGAGATCAAGTCAGCAGATGCGCTTACAGAGAGTTCGGGCAGGTGGAAGCCGGATAGAGATGCAGGCTGATAAATGGACCGTTGAGGGTGCTGTCAAATCGCTTCGGCGAGAGTATTCGGCAACGTTACACCGGCGTTAAGGGTGAGGAATGTGTCAGCATTCTGCGAGAGAGCGCCGGTGTACGGCGAAGCAAGGTGGTACCGCAGGTATAAGAATTTATAGCCTGTCCTTGATATTGCTCAAAGTGAGCAGTACGAGGGCAGGCTTTTTTTGTTGACACGGGTGAAAATAAGCAGATGAGGTGACAAAATGTTGAATTTATCTTTGGAGCAGGTCATGCAGTATGCAAAGGACTACAAGGCTGTGCCTGTAGCTAAGGAATGCCTGGCGGATATGCTGACGCCGCTGGCGTTTTTGGACAATGTAAGACGCAGCAGCCGCAACTACTTCCTTTTGGAAAGCATTGATGGTGGTGAGCACTGGGCGCGTTATTCCTTTGTAGGCTATGATCCTGTGCTGCGTTTGAAAATAACCGACGGTAATGCGGAAATCATCAGCGGTGCTGCCGTGAAGTATCAGGAAAATGATCCCTTGGGCTGCATCCGCCATATTCTGGAGGAATACAAGGCGCCGCAGATTGATGGCCTGCCTAACTTTACCGGCGGTCTTGTCGGCACCTTCGGCTTTGATTTTATGCGCTACTGCGAGCCGGATATGCGTGTGAATAAAGAGCGCAAAGCGGAATTTGCCGACGTTGATTTGATGCTGTTTGATAAACTGATTGCCTTTGACCATCTCAAGCAGAAGATTTTTCTGATTGTGAATGTCAAAACGGATAATGCTGCCATCAATTACGCTAAAGCAGAGCGTGAAATTGCGGCGATGGAGAAAATGCTGCTGCAGCCTGTGCAGCCGAAGAAGCCTGTAAAGGCTAAGCTGGGCGAGTTCACCAGCAACCAGAGCCGTGAGCAGTATAATAAGAATGTGCTGCGCTGTAAGGAATATATCAAAAACGGCGATGCCTTTCAGATTGTTTACGCGCAAAAATTCAGCGCAACCTATGACCAAAGCCTTTTCAGCGCTTACCGCTATTTGCGGACAACGAATCCGTCGCAGTACATGGTATTTTTACATAATGACGATATGGAAATCGCCGGCAGCTCGCCGGAAACGTTGGTGAAGGTTGTAGGCAAAAAGGTTATCAGCATGCCTATTGCCGGTACACGCCGTCGCGGACGTACGAGTGAGGAGGACTTGGCGCTGGAGCAGGAGCTTTTGGCGGACGCCAAGGAAATTGCGGAGCATAATATGCTGGTGGATTTGGGGCGTAACGATGTTGGCCGTGTCTGCAATTTTGGCAGCGTTAAGGTAAGCGATTACAAGGCTATTAAGCGCTTTTCACACGTTATGCATATCACGAGCAAGGTTACAGGCCAGCTGAGTGCCGATAAGGACGCATTGGACGCGCTGCGGGCGGTATTCCCGGCAGGCACGCTGAGCGGAGCGCCGAAGATTCGCGCCTGCGAGATTATTGACGAGCTGGAGCCGGAGCGTCGCGGTATTTACGGCGGTGGCATGGGTTATCTTGATTTCGGCGGTAACATGGATATCTGTATTACCATCCGCACTATGGTTAAGAAGAATGACAGAGTTTATATTCAGGCCGGCGGCGGTATCGTTGCGGATTTCGTGTTGGACAATGAATTTCAGGAAACCGTGAATAAGGCTGGCGCCTGCATGACAGCGCTGCGAATGACGGCAGAGGAGGAGTAAGCAATGATTTTGATTATAGATAACTACGACAGCTTTACTTTTAATCTGTATCAGCTGATTGGCGAAATCAATCCTGATATCAAGGTTGTACGCAATGATAAGCTGACGATTGAGGATATCAGAGCTATGCAACCGGATCATATTATTATTTCGCCGGGGCCGGGCAATCCCAAGCAGGCAGGTATTTGTCTGGAGGTTATCCGTCAGCTTGCCGGTGAGTTCCCAATTTTGGGTGTCTGCCTGGGGCATCAGGCAATTGGTGAAGCCTTTGGCGGCAATGTGGTGCATGCGCCGGAGATTGTGCACGGTAAGGCGGATAAGGTGTATCTGGAGGCTGCAAGCCCCATCTTTAAGGATATGCCGGACGGCTTTGAGGCGGCGCGCTATCATTCGCTGATTGTGGAGCCGGAAAGCTTGCCGGATTGCCTGGAGGTTACGGCAAAAACGGCGAAGGATGAGATTATGGCGCTGCAGCATAAAACTCTGCCGGTGTATGGCGTGCAGTTCCACCCGGAGTCGATTATGACGCCGCAGGGACGGACGATTTTGAAGAACTTTTTGAGCCTGTAAAGTAAAACGCAGAATGTACTGAGAAGATGAGTACATTCTGCGTTATTTACACACAAAAATACCCCGCAACCTGCATGGTTGCGGGGTTTCTCTCATGGTGATCCAGGAGGGATTCGAACCCCCGACCCACGGCTTAGAAGGCCTGACATCAATAGCTCCGAGAAGCCTTATTTCATGGGGTTTACGAGATTCAAAAACCCTTTTGGGGCCAACGCTGGGGCCAACGCGGTCAGAGTGCGTATGCCTTGTTGATGATATCCGGAATGCCTTCGTCATAATTCGGCACAGCGTGGCTGTAAAGGTTGAGCGTGTGGCTGATTTTGCTGTGTCCCAAGCGCTTGGCAACTTCGGCGATGGATACACCGTTGGCAAGCAGCTGCGTGGCCATGGTGTGGCGCAGAACGTGGAAGTTCTTATATTCAATGCCTGCTTCCTGCAGCAGAGCCTTCCAGATGCGTTCCATATTCCGTGGTGCTATCGGCGTGCCGTTGCGGGTGTGGAAAACGTACCTGTTAAACGAAAGCACCGGACCGGAAGAGGCGCTGGCAAGCTTGAGGGCTTTGCTGACTTCGGGCGCAATAGTTATCTTGCGTACACCGGCAGCAGTCTTGGGCGGCATATCTGTGAGCTTTCCGTGCACTGCCTGCAGGCTGTTGTCGATGTAGATATAATTTGGCTTTACGTTTGGCGCTTTAAGGCCTAACAGTTCTCCGAGGCGCGCGCCGGTAGTCGCGGCCAGAAGGAAGAAGGGGTAGTATTTGCTGTAATAACGGCTGGTCTTGGCCGTCTGCAGAATTTTGCCGATTTCTTCTGTTGTAAATACCTGGACTTCAACCTTGGGAACCGGTGGAGCTTCTACCGCCTGCATGAAGTTTTTGGCAACCAGGTCAATGGCGCAGGCTTTGGTGATGGCAGCCTTCAGGAGCTTATGCACTTTATTCTTGCTGCTGGCGCTCATCGGCGGCAGCTCATTGTAGAATTGCTGCACAGTATGGGCAGTCAGCTTCTGCAGCTCCACTTCTGCGATGGGTGCAATATGTTTTGCGGTCTGAATGTAGCGATCCAGTGTTTTGGGGCGCACCTTGGGTGCTTTGTAGGTAATAAGGTATTCGGAGAGCCATTCGCCTAAGCGCAGGCTGTTGGGCGCTACATAGACGTTCTTGCAGATATCTGCCTGGATAACAGCAATCCATTCCATTGCTTCCTTTTTCGTGGGGAAGCGTTTAGAGATGCGCTTTCCGTCCGGGGCGATTAGTCTTGCCCGGTACATTTTGCGGTCGCTTTCGTAGCTGATGGTTCCTTCGCCGTTAGATTTTTTTGTTTTAGCCATAAAAATCAGCTCCTTTCATTTTACGAGCAGAGCTGATATAATAAAAAAGTAATCAGCTCTTGGTAGTGCTTGGGTTGATGACATTGAGCGTGCTGGTAACACGTTCTTGCAGGTCCCTCGGTGCTGGTAACACCGGGGGATTTTCTTATTTATAAAAGTATTGATATTGGCAAAAAATACGTAAATTACTTACTTTTTACTTTACGTTACGTAAATTACGTAGTATAATATAGACGTGGAAAACGAATAGAGGTGATTTAATGAAACGTCGCGATTTAGTAAAATTGCTGTCGCAAACAGGCTTTAAGCTTGAACGCGATGATGGAGATCATTCCATCTATAAAAAACCGGGTAGCCGCTCCGTTCAGGTTCCAAGGCACCGGGAATTGAACGAGCTGACAGCGAAAGCAATCCTCAAAGCTGCGGGAGTAAAATAGAGATTACTTTTTACTCCGCCCGCTTTGCGGGCTTCTTACTATAATCGCAATCATTAATTCAATAGCATTTAATAATAAAAGGAGGAAGTCGCTAACATGAAAAGGAGGCAAACACTACAAGAATACGTTTATCCTGCTGTGTTCCATGCAAACGAGGATGGTACGTATACTATTATTTTCCCTGATTTACCTGGTTGCATCAGCGAGGGCAAATCTTTGGGTAACGCTATGAAGATGGCCGAAGCTGCGCTCACGCAGTGGATTGAATATTTGAAGGATAGCAAGGAAGAAATTCCCGCACCTAGCAATTTGCAAAGCATCGAATTAGATGATAACGAATTTGTAAATTTTATTCAGGCAGATATTAAGGACAATAGGGCGGTAAAACGCACTATCAGCCTTCCGCGCTGGATGGATGAACAGGCCGCTGAAGAAGGTCTGAGCTTATCCAAAATATTACAAGAAGCATTAGCCAAACGCTTTATCGCAGTAAACTAATATATTTATCGTTGCGCCCCCATATCGGGGGCGTTTTTTCTTTCGCTTGCAGGCTTATCAGAATTTGCAATTTGCATAAAACGCAAATTGCTTGTCATTTGCTGGCGGTCTTTTGTTATTGAAAAAAACAGCCCAATATGGTATAATACAGTAAGTTTGAATTTGCCATCTGGTATCACCGTGTATTAGTCACACACAGTGAATGAAAAATTTTTCTAACCACCACTCGGCGCTAAGAAAGGGAACAGGAGAAATCCTGTTCTTTTTCTTTTATGTAGAAGAAACTTATTTGATAAAATACGTACGTTTTGATATAATAACAAACAGTGGTGTTGCGCCTTTCATTTTACATGGAAGGAGGTGATACTGGATGGCTAAAACAAATTCAAACTGTAAAGGGCACTATATTTTTAGAGCTTGGCGAACCGATAAAGATGGCAATCGTGTTTACGCGAAAACCTATGGTAAACGAGCTTTTAAAATTTGGATTCCCGATAACAAAAAACCAGCCTGATTGATTTAAGTATCATTCTGGCGAATAACACCACTAACGGTAACGTCTGACTAACGCTGCCGACCGAAGGCGCTCTCTTACGAGGGCGTCTTTTTTATTATCCTAAACTCTCCACGTCTTCTTCCGCCTTGCGCTGGAGCTTGGCCAGCTGCAGTTGTTCTGAGTTTCCGAACAACTAAGTTTTCGTTTAATTCGCCCTGTACAAACTAAAGAAGGCCATCGCCTTACAATAAGACGATGGCCTTCAACCGGTCGCAAGCGATACCGGTGTATCTCGCAGTCTTATTGTAGCTTATAAGTAAAAATTTGTCAATTTCTTCCTTGCCGTCAGCATCCAACTGGCAGTCTTTTTTTATTTGCCGGCAATTTGCTTGTCATTTGCTGGCGGTATTTTGTTATTTTTTAGGTTTATCGAGCTGCTTGATACTTTCGCTTGGCGTAGGCAATTTCTCTGGCATTGTGCCGCCGAGTTCTTCAATAGTTTTGCGAACGGTACGACCGACTTCGTAATGCACTTTGTTGGCAGCTTCTTTGCTACTGATATTCTCACGGCGCAGTTTGTCTTCTGCCTGCGTGATGCGGAACAGGTTCGCACCGAGTTCCACACTGCCCATGTGGTCTAAAATCTCTTGATTAGGTTTAAGCTTCTTGCGACGTTTTATATCGCCAGCGGTTTCACCGCCATAAAGTCCCATGTAACCGCTATTTTGAAATTTGGCGAAGTCAAGGTTCGTTTTTACGCCTGCGGCAAAGGCTGCATCAGCGAGAGCAATGTTATGCTGTTTGATATTATTTCGTGCTTCAATGCGAGCGTCTATTTCTTTGTTGAAGGCTTCTGCTGCTTCAAGGTCGTGGATATGGTCCGCACCGAGTTGCGCGAGCCACTGCTTGAATGGCTCGGCTTTAGGTGAGGGGATAGATTGGATAATACGCAGAATACCTTCTGTATTTGCGGTGTCAGTGAGACGCATTTTCCCGTCTTCTGCAAGCAATTTCAACCTGTGACAATTTGTCACGGTTTCATTACCTTCTGCTTTCATTCTTTGCTTTAGTTTGCGCCAATAAGCTGATTTATCTGCACTTTCGGTCAATGCACCGACAACATCGACAACAGAAAAGAACCATTCTCCGGCTTCATCGTTCCAAATGGAGCGAATCTGCGCACTCTGAAATAATTTTATATCTTTCATTTTCATTCCTCGCTTTCAAAATCTATTATCCTAAACTCTCCACGTCTTCTTCCGCCTTGCGCTGGAGCTTGGCCAGCTTAACATCAATCAAATCGTCAATTTCTTCCTTGCCGTCAGCATCCAGCTGGCGGTATTTTTTTATGTGTGTTTCTTCCTGCTGGGTGAGGGAGAGAGAGGAGGAAGGTGCATTTACTGTTACTAGCTGATTACTGTCGAGCATTGGCAATAAAGTATCGATTGTAACGCCAGTAACTTCAGCTATTTTGTTTAAAGTTTCTATTGTTGGCGCGAATGCTTTACCTGTTGTGGGATTAATCCCTTTTTCTAGAATGGAAATATATGCTCGACTTAAATTGCATTTTTCGCCAAAAGCTTGCATTGATAAACCCTGACTTTTTCTATATTGTTTTACGTATTCTCCGATAGTCATGATGGAAGCCTCCTTATAATGTCAACTAGATTATACATTAAGCAAAGAAAAATGTCAAATACAGTTGACATTAAGAAATAAATCTAGTATACTAGACACAACGGAGATAGAAAGGAGGAAAAAGAATGCTTTATAATATTCGTAAGATTAGACAAGAAAACTGTATGACACAGGATGAATTGGCTAAAAAAGCTAATATTTCGCGTGCTACTATCATTAAATTGGAAAGTGGCGAAGAGATGGAGGTAAAAATTAGCACTTTAGAAGCTCTTGCTAATGCTCTTAATTGTTCCGTATCTGCTTTTTTAATGCAATAAACGTCTAGTATACTAGACAAAAAGCCGCCGGCGCGGCGCTGGCGGTAGGGAGGTAATGAAATGAAACTTACACTTAGTTATGATGAGGTCTCGACTATTGTCGCTGCTCTGCTGACTAAGGTTACGACCGCAGAGAGCAATGCGCTGAAATGTGCAAAGTATGGCATGGATAAAGATGTTGAGTTTTGGCAAGAAAGAGCTGAAACCTACAAAAAGGTCTATAAGGTGGTAGAGGCTCAATTCGGACAGGCTGACGAGGAATACAAGCAGGCAGATGCTGCGCTGAAGGAAGAATGACAGCACCAAAGCTTACGCCAGATGCACCGGCAACACGCCGCGCGTTTAATCGTCTGGCGCGGGAAAAAATGAAGCTACGCCTGCTGGCAGACATCCGCATGGACCTCATGGTCTGCGAACTTGAAGGCTGGGACAAGCTGGAGTATCTGGATGAGCTGCTGGCGCTGGTGCAGGAGCTGAGGAAGGGAGGTGGGGGAGATGGATAGCACCTTAAAAGACTGCAAATTAGTTAAAGTTATCCAAGTGGTAACCAAAGAAGGTACAGGGACAAAAGAAAACCCCATTCGTGAAAGTATTGCTTACTTTACAACGGACGGGGTTCATATAGGGACTTTGATTAATGGGGGCCGGAAATAAGAGATTGAGCTTTTTTAAATTCTTGTTCAGCATTACGTGAGGCCATTAGAAACGGAGGCGAAGGCATGAAAGAAGAACCTGCACTCTCAATCAATATCACAGAAAAAACTTTCTGTTCATGTATATTAGCCGCTCAACAGCTGCTGAATACGATAAACAGCAAAAAAAGCTTCAGGGCCATTGTCGAACGTAGCCCTGAAGCCGAAAAAATCACCATTAAAATTTATCCCAAAGACATCCCGGTGGAATAGGTACTAATTTTTCTAATGGTTCGTTTTCATCCCATGTAACCTCGAGTATGCGCGGCTTCCCTACGCAAATCATAAAAGCGAAGCGATCCACAGCATCATAAAACCGCTCATACTCATCCGGCGAAAGCGAACTTGTGTCTATCCTATAAGTTGTGACCATATTCTCACCTCCTTCCTGTGCTTTTATTATAACACGGATGTGGAGAAGGTGAGGAAGAAAGGAGTGATTCACATGGCTGAGGTACTGTACATGTCAATCAAAGACTACGCTAAGCACGTATCAGCCAGCGTAGGCACCATCTACGATATGTGCCGGAAGGGCAAGCTGCCGGCCGTAAAAATCGGCGGCTGGCGTATAAACGTGAAGCGTGCTGATGAGCTGCTGGAGCAGATGTGCAATGAGCATATGACTGAATATACACCGGTGATTAAGCCGACAAAGGTCAGCATCCGCACTGCTAATGCTGCCAATAGCTACCTTGCTCGTCTGGAGCAAATCCGTAAGGGCGTTGTGTAAAGGAGGGAAACGATGATGAAAAAAGTATTGTTCATTTTGTTGGCAGCCTGCTGCATTGGGGCGGTGTATGATTATAGCCGCCCGGCTGAAAAATACGTAGTCAAGACCATTGCTGGGGAAGGTGATACCCTGTGGCACCTGGTAGGCGGTGTCATGGATAGTGAAGGCGACCATCGCGACGTCCGGGAAGTTATCTTTTGGACACGCAAAATAAGCAATATCGAAGGCGACCTTCAGCCGGGGGATGTAGTCCTCATTCCAATCGAGGTGCGTAAATGAGCACTGCCGGCATGGACAAAAGAAAAAGAGCATTGATATTGGCGTATCAATGCTCTAAGAAGTGAAAATATAAGAAAAAGAATTAAATTGTTCACACAAAAGTGAAAATAAAAGTAAAAAGTGAAATCACATATATTATAACAAACATAAGGAGTGAAATCAATGCAGATTGAGTTTCAATTGGAAAGAAGAATCGGTGCTCTCAGCGAGAACCCTTCCGGCTATACCAAGGAGTTGAACTTGGTGGTTTGGGATGGTAAATACACAAAATATGACCTGCGCATCTGGAACCCCAACGGCAAGCCCGGCAAGGGCATTACGCTGACCAAAGAGGAGCTGAAGAAGCTGCACAAGCTCATCGGCGAGGAAATCCGCCAAATGGGAGGATGCAATGAGTAGTATAACCCGTAAAAATAAGCGTCGTGTAGCATTTAAATGTGCAAAGCAGGGCATTGCCCCGGCGCAGGCGATTGCGGTATCGGCAGCGCGCGAAATCCAAGCTACAAAAGCAGCAACAGCTGAGACAATGGAGGTCTTGCTGCAGGCCATAGCGCTCGTTGCGGCGCACGATTATGGCAAGCTCAATGCTAAGGATACCCGCCTGGATGTTTTGGCCAAACAATTATACCAACGCAGCATTCAGGTTAAGAAGCGCCAGCTGAATGAAGAGGAAAACAAAACCTGCCAGCGCTTTGCCGGTGCAGTTATGGAAATTTGGGAGAAAGAGGAGAAGAGCAATGGAAAAGCTTAATTATTATGCTGTATCACGTAGCATGTATGGCTTGCTGCGCAATAAACGCATCAGCTACAGAGGACATCTGCTCGTAGAAGCTCGCAGAAAAGCGCGCCATCAGGTATCTAATTTTGTTTTGCATCGCAAAGCGCGCAAGCTGAAAGACATGGAGGGTTAGCAATGGTATTAACTGAAGGACAGAAACAGGCAATTAAAAAGCTGGATAAAGAAATGGAAGCAGCCAAGGATTCGTGCTCTAAGTATATTGCTGAGCAGCTGCTGCAGCTGGCAACTTCTTGCCCGGATGTTTCAGAAAAAATCCTCGAGCAAAAGAAAACCTTGGCTGGTGCGCTGGATGCCATCAAGGCAGAGGCCAAGAAGCACGCTGTTGGCGGCTGTGGCTGCATGGATGAGGCGCAGGCGGTTGAGATTGCCTGCAAATATTACAACATCAAGGCCACAGAGCCTACAGCAGAGCCAGCGGCCGCGCACCAAGCGCTTGGCAAAACATCCGAAACGCAGGCAAAGACTGGCGCCGGCGAGGATACCGTAAGCGTCAATCTCGATGATTTCTTCTAGAGGTGACAAAAAATGAATCATAAAGAAATTGAGCAGGCTGTAAAAGGCTGTTTTGTCAGCAGCAAAAAGCGTCTGCTGGCAGACAAAGACTTTCTGCATTTTCTCCATTATTTCCCGGCTGGCGTTAGCGACGAAGTGAAGCGCTATTTTAATCAGGCAGTCACGGGAAAAGAGAATTTTTTCATGGTGCCTGACCGTGAGGACAAGCAAAAGGCTATCTGCAGCCGCTGCGGCAAGAACATTATACTGCCCTCTGACCTCCGGCATAAAGACAGGGCGGTTTGCCCAAGCTGTGCAGCGCAGGGCGAGGTTGTACACGGCTGGCGCAGACAGTTTACTAACGTACAGTATTATTTTACCTATTACGAGCGCGCCTTATACGATAAAGAGGCAATCATTGCTCGGAGTTTTGCCGTGTACCGCTGCGTAGACGCAAAAGCGGGGACGATTGCAGAGGACATTGTACCGCACGAATATTACTTGATGCGTAAAAGCGGCGTCGAGCATTGGAGTCACGAGAGTGATTATTTTGAACGTGACTGGTGGGGCAAGCAAAGGACCTTATACAACAAGGACAGTGTTATGAGAAATTCCGGATACGTCGTGCAGAACGGCCAGGAGCGGCTTGCGCTGTTGCTGGCGGATAGCTGGCTTAAATATAGCCAGCTTGACGCGTACATAAGGCTGACCAATGGCGGCGGTGACGCGCTCAGATATATAGATTTTTATCATAAGCACCCGCAGCTCGAATATCTTATGAAAATGGGCCTGTGGAACATTATCGATGAGGGCCTGCGCGAACAAAACTTTAGCAATTTGTTTAACTGGCGCGGCCAGACTCCGCAAAAGCTGCTTGGCGTACAGGTTAACAAAAACGATATACTGGCGTTATCGGCGCTGGCGACGGACATAAATACGCTCAAGCTGAGCCTGTATCTCAAGAAAAACACAAGGCTCAGCCTTGCGGAGCTCGCGTGCAAGCGCAAGGAGCTGGAAAGATTAAGCAACTATGATACCTGCGCACACTTTGAGTGCCTGAAAAAAGCAGGCATCAGCGTGGAGTCGGCCCTGAATTACATAAAAAAGCAGAACCAGGAGACGTCTCGCGGCTTGCACTACGTCCTGATAGATTGGTCGGATTATGTACGCGATTGTCAAAAGCTAGAGCTAGACATGACCGATACGGCCGTGGCCAAACCTCGTGACCTGCAGCGTGCGCACCAAAATGTCGTTGCACAGCTTAAAATCAAAGCGGATGAGCTGCTCAACAAGCAGATTGCTAAGCTGCGAAAAAAACGTGAGCGTTATAATTTTTCCGACGGCGGATTGATGGCTAAGGTGGCTGCCAGCGCGGAGAAGCTTATAGCTGAGGGCGACGCTTTGCATCACTGCGTTGGCACATATGCGGATAGGCATGCCAAAGGTAAATGCACCATTATCCTGATACGCAAGCAGTCTGAGCCAGACAAGCCGTATTACACAATGGAGCTGAGCCCCAGAGGCGTGATTGTGCAGGTGCGCGGAGACCATAACTGTGGCATGACAAAAGATGTTGAGGCCTTTATCAAAGCCTATAAAGAGTATTTAAGAAAACTTACCAAGAAGAGAGGAGCGAAAGCAGCATGAATGACCTGCAGGTGACTCGCACGCCGGAGATGGTGGCGGCGGAAATTAACCTTATTAAAGAACAGACGCGCAAACTGGTTCTGAGCAACAGCATCCTTATCGGCAAGAAGCTGAAAGAAGTTAAAGAGATGCTGGAGCCTGGCCAATTCGGCAAATGGCTTACTGAGGCGGTGGATTTTAGCCAAAGCACAGCCAACAACCTTATGCGTGTATATGATGAGTACGGCGCTGATCAGGGTGTATTATTTGGCAGCGCGGCGAAAAGCGACGTGGTAGAAAAGCTGACCTACACGCAGGCAGTATTGCTTTTAGGTGTGCCGGCAGAACAGCGTGAGGATTTTATCAAGGAAGCGCATGTTGAGGATATCAGCATACGTGAGCTGCAGGCGGAAATCAAAAAGCTGAAGATGGCCAAAGAAGCTGCTGAAGCTAAAGCTGAAGCTGACCATAAGCTGACCAGAAAGACCGAAGAGAAGCTGGCCAAGGTCAGCAGGCAGGCCGAAGAGCTCAGCATGCAGCTGGCTGGTGCCGCCGAAAGCAAGAAGATTGTCGAAGCAATGAGCAGCCAGCGTGATGTTCTGGTGGCAGAAGCCGAGGAGCTGCGCAAAAGCCTTTATAACAGAGAGCAGGAAACAGCTATCTTAGAAGAACGCATCAAAGAGCTGGAAGAACAGCTCAAACAGCCGGCAACAGTTGCTACAAAGACGGAGATTGTGGAAAAGGTCCCAGAGGCTGTGACGCAGGAGCTGGAAGAGCTTCGTAGTAAGCTGGCAGAAAGTGAAAATGATGCAGGCGCTCAGAAAGAGGCGCTGGAGCTTAAGGTGGAGATTTGGGCGGTGCTCAATGGCATCAATAAGCTGCTGGAGCATCTGGACAAAGTGCAGGATGGCAAGCGTGGCGCCGGCGTATGCAAAGCACTGGCCAGTGCCTTGGCGCAGAGCCAAAACCAGATTGCCAAGCGCTTGGCAAAATTTGAGCAGGAGGCGTAGTTATGGAGATTATACTTATTGATTTTGCAATCTGCTTAATCATTACAATCGCCGTAATGTGCATTGCAATGTGCTATGTTCATATTAAGCTCGGGAGGTATAAAGCATGAAACGTCAATGTTACGTATGCGGGCAAAAGAATGGCAGTTGCAATCGCTATATATTGAAGAATGGTCAAGACATAACAATTTGCCCGAGCTGCCTTGCATTTAGCAATGATGAAACTGCCAAAATAGCGCGTCAGGCGCATAAAGAAGGCTTATTAGTGAAAGGAGATATCAAGAGACAAAAATGAACGAGCAAACGAATGATTTAACTGACAGCTGCATTAATAAATTCCATGAACTGGCCAACCTTTTCAAGGCAAAGAACAAGCAATATGGTGATAAAGACCAGCTGGCGAATTTTCGCAACGGAGCTATGCTGCAATACGGCGATGATAGCTGGGAGCATATGTATGAGACAGCAAAAAGCTATTGCTTAAAGCATGTTGCCCATGTTTTCGGTTCTGGACAAACAATTAATGAAGAAAAAATTGCTGAAAGCCTTGGCGATATTGCCGTATATTGCATCATCATGAAGCACATGGTGGAGAGCAATAAGCAGGCTGCAAAAAAAACAAAGGAGAAAGACAATGAATAATAAGGAAGCATCTATCAATAAGGTAGACGAATTAGTCAATCGTGCACAGCTGGCTATCAATGACTGGCAGTGCAGCGGTGATGTGGATTGCCTGGAAAAAGCAGCAGCATATTTGCGTGCGGCGATGATGGAAGCGGAGGGAAAGAATGAATAGCATTATTAAATTTTTACCTACTGTTGACGCACCGGAAAGCACCAGACTGCCGCAGCGTAGCACTAAGTTTTCCGCAGGTTATGATTTTTATGCTCCGACCGACATTTTTATTCCGGCCGACAGCGAAAGCGTGCTGGTACCATTGAACGTCAAAGCTATTATGCCTGGTGATATGGTGCTGCTGCTGTTCATCCGCAGCAGTCTGGCAGTGAAATCAAACTTATCACTGGTTAACGGCGTAGGCGTTATTGATAGTGATTATGCAAACAATCCGGACAATGATGGTAATATAGGCGTCAAATTCAGAAACAGCGGTTGTGAAAATATTATCATTAGAGAAGGAGAACGCTGCATGCAGGGCGTTTTTGTACGTTATTTTGTAACCGAAGATGATAATGCAGACGGTGAACGTGTAGGCGGTTATGGTTCGACAGCCCGTTAACAGACAATAAAGCAAATATCTCTGTCGCAGAGCGCAGGCCGTAGAGCTGCTGCCTCGCTCATATTTAACTAGCGGATTATATACAAGCATTGCAAATGGCGCAGACAAAAAGAAGAAGTATATCGCACGTATGCGGCCTGCGCTCTGCGGCGGAAAAAGAAGGAGCATGTTACATGGATGACTTCACGATCAATTTTGCTATAACGTTCGTTGTGCTGTTAATTGGTCTGGCATTTATTGGAGGCAATGATGAGAAGTGAAAGAGCCTTCGGCGGAACGAAAGTATACGGGATTACAGTCGACTGTCCTTGTAAAGGCTGCGACCTGCGTGGCTGTGGTTGCGCCAGTATATGTGACGCATATAAAAAATATAAATTCATCCTAACCATTTTAAAGAAGAACCGCCAGGCAAAGGTGCGGGCGGCGTCCGAATGCCGGATAATGCGTGATGAACGCATTGCCGAATGGCGGCGGAACAGATGTTGGCCAAAAGGCTAGCGTAAATAATAGATGATAAAGAATATATGAAGGGAATACTGCGGGGCTGTTCTGCCTCGCAGGTTTCTTCATTATATAATAGAAGTTTTTTGAAGGTCCGCAGAGGCCTTTGAGGCTTGTATGTAAGTAATAACAAAGCGACCATAAAAAATATCAGGGGGATAAATCAATGGCAATGAGAATGGGCATAAGAGAAAAAACATATTACTGCCAGGGAACCAGTGAAAGCAAAAAGCCTGATTACATTGAAATTGATTTATTTCCTTTCGTGGATGTCAAATACAAACCTTGCAGAAGTGGCAGACAGAAGGCAACAACTCCGAAGCAGAAAAACCTTAACGATAAAAAGGCACGCAGATATTTTAGACTGCTGGCTAAAAGCAATTTTGGCAGCAAAGACATACACCTGACTTTAAGCTATGATAATGACAACCTGCCTGATACACCGGAACAGGGAGAGAAGAGGCTGCGTAATTATATGCGCAGATTGAAAAGATTATATAAAGCTAATGACAAGGAATTAAAATACATCTACGTTACCGAGGTTAGCAGCAAGGGAAGAGTGCATCATCATCTGCTGATTAATCGTGGCGTAGACCGTGATGCTATTGAAAAGGCATGGGGACATGGTTGGGCGAATAGTAAGCGTATTCAGGCAGAGCATGGAGGTATCGAAGCTCTGGTATGCTATCTGAGCAAAGATCCTAAAGGCCGCAAAAGATACACTTCATCCCGTAACCTTGTGAAGCCGTTGGAATCTGTAAGCGATACCAAAACAAGTCGTAAGCAATTCCAGCAGCTGACTCTTTGGCCGGAAGACTGTGAAGATATGCAAAAACACTTTGAACAAAAGCATCCTGACTATCGTATCATCAGCGTGGAGAAATATTATAATGCTGTAACCTGTGAATGGTATATCAGAGCGAAGATGGAGCTTAGGGATGACTATAAGCGCAAGAAGGGAGCAAAGCGACGGAATGAATAAATTGAATTTAATATTGACCATACCGCCTAGCGTCAATCATTGCTATAAAAACTTCAATGTGATGGGACGCAGGAACCGTGTGCTTACGCCATTGGCAAAAGCCTGGAAGGAAGAGGCGTATTATATAGCCAATGCCTTGGCACACCGGGAAGGCTGGCGCGTGCCTAAACCGGAAGAAAAGATTGTGCTGGAAGTAGTTGCCTTCTGGCCAGACGGCAGGCGGCGCGATATGAACAATACGCATAAGCTACTTTGCGATGCCTTAGAGGGTGCAGTGTATCTTGATGATAAGATGGTGCTCGTGCGTGATATGGATTTTTCCGTTGACAGGAAGCGGCCGAGGCTAGAGGTATGCGTATATGTGAAAGACGATTAAAATACAAAAATTAACCTCTAAGAATATAAAACCCTAGGAAAATACTCATAATAAAATTTTAAGTTTGCATACAGATTATCAAAACCGGCAGGAGGGCAGCGTATGAATAAAGAAGAACTAAAAGAAAAGCTGAAAGGCGCTATGTATACTCAGCGCACGTTGGAGGGAGCGCTGGATAAGCTGCAGGAGCTGCGTACCCTTGCGCAGAAGGTTACGCCTGCTTATAGCCAATCGCCTGGCGGCGGTAGTGGCAATGCCCAAAAGCTGGAAAATTCCGTAGCGAAAATAATTGAGCAGGAAAAGATTATTGCTGAGTGCTGCAATGAGCTGTGCGCCCAGCTGGCAGAAGTCCGGGCTTTAGTTACGCTGCTGCCGATGGGACCAATGCGACTTGTGATGCAGCGCAGGTATTTGAATTACCAGAAATGGGAACGTATAGCAGCAGAGCTTAACTATACATGGCAACATGTACATAAGCTTCATGCCAAAGGTTTAAACAGTATTCTTGAAAGATGCGATAGAATGCGAGGGTGAATCAGTGCTATAATGTATAATAGCGAAAGCGTGAGAGAAAAGAATAGCGAGAGCCGTTGGCCATTGGTCAGCGGCTTTTCTATTGTCCGCGTTTTGTGGACAGATGCCATAGGTTCTTCCAGGAAAATAAAAAGCCTGCGAGTCGGCGAACTCCCGGAAATTGTCTAGCTGTGAATTTAAAAAATCACATTTCCTTCCGCAGAGCAAAATTCGGACATGCCCTAAAGGCGCAAAATTTTTTCTTGACTTCCACTAATACGCAAAAATTTTTCGTCGACAATTTCATAGCCTGTTAGGAAAGCAAAAAGCGGAAATTTAGCCTGGACAGCATTTCCGCTTTTGCCATTCTCAATTTCCGCACCGCCTGGGCTGCAAAATAGCCTGAAGCGGTGCATTTTATTAGCGGATTTGTATTGCCTACAGTGGACAAACAGCAAAGGAGGTGATGTTCATGGCGAAAAAAATAGTACCAAGAGGCTCCGGCGCAGAGCTTGCACGCCTGCTGGGCATCACTGACAGACGTGTGCGCCAGCTGGCAGACGAAGAAATACTAACCCGAGAAGCGGAAGGCGATTACCTTCTTCCCGAGGTTATCGCTGAATATTATGCCTATAAATACAAAACTGATGAATCAGTTGACCTGATGAAAGAAAAAGCTCTGCATGAAAAGGCCAAAAGAGAGCTAGCGGAAATCCAGCTGGCTCAAAAGCGGCGCGAGATGCATGATGCTGCAGATGTAGAGGCTGTCCTTACGGAAATACTGGTCAACTTCCGCAATCAGATACGTGGTATTCCGTCGAAAATGGCACCGCTGCTTTTTGGAAAGAGCAAGCCTGAGATTGAAGAACTGCTGAGTATGGAGGTTGAAGGACGGTTGGAAGAAATCAGGGATTATACACCGAATATGTTTGATGCTGTTGATGAGAAGGAGGGCGATTAGCATGTGTGCTAAGAAAACGGTATTGCTTTTGCGCCGCATTTTCAACAATGGCCTTAAGCTGGCACCCAAAACTACTGTCAGCGAATGGGCAGATACCTACCGCATGCTGCCGCAGGAATCAGCAGAACCGGGCAGATGGCGCACCGACAGAGCACCATATCAGCGCAGCATCATGGATGCCTTCACAGATAAGGGCGTGCATCGTGTTGTTGTCAAGAGCTGCTCGCAGGTGGGAAAGTCAGATATCATGAACAATGTCATAGGACGCTTTGCGCAGCTTGACCCTTGCACCATGATGATGATTCAGCCTACGTTGAGCGACGGCGAGGATTTTTCCAAGAGCCGTATCACACCCATGATTGAAGCTACCAAAAGCCTGAAAAGCATTTTCCGCGAAAACAAAAGCCGCAATACCAGCAACACTATCATGAGCAAATATTTTACCGGTGGCAGGCTGATTATAGCAGGTGCGAACGCTCCGAGCGGACTTGCTTCCAAACCTATACGCATTCTGCTTTGCGACGAAGTGGACCGCTTCCCGGATAGCGCCGGCGTAGAAGGCGACCCGGTTGATTTAGCGGCGAAGAGAACCACCACCTACTTTAACAGGGTAATTGGTCTTTTCAGCACTCCGACAATAAAAGGCACTAGCCGTATTGATGACGAGTATATGACCGGTACGCAGGAGGAATGGCAGCATCAGTGCCCGAACTGTGGCGAATTCCACCTTCTTACACATCGGCAGATGCTTGCTGACTTCGACAGCAGCGAGGAACATAACAAAAAGCATGTTGTCGTCAGATCAGTAAAATGGATTTGCCCTGATTGTGGCTTTGAATTTAGCGAGAACGACATGCGCAACGCCGCACAGAAGTATGTAGCGCAAAACCCTGCAGCTTTTGCCACCGATACGCGCAGCTTCTTCGTGAATTGCTGGACAAGCCCCTGGATTAGCTGGAACGATGTCATGAAGGAATGGCTGGAGGCAGAAGGCGACCCGGAACGTGAGAAGGTAATATACAATACCCGCTTCGGGGAATCCTACGAGCGCAAAGGCAATTTCGAGAGTGAAGATATCTTCATTAAGCGGCGCGAGGATTATGGCGCTGAGCTGCCGCAAGGAGTTCTGCTGCTGACGGCGGCGGTGGATACGCAGGATAACCGCCTGGAATATGAGGTTGCAGGCTGGGGGCATGGTGAAGAACGCTGGGGCATACGCAAAGGTGTTATCCTGGGCGTTCCCGACACTCCCGAGGTATGGGAGCAATTAGACCGCATCCTGGACAAAACCTATAAATTTGCCAATGGGCGAGGGCTGAAAATTGCCAGAACCTTTATAGACTGCGGCGGTCACTATACTGATTACGTGTACGCCTACTGCTTTAAGAACCGTTTCCGTCAGCGCTTTGCTATCAAAGGCTCAAACATGGCCAACGAAGACCTTGTTGCCAAGATTGGCAAAAAGCAGATGCGCAACAGCTCCATTCCTTTGGTGTTCATCGGCACGGATACGGGCAAGCAGCAAATCATGGACCGTCTCAGCATTGAGGTCCAGGGAGCCAAATACATGCATTTTCCGCTAGACGATAAGCGTCGGATGAAAAAATTCGTTGAAGCGCTGCAAGGTCTGGTAAAAACTGACGCTAAGAGCCTGAGCAGTGATGCTGTCATAGAATCTTATGCCAATCGTGGCTATGATCGCATTTATTTTCGCGGTCTGATTTCCGAAGAGCTGGTGCCGCGTAAGAAAAACGGCGTAGTCGTTTTTCAGTGGACGAACATAGCCAAGGATAAGCGCAATGAGCCGCTGGACCTTGCTGTGTATAATCTTGCCTGCATGCGCAGTATTGCACCTAACTTTGAAAAGCTGGATGCTATGCTGGCGCAGGGCAGCAATGGCGAGGCAGGCGGGGCGACGGCTCCTGCACCTGCTGCCAAGCCACAGAAACGCTATGGCTGCATTAAACGAGGAAGGAGAACAGAATGAGCAATGCATTGAACGAACGCTATCGCCAGTACCTGAAGGCGGAGCAGGCTATTCTGGCCACCGGTCAGAGCTACCGCATTGGCAATAGGCTGCTGACGCGCGCTGACCTTAGCGCCATTCAGGCTGAAATAAATCGCCTGCGAGCCATGGGCGCTACTGAAGAAGATAATGCGCCTGCATCTGAGGGATATAGGCGTGCAAAAAGAGTGCTTTTCCGTGACTAGCGCTTAAATCAAACAGGAGGCTACGAAATGAGTAAGAAACGAACACCCTACAATCGTAAGGCCAGACATCCTACTGGCCAAACCTTAACACAGGAGCGGCCCACTGGCATCATCCTCAGGCCTGTATTAAACACAGGCTACAGCAACGGTGGTGCCAGTGCCGAAAAACAAGCTATGCGTGGTTATTGGCCGATAAGGTCCAGCCCTAAAAGTGATGTTGACGTAAATCTGAACATCCTGCGCAACCGCAGTGCTGATATGGCCATCAACAGTCCCGTTGGCGCTGCTGCCATCAATCGCTACAGGACGCATGTTGTTGGCGCTGGCCTTGTGCCTTCACCTTGTCCGGATTATCGTTTGTTAGGCATGAGCCCGGAGGAAGCTGCTGAATGGCGCAGGCACACTAAGGCAGAGTTTAATCTGTGGGCGCAGAGCGTAGAGTGTGACCTGTATCGCAAGCATAACTTTTACGATATGCAGGATATTGCTTTTATATCGTCTATTGTGGACGGAGATGCCTGGGCGGCGATTAAATATCGTAAGGCCTTAGGCGATAATCCTTATACAACCAAGATACAGCTTTTTGAAGCAAGCCGTGTCTGCAATCCTAATACCTATAGTCTTATTGGTGCGCTTAATGAGGTGGAGGTTCGTAATCCCAAGAATGGCAACAGGATTATTAACGGTGTTGAAATCAATACGGATGGTGCCGTTGTAGCCTATTGGGTTGCTGACCGGGTGCCTTATGACCCGACGGAAAACAGGAATATAAAATGGGTGCGCGTAGAAGCCTTCGGGCGCAAAACAGGTGCGCCGAACATCCTGCAAATCAGCCATGAGGAAAGGCCGGAGCAGTACCGCGGTGTGCCGATTCTGGCACCGGCCATTGAAGAATTGAAGCAGATGCACCGTTATAGCACAGCGGAGCTTACTGCTGCAATCATCAAAAGCTATTTCACTTTGTTCTTCAAAACGAAGGACGCAGGCGAAGGCCTTCCAAACGCTTTGCCGGAGGCCTTTGGCGAGAATGAAAAGGTTGCTTTTGACCAATATACCTTTGAGTTGGGTGCCGGCACGATGAACGAGCTGCCTCCTGGCTATGAAGTACAGACTGTGGATGCAAATCGCAGCTTGTCCACCTTTGAGGCCTTCGTCAATGCGCTGATTGCTCAGGTGGGCGCGGCGCTGGAGATTCCTTCAGAAGTGCTTTTGTCGCGTTTCCAAAGCTCGTACAGTGCTGCACGCGGTGCCTTGCTGCAGTTTCAGGCGGTTGCCAAGAAGCGGCGCATTTGGTTCGCAAGGGATTTTTGCCAGCCGGTGTATGAACGCTGGCTGGCTGAGGCGGTAGCTATTGGACGCATTCAAGCGCCTGGCTATTTTAGTGACCCGCTGCTGCGTAAGGCGTGGAGCCGCGCGTCCTGGTACGGTCCGACTATGGGCATGCTTGACCCGGTGAAAGAGGTTCAGGCTGCCAAGCTGCGTGTTGATTACGGCTTCAGTACCGGTGAACAGGAATCTGCCGAAATCACCGGCACGGAATACGAGGAAAACATTGCGCAGCTGCAAGCTGAACATAAGCATTGGCAAGGCAATGGCCTCAATTATCCGCTTCATCAGAATGTAAAGACTGAGGAGGGAGGTGAAAACGATGGTGAAAAATAAACCATTTTGGGAGATTATCAACAAAGCATCCGAAAACACTGCTGAAATCCGTATTTATGGCGATATCGTCAGCGAAAAGCCTTGGTATGACAGCAGTGGCGATGTTTGCCCTATAGGCTTTGCTGATGCATTGGCTAAGCTGGAAGGCAAGCCTGTTTGTATCCGCATCAATAGCAATGGCGGCAATGTTTTCGCTGCACACGCCATTGCCAACCAGATTAAATCTTACTCAGGTGATACCACTGTAATGATTGACGGCTTGGCGGCCAGTGCTGCGACAATCATTGCTATGGCCGGCAAAAAAATCCTTATGCCGGTCAATGCTATGATGATGATTCATGACCCTATGGTCTGCCTGGCAGAGCCTGCCAACGCTGAACAGCTGGGCAAGCTTATTGAAATGCTTAAGCCTGTCAAGGCTAGTATTGTGGCAGCTTATAAGGAGCGCTGTAAGCTCAGCGAAAAAGAATTGGAGACCATGATGAAAAACAGCACCTGGCTTACTGCTGAAGAATGCCTTGCCAATGGCTTCTGTGACCAGATTCAAGGTAAGGTTGAACCTGTTCTTGACGGCAATGTGTTTGTGGTCAACCATGTACGGCATCAGCTGAGTCAGGGAGATGCTGACATAATTAAAAACAAAATCCGCAAAAAGGAGGACAAAACGATGAATGAAAATCTTATGAATGCCGTAAACACTATTTTGAGTGCTATCGGTGTCAGAGCAGGTGAACAGACCAACAGTGCTGCTCCTGCGAACCAAACCACCGCTCCGGCTAATGAGGAGCAAATCCGCAATGAGGAAAGAAGCCGTTTGGCTACGCTCAATGCTTTGGATGATGGCAGTGCTGGTGTGAAGGCTGTAATCAATATGGCCATCAAAGACGGCAAGACTGCTGATGAAATCAAAGAAACCATTGATGCTATTAAGGGTACTCAGCCTGCAGCTCAGACTTCTGCAGCTCAAAGCTTTATGAATGATTTGATTGACGACCAGATGAAATCTGGCTCCGGTAATGTAACCGGTCAGCCTGCTAATGGCCTGACTGAAGCAGAGGAAGATGCCCTGCGCACCGAAAACATGGCTAAAACTCTGCAGAATATGTATGGAGGTAATAAATAATGGCATATGTAACCAGTGAAAAAAGCAATGTGGACCAGCTTATTGGCGGCACCGCTGTGGCTGCTCTTACCAAAAACATTACCCTTAAAGGCCTGGACGCCGAAAAGACGCTTAAAAGAGGCGCTGTACTGGCTGTTAGTGAAGGAAAATACCAAATTGTTGATGCTGTATCCGCAACTCCGGCGCTGAAGGTTGCAAACGCTGTACTGGCCGAAGATGTTGTTGTTGGCACCGGCGATGTAGTTGCTACTGTTTATATTCGCGGCATTTTCAATGCAGAGGAAATGTCTGTTGGCGCTGAATCTGATTCTGTGCAGGCACACGAGGAAGAGCTGCGTGCTGTTGGCATCTACCTGACTCATCTGCAATAAGGAGGAATAAACTATGGCATTTGATATCAATTCTACCCGTTCTTTGCTGGGCGTAATCAATCGTGCATATCCGCCCAATCCTTTGTTAGTAAACACCTTTTTCCCGAACGCAATTACCTATAGCTCCGAATATCTGGACGTGGATTTCAAAAAAGGCGGTCGCTCCATGGCACCCTTTGTTGTTCCGGGTTCTCAAGGTGTTAATATGCAGCGTGATGGCTTTGAAACCAAATCCTACAAGGCTCCGCTGATGAAGCCTAAGTGCGTACTGACTGCTGAGCAACTGCAAAAGCGCCTGGCAGGTGAAAGCGTGTACAGCGGTCGCACTCCCCAACAGCGAGCTGAAGAATATCGCGCTGAGGATATCAAGGAATTGACTGATATGTGCACCCGCACCGAGGAATATATGGCTGCAAAACTGCTGATTGATGGCAGCTACACCATTAATGGTTATGCTGATGATGGCAAAACCCAAAAGATTGACACCATCTCTTTTAACTTTACTCAAAAGCAAACCTTGTCCGGTACTGATACCTGGGATAATGATACCTCTGATGCTTACGGAAACCTGCAGGAGGCTTCCAAAACCATCCGCCGTAATGCTGGCCTGACTCCGACTATCATGATGTGCTCCGAGGCTACCAGCAACCTGCTGTTGAACAACAAGAGCATTTATGACAAGCTGCTGATTCCGTCCCGCGATAATGCGGCGCTGATGTCCTTCGCACCTAAGATTCAAAGCCCTGAGGTTATGCGCTTCGGCCTGCTGGGTGCCCTAGGCCTGGAGATGTACACCTATGAGGGTGGTTACATCAACAACGAAGGTGTATTTACTCCGTACCTGCCTGATGATTACGTTATTATTGGCGTTGCTGGTCGTGGCAAGCGCTTGTATGGCGCCGTTACTCAGATGGAGGAAGATAAGCAGTTCCACACCTACGAAGGCCGCTATGTGCCTAAGGTTACTATGAACATCGAGAATGACTACTGCTCTATTGCTATGCAGAGCCGTTGCCTTGTTGTTCCTGAATCTGTGGATGACTGGTATGTTATCAAGGTTAAATAAGGAGGCAGCTTATGTATATCCTCGTTAAGAAATTCTCTCTGCGTCATAATAACGTAGTTTATGCAGCGGGCAGTGTTGTTGAGCTGCCTGACGACGTTGCTCAAAAGCTGTATGATGATGCTCCAGAAGAGTTTGAAATTATTGGCGAGCCTGAGGCAGAAACTACTGCTCCGGAAGATGTTGCAATCATTAGCAAAACTGAGGTTGAAAAGCCTGCTTCTGGCAAAAAGCAGCCTGCTTCTAAATCTATCTCTAAAGAGCCTGCGTGTGATGATGAAGCCGAACTGCCGGCGGTTGATGAAGCCGCTACCGTACAATGAAAGCGCTGAGCTTTAAAGAGCAGATAGCCGCAGACAATGCGGCTGTCTTTCTCAATGAGATGGAGTTCGCGGAGCTGCATGATTTGAACGGTACGGAATGCAAGGCGATTGTGCAGGATATCTCCGTGGCGCAGTCGCTTTCTATCCAAGCCGGTAAGGATGACTATTATCCCGGTCTTTATGGCAGCCAGCTGCAGGTTAACTGCCTGAAGGCTGATTTACCGGAGGTGCCGGTGTATGGCATGCGTTTTTACCTGGACGAAAAAATGTATGAGGTTGAAAGCGTGAGTGATGATATGGGACTTTTAACCATTCAGTTGGTGGCGAATGACCGATGATTAGTATTGATGCTAAAAACATGGAATATGCACAGCAGATGTTGGGCAAAGCACCTAAAGAGATTAACCTTGCAGCCGTAAACGCTATCAATCGTACAATTACAAAGATAAAAACGCAAACTTCTAAATCCATCCGTAAAAACTATCTGGTAAGTGCTAAGAATGTTAAAGGGACGCTGAACATTAAGCGTGCATCACGCTCTAAATTGTGTGGCGTTCTTGCTTCACAAGGCAGTCCCTTGCTTTTGACAGCGTTCCGGGTACGTAACCATAAACGTGCTCCGGTTAAAGTGCAAATACGAAAGCAAGGTGGCGCTAAGTCAGTACCAGGATTATTCCTTGGAGTATCTCGTAATGGTTATAAAGGTGCAATGCAACGTAAAAAACGCAAAGCACGCTATCCCTTGCGCATTCCTTATGGTCCTAGCGTACCGCAGATGTTTGGAGCTGAAAATGTTATTGGCGAGCTTACTCCATTGGCAGAAGCTACGCTGAATGAACGTTTCCTGCATGAGGTAGAATATCGTTTCCAAAAAATGAAGTAAGGAGCTTTTATGACTACAGTTGAATTGATGGATAATCTGGCTGATTATTTACGGTCTGTTATCGTTGATTACAGTACACAGCAGCCATCCGGCAAGCGCAGTATTAAGGTGTATGCAGGCTTTCCGCCGGCACGCATGAATGCTGATGAACAGGCATCGTTTATTTATGCTCTTGTTACCGCTGCGCAGGATACTGCGGATGGCGATATGAGTACAGCAACGGTAGAAATTGGCTTTAGTATTTACGATGACAGTGAATATGATGATTGGCGCAGCCTCTATAACATCATGGAGCATGTGCGCCAGCATCTTTTAAAACATCGTTTTATAGCTGACAGACATCGTCTGCTGTTTCCTGTGAAAATTGAAGTGCCGGAAGCACAGCCTGCTCCGCAGTGGCAGGGTAAAATTACTGCAATTTATACTATTGGTCAACCTTATGAGGAGGACATATATTATGGCGAAAAATAAGAAAACAGATAAGCTGATTTATATCGGCCCCAACCTGAGCCGCGGAAGATTACTGCAGTATCAGGTATTCATTGGCGGTCTGCCTGAGCATTTAGATGCAGAATTCGATGAATTCCCTCAATTGGAGAAGCTGTTTGTTTCAGTAGAACAGCTTAACAGAGCGCTTGAGGAAGTTCAACAAACAGGTACTCCGCTGAATAAGTATTATAAACAAGCATTGGAGGTATAAAACATGGCATATAAACATGGTGTGTATACCAGTGAGGTTCCGACTAGCGTTGTGCCTGCTGTAAACACTACTGCCGGTCTGCCGGTTGTATTCGGTACCGCTCCGGTACATTTGGCGAGTGAGCGCGCTCAGAGCAACAAACCCATTTTGTGCTACAGTTACGCTGAGGCAGTACAACAGTTGGGCTACAGTAAAGATTGGGCTAAATACACTCTCTGCGAGGTAATGTATAGCCAGTTCGCATTGTATAATCGCGGTCCAGTGGTTTTTGTAAACGTATTGGATCCCAAAACTCATAAGAAGAGTACTAGCTCCAAAAATGTTACAGTGACAAACAAAGTTGCAAAAGTAGATGCTCCGGTTCTGCTTGACACTTTGCAGATTAAAGCATCTACGGCCGGTTCTGCATTGATTGACGGCAGCGACTATGAAGCTGCTTATGATGACGATGGCGTATTGGTCATTACGTTGCTTGATGATGGCACTGCAACTGCTGCAAGTAATTTAACACTTACTTATGATGAGATTGATGCTGCAGCAGTAGATGCAGATGATATCATTGGCGGCATCAATGTGAGCGATGGTTCTGTCAAAGGTTTGGAATGTCTTAACAAAGTATTCCCGATTACCGGCCTTGTGCCCGGCATTGTATTGGCTCCCGGCTGGAGTGAAACTCCGACAGTAGCTGCCGTGATGAAAGCCAAAGCTGGCAATATCAACAGCCATTTCAAGGCGATTACGCTTAATGACGTACCGACCGACGCAGTAAAAAAATATACTGATGTCAAGGCGTGGATGAACCAGAACAGTTACAATGACGCTTCTCAAGTGGTATGCTGGCCTATGGTTAAGATGGGCGATGATGTTTATCACATGTCTACCCATGTTCTTGGCGTTATCTCAACTGTTGACAGTAATAACGATGATATTCCTTACGAAAGCCCGTCTAATAAAAGCATGCAGATTAACGGCTGTTGCTTGAAAGATGGTACTGAGGTAGTATTGGGCCCTGATGAAGCCGGGTATCTCAACGGCCAGGGCGTTGTTACCGCGCTTAATTTTATCGGAGGCTGGAAATGTTGGGGCAATCGCACCGCCTGCTATCCGTCTAACACCGACCCTAAAGATGCCTTTATCTGTATTCGCAGAATGTTTAACTGGCATGCGCAGACTTTCATTCAAACTTATTGGGCGAAGGTAGATAAGCCGATTAACAAACGCCTGATTCAAACAGTTCTGGACAGTGAAAATATGCGTTTAAACGGCCTTACCGGACAAGGTGTCATTTTGGGCGGCCGTGTTGAATTTCGTGATGATGAAAATCCCGTTACCAATCTTATGGACGGCATCATTAAATTCCACACCTATCTTACGCCGCCTGCCCCGGCGCGTGAAATTGAAAACGTGCTCGAATATGATCCTGCGTATTTTGAAACGCTGTTCAGTTAATTAGGGAGGCGAGATAGATGGCAAATGTACCTGAGAAACTGATTAACTTTAAAGTTTACCAAGATGGTAACGATTTGGTGGGTATTGCTGATGTGCAACTTCCGTCTTTAGATGCTATGACCGAAACCGTTAAAGGTGCAGGTATTGCAGGCGAGTTTGACAGCCCGGTGCTGGGGCACTTTGGCAGCATGGAAACAGTGCTGAACTGGCGCACATTGGAGAAGCGTAACATCATGCTGGCAATGCAGACAGGCGTCAATCTTGACCTGCGTGGCGCACAGCAGATTTATGACAGTGCCAGCGGTAAATACAAGGTTGGTAACGTAAAATGCGTTGTGCGCGGTGTGCCGAAGAAAACGGAGCTGGGCAAGCTGGATGTTGGCGCAACTACCGGCACTGTGAACACCATTGAAACAGCTTACCTAAAAGTTACCATTGATGGTGAAACTGTTCTGGAGCTGGATAAGTTCAACTACATCTGTAACATTGGTGGCGTTGATTATATGGCTGACGTTCGCGAAGCCTTAGGCATGGTGTAAAACAAAAAAGCCTCCAGCTGCATGCTGGGGGCTGAATTATAAAAGTTTGGAGGAATGAAAGATGCAAGTAGTTAAATTGAATAATCCTATTATGGTTAATGGCGAAGAAGTTAAGGAAGTTAAATTAGATTTTGAAGCTATCCGCGGTAAAGATTTAATTGCAGCAGAAAAGGAAGTGCGCAAAATGGGCGACACAACTCCGTCTGTGTTTCTGTCCATGGATTTTCAGGCTTTGGTAGCGGCCAAACTGATTGGCGTACCTGTAGAGGATGTTTTGGACATGCCTTCGACTGATTTTAAGAATCTGGTGCTGCCTGTGGCAAATTTTTTGCTGGGCTAGGAGTTGAAAACTCTAAGCCCATAAAAGAGTTAGCCGTAAGCTTAGCAATGGCAACATTTACGTCTGTCGAATTTTATTTAAACCTAGGCCTATTTGAAGCATTGGAGATTGCGACAATGGTAAATAAAAAGTCCGCTCAGGCGTGAGCGGACAAAAAAACAGTTCTAATATCAATCATGGCAATCACCATCCTGTTTATCAACTCTGCGATAATATGTAGACGTTGAGCCATCTGGGTTGATTCGGGTGAATTTTTTTAATTTAGGAATGCTTTTCTTGTAATTAATATGCATTTCTATCATTGCATGTATTGCAGCGAAAATCAGAAATAATATTCCTGAGACTATACCGAAGAAATAAATCATAAAAATCACCTCTAAATATATTATATACTTCTTACGAAAGGGGTTCAAGGCTGATGAAAGAATTTACATTTGGCTTTAAATTAGCCGCAGTATTGAGCAACAGTTTTTCTACATCGTTTCAGCAGGCTCAAAGAAATATATCTAATACAAAACAAGAATTAAAGAATTATCAAGCAGCTTGGAAGGGTGTATACAAAGCTCAAAAACAAGGTATACTTTCAGCAGAATCGGCTGCCAATGCATATGAAAGATTATTGGGCAAGTTTCAAAAACTTCCAGCATTACAAGAAAAATATGCTAAGTTGGCAACCAGTTCCATTCAATCTTGGGCACATTTTGATTTAGCTAAAATATGGATAAATTCGTTAGTTCAAATATCAGATAAAGCAATAGCCTTTGAAAGTTCTATGGCTGACGTAAAAAAGGTTGTTGATTTTAAAACTCCGCAACAGTTCAAACAAATGAGTAAAGATGTGTTGGAACTATCAACAAGAATTCCAATGGCTGTTGATGGACTTGCTAATATAGTTGCAGCTGGTGGACAGGCAGGAATAGCTCAAGAAGACTTATTAAAGTTTGCTGAAGCTGCTGCTAAAATGGGCGTAGCCTTTGATATTACTGCTGAGCAGGCCGGTGATATGATGGCCAAATGGCGTACAGCTTTTAAAATGAATCAGGACGAGGTTATTACTCTGGCTGATAAGATTAACTATTTAGGTAATACGACAGCTGCGTCTGCTCCATTAATATCTGATGTAGTTACTCGTATTGGTCCATTAGGAAGTATTGGTGGTGTAGCATCAAGCGAAATAGCTGCTTTAGGTGCAAGTATGGTTGGCTCAGGTATCCAAAGCGAGGTTGCTGCAACTGGTATTAAGAATTTGATTTTAGCTATGGTTAGTGGAGAAAGCGCTACCAAGTCGCAAGCTGAAGCTTTTGCACAAATTGGATTAAATGCTACTGATATGGCCTCCGCTATGCAAAATGATGCTAAAGGGGCAATATTAACTGTATTAAAGGCTATCGAGCAATTAGCACCAGAAAAAAGAACGGCAGTAATGGCTGACCTGTTTGGTAAGGAAAGTCTTAGTGCAATTGGACCTTTGCTTTCAAACCTTAGTGGGCTAGAGTCTAATTTTGCTAAAGTAGGCGACAGTTCAAAGTATGCTGATAGTATGGAACAAGAGTTTTCTGCAAGAAGCCAAACTACTGCAAATAGTATGCAACTTATGAAAAATCGTATAGATAAAGCGCAAATCCAAATGACGTCAGGTTTATTACCGGTGATAGCTATGGGAAGTGAATATTTAGGTAAATTTGCGACAACTATAGGAGATGTTACTGAAAAATATCCTGGATTAACAGGAGGGGTTATAGCTTTAGGCTTAGGATTGGGTGGAATGTACATTACAGTTAGCCTTGCTACTGCTGCTTTTAATACGGCTAAAGCTGCTATTGCTGGGTATGAACTAATTACTAAATCAGCGAAAAATTCTACTATTCTTTATAATATACATGCAAAAGCTATGGCGTTTTCTACCAAGTTGGCTGCTGGTGCTCAATGGCTTTTGAATGCATCTCTATGGGGTTGTCCAATTCTAGTAATAGCTGGAGCTTTTGCAGCGGCAGGATATATTATTTACAAAGATTGGGATAAAATAAAACAGTTTTTTGTCAACCTTTGGGACAGTCCGACAGCTAGAACGATTATGTTTATTACAGGTCCAATCGGCTGGGCGATTGCTGCTGGAACTGCGCTTATTGCCAACTGGGACATCGTCAAGCAGTGGTTTATAACATTGTGGGACAATCCTTCTTTAGCAATACAGCAGTTTGTTAATGGTATAAAAGACAAGTTTTCTGATGCATTCTCTTGGGTACAGGAAAAATGGCAGGCCATCAGCGATTTTATCTCTAAGCCAATCTTCGGCAAGGTCAATATAACTGCACAAGGAAGCAGTGGCAGTGACGTTGCACACAACGCTTCCGGCGGCATCTATGGCAAGGGCGCCTTTCTGACAACCTTTGCTGAGGACAGTGGCGAGTCCGCTATCCCACATACTCCTAATGCGCGGAACATCGGTCTGCTGGCGGAAACAAACCGCATTATGGGCAATCCGTTGGGCGGTGGTGCCAATATTACTGCTACGTTTGCACCAAACATTACAATTCAAGGCGGTGGCGACGAAGGTAAAATCCGCGAGGTGTTGGAGTTGGAGATGGCAAAGTTTAAGAAGATGCTGCAGGACTTGCAGAACCAACAGAGGAGGGTAAGCTATGCGTAAGACTTACACAACTACTCAGGGCGACATGTGGGACTTGATTGCCAAGCGCTTGTATAATGACGAAGCATCGCTAAACGTCCTGCTGGAAGCAAATCAGCAATACGCTGACATTGTTGTTTTTCCGGCAGGAATTGTGTTGGAAGTGCCGGAGTATACTGCACCGGTAACATCGATGCTGCCACCATGGAGGCGTTAAAATGTTTAAGATGAATGCAAGGCGATGCCTGGTAATCATTAAATACAATGACAAGGATATTAGCGCAGACCTGCAGCAATATCTGAAGAATGTAAGCTACACTGATAACATGTCTGGTGAAGCAGATGATCTGCAGCTTACACTGGAGGATAAAGCTGGGCTATGGCAATCAGCATGGATGCCGGAAAAGGGTGCAACACTGGACGTTAGCGTAAAGCTGATTAACTGGCAGAGCATCGGTGAGCAGGTTGTACGTTTTGGTTTGTTTGAGATTGATGAAATCACCAGCAGCGGAATGCCTAGCGAGGTGCAAATCAAAGCGGTGAGCGTGCCGGACAACAACAATCTGCGCGGCGCCGAGCGTACACGTAGCTGGGAGAAGGCAGAGCTGAAACGCATTGCTAATGATATTGCGACGGAGGCGGGCTTGACGCTGTATTACGATGTTAAAGAGTATAATCCTGTTATAGATAGGGCAGAGCAGACGGAACAGTCTGACCTGTCCTTTTTATATAAGCTGTGTGCTGATCATGGTCTGGCTCTCAAAATCTGCGATAAGCAAGTGGTAATTTTTGATGAGGCAGATTATGAAGCGGCCGAGGCTGTGGCGCTGGTGCCGAAGCCAAAAGGCAGTTATTCTGCCGGTAGTCTTAAAGTGCTGGATATGCTGAAAAGCTACAGCCTGCGCAGCAAGGTGCGTGATGTGTATAAGTCCTGCCATGTTAAGTACCAGGACAGCAGCACTAAACAAAAAATTGAGGCGACATTTACTGCTCCTGATAAAAAGATAGGCAAAACGCTGGAAGTCAATGAGCAGGTCGCGAGCATTGCTGATGCAGAGCGTCTTGCAAAGAAGAAGCTTCGGGAAAAGAACAGCGATGAGGTTACCGGAAGCTTCAGTTTTTTAGGTAATCCGGAGCTGGCAGCTGCTGTGAATATCCAGCTTAGCGGTTTTGGTGCTTTCGATGGCAAGTATATTATTACTAAGGCACAGCATGATATTAGCAGCGGTTATACAACAAGTATTGATGTGAGGAGATGTTTGGATGGATATTAACCAGATAAAAAACCTGATTCGCATTGGTACAGTATCGGCGGTCAATGGCGAATCGTGCAGCGCTCGCGTGGCATTTGAGGATAAGGACAATATGGTGAGCGCTGAACTACCGATTATAACTATAGGCAGCAAGCAGACGAAAGCCTATTGGCTGCCTGAGGTTGGTACCCAGGTGCTGTGTATCTTTCAGCTAAACGCGAGCGGCAGCGGCATTAGCAAAGGCTTTGTTATAGGAGCTTTTTATAGCACGCAGGATGCTCCGGTGGAGAGTGATGCGAACGCGCGCAGCATTACGTTTGCCGATGGTAGCTTTATCAGGTACGAAAGTGGAAACATTGAGATTAATGCTACGGGGAACGTAATTATCAAAGGTGCTAACATTTTGCTGAACTGAAGGAGGTGATTAACATGCCAAAAGCAACACGCTTAGGCGATAATGACACTGGCCACGATGCCTGCGCACCTACAGCGCTTGTTACAGCAAGTACTGATGTTATCATCAACGGCAAAGGAGCTGGCCGTGTGGGCGACAGTTATGCGCCTCATGGGTGTGTAGCGCATCCGACGCATAGCGGTGTAATTGCCAGCGGAAGCGCCAGTGTTTATATCAATGGCAAGGCTGCTGGCAGAATAGGGGACAGCGTAAGCTGTGGTGGTAGTGTGGCGGCGGGGAGCAGTAATGTAATGATTGGAGGTTGATATTATGCTTGTAGGTTTCATGGCTGACATTCCATTTATAGTATCCAGCCGCTTTATCCGTACATTCGATGATTATGGTCGTGGCAGCGCAGGGCGCTGGGCTCAGCATGATATTATCGGCGATAAGCCGGTACTTGAGTTTATCGGCCCGGACATAGAGAAGATTAGCTTTTCTATGCAGCTGCGTGCTGATCAGGGCATAAACCCGGCTAAGGAGCTTGAGAAACTGCGGAAGATACGCGACACAGGTAAATATTTTCCCTTGGTTATCGGTGGTAAATTAATTACAGATAACATGTGGGTTATCGAAAGCCTAGATGAAAACGTTTCCTTCTGGGGCAAGTTTGGCAGCATTATGAGTGCTAAAGTAAGCGTAACTCTGAAAGAATATGCAGGAGGGCTGAAAGTATTATGATTTATGATGTTTTAGCTCAGCCAATGCAAGGTATTGATTTTACACCAGCATCAGAAGTTGCGGAAATCCTGCAAAATCTGCGTACAATCATTACCACTACAAAATATTCTTTGCCGCTTGACCGTGATTTTGGCATTGATGCTGATATGCTCGACCTGCCAATCAACGTAGCGCAGGCAAAGCTGCAGTCTGAGATGATTACGGCCATTAAAAAATATGAGCCGCGTGTGGAGATAACATCAATCAGTTTTATTGGCACGGAAGACGGCGTGCTGACCCCGAAAGTGCAGGTGAAGATAAAAGATGACAATGAGTAAATTAGATAACCTGGCCGATATTGTGTTTGTTGATACTGATGCCGATGAGGTTGAAAGCTATGTGATAGGCAGATACGAGTCTATTACTGGCAGGACGTTGGCCAAAGGCGACCCGGTAAGGTTGTTTCTGCTGACGATCGCGGCGCTCATCGTGCTGCTGCTCAATAAAATAAATGAGACCGGCAAACAGAACCTGCTCAGATACGCTACCGGTGACAACCTGGACCATCTGGGCGCGCTGGTAGGCGTTGAGCGCATCCCGGCAAAGGCTGCTGTGACTACAATGCGCATTAAGCTGTCCGCCAAGCTGCAGACGGCAACAATCATCCCCGCAGGTACACGTTTTACGGCAGGCGATAATGTGTTTTTTGCACTAGATGCCCCGCTGGTTATTGATGCGGGCGCAACCAGTGCTGACGGCAGCGCCACCTGCCTGACAAAAGGCGAGCTGGGTAACGGCTATGTAGCCGGCCAGCTCAAGACGTTGGTCGACCCGGTGCCTTATGTGGACAGCGTGGCAAACATCACCACGTCTGAGGGCGGCGCTGAGGTACAGTCTGACGACAGCTATCGTGAGGATATCCGTCTTGCGCCGGAAAACTTTAGCACGGCCGGCCCCGAGGGCGCTTATATCTACCATGCCAAAAGGGCATCAACAAAAATTGCTGACGTTACGGTATGGTCGCCGGAAGCGGGCAAGGTAGAGGTAAGGCCGCTGCTGGCTGGCGGAGAGTTGCCCGGCGATGAGATGCTGCAGCAGGTCAAGACAACGCTTGATGATAAAAAGGTAAGGCCGCTGACGGATAACATCAGCGTACTGGCTCCGGAACAGGTAACTTATAACCTCAGCCTGACATATTACATCGCCAGTGACAACAAGGCACAGGCGACAGCTATCCAAAATGCTGTCAATGCGGCTGTTGACGATTACGTCCTGTGGCAAAAGTCAAAGCTGGGACGTGATATCAATCCGTCTGAGCTTATCGTGAGAGTGATGGCCGCAGGCGCAAAACGTGTTGCCGTGACGGCTCCGGTGTTTACTGCGACAACTGATACACAGGTGGCTGTATGCGGCACAAAGACAGTGACGCTGGGAGGGATAGAGGATGCTTGAGCTTAAGGACAATGCCCTGCAGCGCATCCTGCCAAGATCCATCAGCGGCGATGCAACAGTAAAGGACATCGTGCAGGCCATCTCCGGCAGGCTGGCGCAGTTGGGTGAGCAGGCTGAGCTTGTCTTAATCCTGCCGCGTCTCAAAAAGCTGCCCGAAGAAATCGTCGACGAGCTGGCGTGGCAATATCACGTGGATTTTTATGACGTTGCAGCCGACATCGCGAAGAAGCAGGAGCTTGTACGCAAGGCCATTGCCCGCCACCGTTATAAAGGCACTCCCGCAGCGGTCGAAGAAGTCTGTTCAGCAGCTTTTGATACCGCCGAGGTGCTGGAATGGTATGAATATGGCGGCAAGCCATATCATTTCAAGGTGCGCATGGTGCAGGAATCCATCCCGGACGAAGCGGTTATGGCTGAGATGGTCAAAGCTATCAACAGCGCCAAGAATATCCGGAGTTGGCTGGATAGCATGACTTTCTACTATCGTCCGGAAGGCAAGATTTATACGGCTGGCGTGCTTTGCCAGCATAAAAAATTATTTTTCAGGATATGAAGGAGGTGAGCGGATATGTTGTGCATAGAATATGACGGCCCGCACAAAAACAGGATAACGCTGACGCGCGGCGACAGCGCCACGCTGAAGCTCAAGCTGTATGATGCGCAGAACAAGCCTGTACTGCTGACTGAGGCTGACAGAGCTGTGCTGACGGTCAAACAGGATATCGACAGTACCGCTGCCGTGCTGCAGCTGGAGGCAAAGGAAAAACAGTTTGATTTTGCTCCGGCCGATACAGCTGACCTTGCCTGCGGCCAATACTGTTACGATGTGCAGGTAACCTTATCTGATACGGACGTGTATACGGTAATCCCTCCCTCCGATTTTATCCTGGCTAAAGGGGTGACCTGATATGCGTGACGGCGAGTTAAAAGGCCTGATCGTCCATAAAGCCGGCCTTTTCGGGCGCTTTGAAAAAACGAAGGATATCCGCGGCTATATAGGCTGCGGAATAAAAAAGGTCAGTGATCATGTGCCGGAGGACGAATACTGTGGCACATATGAGGCTGTATCAAAGGCTTTTGAGGACAGCTATCTGGAAACAAGAAACAAACGCCTCAGAGACAATATACACGTCAAGGAAATCCCCTACTATGAAACAAGCAATTTATCCGATGGGGTGACGGTATATATCGGAAGCGAAATCGAATTTGAATAAACGGAGGTATGCTAATGTCAAATTGGGGTAAACCGGTATTGACCAAGCAGGGCCTTAAGCTGCAGGCCAAGGTCGATGCCGGCAGTCATATGCAGCTTACACAATGCAAGATTGGCAGCGGTACGCTCAGCAGCGGGCAGAACCTTGAGGACCTGACAGCGCTGATTGCACCTGTACAGACACTGCCTATTGCAAGCATCAGCTACTCGGAAAACAACAGCGCCTGCGTGATTGCAGCCGTGACAGATAACAGCAATGTAACCAGCGGCTATTATCTGCGTGAGTTTGGCGTGTATGCGCGCGATCCGGATGACGGCGAGATACTGTACGCGGTAGCGCAGGATTCAAACCCGGATTACATCCCGCCAAGAGGCACGTCAGCAGTAATCAGTCAAGAAATAGGCGTGGCATTATCGTTTAGTAATGCTGCCAACGTTACTGCTTATGTTAACACATCGGCTATTGCAACAATAACCTACGTCAATAGCTATGTGGCATCTGCCGTAGCGGACCTTAAAGATATGACCGGCGCATCCCCTGCGCAGGGCGGCATCCATGGGCTTGTCCCGGCACCGGGCCGCGGCGTTACGAAAAACCGCTTTTTGCAGGCCGACGGCACGTGGGCCTTTGTCAACGAGATGACCGGCGCTTCGTTTGGGGCAGCAGGTGTAAGCGGCCTTGTCCCAGCTCCTGCCGCAGGCAACAGCACGCGTTATTTGCGCAGTGATGGTACGTGGGCATCTATCACCGCCATGTTCGGTGCGACGGCTACCGTCAACGGCACCGCAGGCCTCGTGCCGGCACCTACGGCAGGCAGCAGCATCAGATATCTGTGTGCTGACGGTACATGGAAAGAGGTCGACCTTGACAGTGCTAAGACCAAGCTTGTCAAGTATTACTGAGGTGGCAACTATGAGATATAAAATAATGGTCAACGGCACCGCGTATAAAGTGCGATACGCCAACGGCAGCTATTTGCCGGATATCTCTAAATCGGGATATGCGTTCCTTGCCGTCTATTACGATAACAATCTGATGGCAACAGGGGAGCGTATCACCGTTGACGGCACCGTATATACCGTCACCTATGGCGTTACCGTCGCTATACGCGGCGAGGCAGGTACAAGCAAAGTGCTGTCGGTAACATATAACGGTGTTAATAATACCGTACCGGTAACCTTTGACGGTGGGACGTACAACGTCACCTTTACGTCAAGCACAAAACGCCGGAGCTTCTCGGCTACGGTTACTCCTGCCGATACGTATGCGTATATTGATGTTTCGGACTGTGCAACAGGCACGTGGACATATACAATCACGACCAACAGCGCATCCAAAGAGGGGTCGTTCAGTATCCCGCTACCAAACGCCAAGAAGCAGGAGCTTATTTTGGGCGAGTTTGGCGGCGTAGCAACGCTTACATATAAGGTCAGCTCCGGCGGCACAAGCAATTTGACGTCTTTGCAGCACAGCAGCAGCGACCCGACAACAACGATTACAGCCCAAATTATATAGGAGGTAAAAAATGGCTCAGTCAACAACAAATCTCGGAAAGATACACGTCTTCCCATCGGAAACCCTATACAATCAATTTAAAGGCATCATCGCAGACAACGATTTGGCGCTGCTTAAAGACGATGGTGCGTACATCGTAGCAGCCCTGCTGGGGCAGAACGGCTATGTTAAATTTAGCAATGGGCTAATTCTGCAGTGGGGAAATAGCAACGCAGCTAACCGAGATACCACGGTAACGTTTCCCATTGTGTTTAGTGTCTTATACAGCGTTGTCGGTGTCCCGAAAAGCAGCAGTAACCTGAGCGGCAGTAACAGCAATTTCGGGGTAAAATCGCAAAACAATAAGAGCTTTGTCGCCAATATGTACGACAGTGGCAATGGTTATGCAGGCTTTAATTGGTGTGCTCTTGGTAAGGCTTAGGCTTTGCTGATGGCTATCCACCAAAATCCAGCATAGCCGTTGCCTGTATCGTAAGATCCCGCTTGAAACGTCTTGTTGGTTACGTTTGAGACATATTGGCAATTTTGAGAGCCCGAGCAGCCATAGTCATTTTCTGTGCGCGCCACCGCTATCACTGCATATGTCACGGATGTAGCTATAGGCAGTGTTATGGTAACATTACGCGTGCCACTCGTATAAACTCCCCACTGCA